>JACXTT010000933.1_pt1 | contig 49928 bp, 48 predicted proteins | sample 9270951 | NCBI WGS metagenome assembly JACXTT01 (sample SAMN15532306, study PRJNA645909) | rock metagenome | isolation source: weathered quartz diorite | place: Puerto Rico | collected 2017-06-21
GGCATGCCCGTGACGCTGCTGGAGATGAACCAGGAGCATTTGGACCGCGGCCTGAACACCATCCGCAAGAATTACGCGAACTCTGTTGCCAAAGGCAGCCTCACTCAGGAGGACATGGACAAGCGCCTGGGGCTGATTCGGCCGACGCTGTCCTACGACGACCTGCGTCAGGCGGACTTGGCCATCGAAGCCGTGTTTGAAGAGCTGCCGATTAAAAAGGAAGTGTTCACCAAACTGGACAAGGTCTGCAAGCCGGGCTCCATCCTCGCCTCCAACACCTCGTATCTGAGCATTGACGAAATCGCGAAATCGACCCAACGCCCGCAGGACGTGATGGGCATGCACTTTTTCAGCCCGGCCAACGTCATGAAGCTGCTCGAAAACGTCCGCGGACAGAAAACGGCGCCAGAGGTCTATGCCACCGCAATGAAAGTGGGCAAAACCATCGGCAAAGTGCCGGTGCTCGTCGGTGTGTGCGACGGCTTTGTCGGCAACCGGATGTTGAGTCCCCGGATGCGGGAGCACTCGTTCATGCTGGAAGAGGGCGCGCTGCCGCAGCAGATCGACAAGGTCCTTTACGATTTTGGTTTTCCGATGGGACCCTTCGCGATGGGCGACCTGGCGGGCCTCGATATTGGATGGCGCAATCGCAAGTCGCGCCTCGACCGCTTGACGCCGCGCGAAAGAGCCAATGACCTCCTCGACAAACTGTGCGAAATGGGGCGCTTCGGCCAGAAGGCCGGCGCCGGCTTTTACAAATACGACGAGAAGCGCAATCCCTCGCCTGATCCGCTGGTTGAGCAAATGATTCTCGACCATTCAAAATCCCACGGCTTCACTCGCCGCGCCATCAGCGACCAGGAGATCCTCGAGCGCTCGCTCTACTCGATGATCAACGAAGGCGCGAAAATCCTGGAGGAAGGAATCGCCGCGCGGCCGCTGGATGTTGATATCGTCTGGATTTACGGCTACGGCTTCCCCGTCTATCGCGGCGGCCCGATGTACTACGCCGATCAGATCGGGTTGAAGGCTGTCTGCGACGCCGTGCTCAAGTATGAAAGGCAGGTTGGCGACGAATACTGGAAGCCTGCGCCGTTGCTGGAAAAGTTGGCCAAGGAAGGAAAGGGTTTCTTCAGCAGCTAAACTGAAATTCCGCGTGAATGATTCCATTGTGCGATCTGCAAGTCAGCAGCACCAAATGGGGATCTGCAGGGTGCTTCGCAGAGCGTATGGAATGCGGCCGGCTAGCCGGCGCTTTCGACTGTCGGAAGCATGGCAAAAGCGAGAGCAAGCTCCCCGCACTCCAAACGCTGCGCGCGGTCCGGATGCGGTTGGCCTACTCTGAGGACACCGGGCTCTACCTGTAGCGCTGCACTTGACCGGAGCGCGCAGTGTGGCTAATTCTGTGGCGTCGTTTCCGAATGAAAGGCATACCTGGAGTGAGTCCACAGATTCCACCAGCCTGTCGAGCAGTATTGCTGTGCATCAGCGCCGCAGTCCTGACCACGGCGGCTGGGCAATCCGCGCCGAGCCAACAAACCATCGATTTGGCCGAGGCCACCGTCGTCACGCGCTCCGGCCAACTGCCCAAGGCCGAACAGACAGCAGCCCAAATGTTGGTCGAGGAGCTCGAGAAACGAATGGGCAAACGTTTGCCGATGGTGACCTCTTGGCCGAAGAAAGGCCTGGTCGTGGCTGTGACCGCAGGAGCGGCTGATGAAACCTGGGGTCATGCCGTGCCGAAGCGACCGGGCAGCGGCCGCCCCGAGACTCGTCCGGAGGGACACCGAGTATTGGTAGATGGAAAGACTGTTTGGGTGGTGGGGGCCGATCCGCGCGGAGCGCTGTTTGGTGTTGGCCGATTATTGCGGACGGTCGAGTGGGCGCGCGGAACTGCGCGTTTGCCGGCATCTTTGGATGTCGCGGCGGCGCCGGCTTATCCCATCCGCGGCCATCAACTGGGTTACCGTGCCCGGGCGAATTCCTACGACGGCTGGGACAAGAAGCAATACGAGCAATACATCCGCGATCTGGTCATTTTTGGAGCGAACAGCATCGAGAACATTCCCTTCGAAGACTCGCAGAAAAGTCCGCATTGGCCAGTGCCGCGGTCAGTGATGAACCGGCAACTGAGCGAGATTTGCGACCGCTACGACGTCGATTATTGGGTTTGGACGCCGGCCACGTTTGATCTCACGGATCAAAAGCGCCGGGCGGAAGAGCTGCAAACGCACGAGGCGTTTTATCGCGATTGCCCCCGGTTAAATGGCGTCTTCTTTCCGGGCGCTGATCCGGGGAAAAATCCGCCGGAACTGGTGATGCCTTTCCTAGAAGACGTGTCGAAGCTTTTGGCGAAACATCATCCTGAAGGGAAAGTGTGGGTCTCGATGCAGGGCTTCAACGGTGCGAAGCTGGATTACGTCGTCAAATATTTGGAGGAACAAGAGCCGGCCTGGCTGGGAGGCATTGTGGCCGGGCCACAGGCGTCGTCGCCTCAGGCCTTGCGAGCGCGCCTGCCCAAAGCGTATCCGTTGCGCGACTATCCGGACATTACTCATACGGTGCGTTGCCAGTACCCGGTGACGTGGTGGGACCCGGCGTTCAACTTCACGCTGGGCCGCGAGTGCTGCAATCCGCGGCCTTTATTTTACACGTACGTTCATCAGCAAACGGCCCCGGGCACGGCCGGGTTCATCAGCTACTCGGACGGCTGCCATGACGACGTAAACAAAGTGATCTGGAATTTGTTGGGGGTCGATCCGAATGCCGATCCGCGGCAAACGCTCATCGAGTACGCTCGCTTTTTCTTCGGTCCGGACGTAGCGGAAACGGCGGCGGACGGCATCATGGCGTTCGAAAAGAACTGGGTCGGCCCGCTGGTGACCAACCCGACAATCGATTCGACTCTCTCGCTGTGGCAGCAGCTCGAGAAACTGAAACCGGATTTGAAGGACAATTGGCGGTGGCAGCTTTGCCTGATGCGTGCCAACTACGATGCCTACATTCGGCACCGGCGGCTCTATGAAACCAAACTTGAGGAGGAGGCCAACGCAATTACGGCTCAAGCCGGAACGCTCGGCGCCGAACGCGCAATGACGAATGCGCTCGCCGTGCTACAACGGGCCGAGACCGAGCCTTGCCGAAAAGACTTGCGCGCCCGAATCGATCAGCTCTGTCAGGCGCTCTTCGACTCGGTCAAGCTTCAGACCAGCGTTAAGCGTTTCGGAGCGAGTGAAAGCGAACGCGGCTGCGTGCTCGATTTCGTCGATTACCCGTTGAACAACCGTTGGTGGCTCGAGGACCAATTCGCCGCCATCCGCAAAATGGCCACCGAACAAGAGAAGGTCGCGCGGCTGGACGCGCTCGCACGTTGGGAGCATCCCGGCCCCGGAAGTTACTACGACGCTCTGGGCGACCTGTCCAGGTCGCCGCACCTTGTCCGCGGTCCGGAGCTCAACACCGACCCGCTCATTCCTTTGCGTGGCACCGGCACGCCGGGATTCGTTTGGGACCAGGGCGGCTACAGCCGGCTCCGCTTGACGTGGCAAGGTGGCCTGCGACCGGCGCAGATGGTCTATGAAAACGTTGATCCAGCCGGACACTACGTCGTCCGCGTGAACGGCCGGGGCGAAATGAGTTTGTATGCGAACCAGACGAAGATCGAGCCGGCCGCGGACACAGAAAAACCCTTGCTGTCGGGCGGGTCCGAAGCGGCGGCTGCGCAGACGCCGCGTCCGAGAATCAGCCCGCAGTTCACCGAGTTCCCGATTCCACAGGAGCTACTGAAGGACCGGAGGCTGGTTCTTGACTGGGGTGACCCGAAAGAACCCCGCGCGCCCGGCCTGCGCTTCGGGCCCATCGTGGCCGAGGTCTGGCTGCTCAAGAAGTCCTGAGCACACGCTTTGGGAAAGACTAAGATGAAGGCAATCCTTTGCAAACAATACGGTCCACCGGACAGCCTGATGCTCGAAGAGGTTCCACCGCCCAAAGCCGGAAAAGGACAGGTGGTGGTGAGTATCAAAGCGGCCGGGGTTAACTTCCCGGATACGCTCATCATCCAGAACAAATATCAATTCAAGCCCGACCTCCCTTTTTCTCCCGGCTGCGAATGTGCCGGCATCGTCAAGGAAACGGGTGAAGGAGTGACCCGAATCAAGCCGGGTGACTCGGTGGTTGCCCTCACCACCTACGGCAGTTTTGCCGAGGAGCTCGTGGCCAAAGAAACTGAATGCCTGCCTCTACCGGATGGGGTCGATTACAAACTGGCCGCCGGCTTCACGCTGACCTATGGCACTTCCTATTACGCGCTCAAAGATCGCGCGCAGTTGAAGTCAGGGGAAACTCTTCTGATCCTCGGCGCGGCTGGTGGAGTAGGCAGTTCCGCAATTGAACTGGGAAAACTCTTGGGAGCGCGCGTCATTGCCTGCGCCTCCTCGGACGAGAAACTCGCCGCCTGCAAGCAACTCGGTGCCGACGACCTGATCAACTATGAGACGGAAGACTTGCGCGAACGAATCAAGCAACTGACCGGTGACAAGGGTGTGGACGTTGTCTATGACGCCGTGGGCGGGAAACACTCCGAGCCCGCAGTGCGCAGCATGGGCTGGAACGGCCGTTATCTGGTTGTCGGGTTCGCCGCCGGTGAGATCCCGAAAATCCCGCTGAATCTGACCTTGCTCAAGGGATGTTCCATCGTCGGCGTTTTTTGGGGCGCATTCATGCGCCGGGAACCTGGCATTGCGCTGAAGAATCAGGCGCAGCTCATGACCTGGTTGATTGCGGGCAAATTGAAACCGCTGATCAGCGCCACCTATTCCTTAGCCCAGGCGCCGCGCGCTCTGCAGGACCTTATGGCACGAAAAACCAAAGGCAAGGTGGTGCTTCTGATATGACCGCCGCCGACCATTATCGCTCCCGTCTCGTTTCCTGCGAGGAGCTCATTTCCAAAATTCAGTCCGGCGATGAGCTCGCTCTCGGCACCTGGATGGGCCAGCCGCACGGTTTTATGCGCGCGCTGGCAAAGTTCGGATCGAATAAGGATCCGCTCTATGTGTCCACATCGCCGGCATCGGGCGCGGGCGAGTTGCTGTACCAGCCGAACGTCGTTTGCTTCTCAGCATTTATGGGCCCAGTCGAACGCGCCGCGCGGCGGGACCAGCACAATGTTTTTTATACGCCCCTCCATTACAGCGACGTTTACCGAGGGCTCCGCTGCGGTCCCCCGCCCGATTTCCTCATCGTCCGCACCGCTCCAATGGACGAGCGCGGTTTCCTCAACCTGTCGCTTTCCTCCAGTTGGACGAACGACGCTCTGCGCTGGCTGTTTCGGAACTCGCCGAAGACACGAATTGTCGCTGAGACGAATTCGCACATGCCCCGCGTTTGCGGCCTGGAGCAGTTTGGGAACAACGAAATTCACATTTCCGAAGTGCATTACATTCTCGAGGACAATTCGCCCGTGCCTAACTACGCCACGGGCGAGCCGACCGAAGTCGAGCGCGCCATCGCGGCGAACGTGGCTGCGCTCATCGAAGATCGCGCCACGATCCAGCTCGGCTTTGGCAATATCCCGATGGTAATTGGCCGGTTGTTGAGCTCCCGCAAAGAGCTTGGCATCCATACCGAATTGTTTTGCCAGTCGCACGTGGATTTGATCGAAGCCGGGTGTGTCACCAATGCGCACAAAGGGCTCTACGACGGTGTGTCGGTCGGCACCTTCGCGCTGGGGGAAGACAAGCTCTACCACTGGTTGGCGGATAACAAAGCCTTCGCCATGCTGCCCGTCGAGGAAACCAACCCAATCCCGGTGCTCGCCCGCGTGCAGCGGATGACGAGCATCAACAGCATCCTGACGATTGACCTGAGCGGCCAGGCCTGCGCGCATTGCCTCGGGACCCAGACATACAGCGGGATGGGAGGCGCGTTCGAATTTGCCTTTGGCGCGCAGCACTCGCCAGGCGGCAAGAGTATCGTCTGCCTGCCGTCGAAGACGAAGCTGAAGGATGGCCGGGAGGTGTCCAACATAGTGCCGCGTCATGAGGCCGGCGTCCGGATCACGCTGCCGGAGCATTCGTTGGATTGGGTCGTAACCGAATACGGCGCCGTGCGGCTCAAATTCCTCAACCTGGAATGGCGGGCCAAGGCGTTGATTCAGATCGCCCATCCCCAGTTCCGCGACGAGTTGACCCGCCAGGCCACCGCCAACGGCTTGAACCTCTTTGGCCTGTCACGCCTCCGCCAGCCGCCGGCCAAGTACTACTCTACCGCCCGATGAGCGTGCTGACGCTGATCCGGCACGGGCAGGCCTCCTTTTTCTCGGACCACTACGACCAGCTTTCGGCGCTGGGTGAACAGCAATCGCGCGCGCTGGGCGAGTACTGGTCCCGGCGGGGCATTGTCTTCGACACAGTGTACACGGGACCACGCGAGCGGCAGCAGCGGTCGGCCGAGCTCGCCGTGGCGGCGTTCCGTCGGAATGGAAAGTCCTGTCCCGAGCCGGTCGTGTTCGCCGACCTGGACGAATATGATCTCAAGGGCTTGCTCCGGATTCTGGCGCCGGAACTGGCCCGGCAGAATGCCGACTTCGCGCGCCTGGCGGAGCGCTATCTGCGCAACGATGGAGAGGAACGTATGCGCAGTTTTCAGCCCATGTTCGAAATGCTGCTGCAGCATTGGCAAAGCGGCACGCCGGATTGCGCCGGCCTCGAAACCTGGTCCGCGTTTCGCGCCCGGGTGCACCGTGCCATCCGGCAGCTTCAGGAGCGGGCCGTTTCAGGCGGGCGCGTCGCCCTCTTTACCTCCGGTGGATTCATCGGCAGCGCGGCGCAACTGGCCCTGGCTGCCCCCGATCGTACCGCTTTGGAGTTGATGTGGCGACTGCGCAACGGCTCGATCACCGAGTTTGCGATTACGCGCGACCGATTCACCCTCGACAGTTTCAACGCCATCCCGCATCTGGAAGATCCCGCGTTGTGGACTTATCGATGAAGCCTTCAATGGTAGTAACGCAGCAACCATTCGGCAACGAGGGCAGGTTTGGAGTCGCCGTCCACGTCCACAGCCGCCGCCCAGCAGATCTGGATGCCACCGGAAACGTCCTCAACCGAAACCAACTTGAGGCGGACACGAATCTGTGCTCCTGCGGGGACCGGCGTCGGGAACCTGACCCGATTGAGGCCGTAGTTGATGGCGCGACTAAAATTGCCTTTCACCGCGACGGCTTCTTTCACCAGGAAGCTGAGCAACGAAAGAGTGAGAAATCCATGGGCGATGGTTTTGCCTTGCGGCAGCTCCGCCCGCGTGCGTTCGGAATCGACGTGAATCCACTGCCGATCTTCGGTCGCTTCGGCAAAGGCGTTGATGCGAGCTTGCTCGAGAGTGAACCAGTCGCCGACAGCGACTTCCTGGCCTGCCAGGGAGCGGAGTTCGTCGATGCTGTGAATGATGCGTTGGGCCATTCTTAGTTTTGCGGGTTTGCCTTCGGCCGAGCGGGCGGGCAGGCGATTGGACGCACTATTTACCGGGCAGCGCGTCCGGGCGCAACTTTCAAATTGCTCCTTGGAACCTCCCGGTTCCTTCTGGCAGATTCGTGAACTTCAGCGTTTCCTGGAGCAGCTTGGCTTGCGGGGTTAGACTGTGTCCTTTTCCCCCTCACCCCTGCCCTCTCCCCCGGGAGAGGGTGACGCTGCGCACGACTCTTGGATGTTTCAACGACCTAAGGTTCGCCCGCCGACTGGCGATGATTCCCCCTCTCCCCAAGGGAGAGGGCAGGGGTAAGGGGGGAAGCGACCGTCCCGCAGTGCAAGGCATTCATGTCGGTCCTCGCATCCAATCCCCCCAATAGGACGTGACGGCTTTCAGTGATTCATGATTTCAGGCCTCCCGCGTTGCCGGAGATTGCTGACTTTTCAATTCGCTTTTCATCTTTGGCATCGATGTTAGTCTCTGACGAGCTATGCGCACGGGCCTGGACGTTCACAAAACCTACAAGCTTTATATCGGCGGCAATTTTGTCCGGAGCGAAAGCGGTCGGTACCTGCCTGCGCGCTCGGCCAAGGGAGCTCATTTGGAGAACGTGTGCCATGCTTCGCGGAAGGATTTTCGGGACGCCGTAACTGCCGCGCGGTCGGCGTTCGACGGCTGGGCGAAAAAAACCGCTTACCTGCGTGGTCAGATCCTGTATCGCGCGGCCGAAATGTTGCAGAATCGGGCCGGCGAGCTGGCCGAAGAAATCCTCCGCTCGAGCCAGGCTTCGGCCGGCCAGGCGCGGCGCGAGGTCGCGCGGGCCATCGATCGCCTGGTCTATTTCGCCGGCTGGACGGACAAGTACTCGCAGGTATTCGGCAGCGTGAACCCGGTGGCGACGCCGCACTTCAACTTTACCACGCCCGAGCCGACCGGCGTGGTAGTCGTAATCGCGCCGGACGAGCCTCCCTTGTTGCCGTTGGTATCGCTGACTGCGCCGGTGATCTTGAGCGGCAACACCGCGATCGTCATCGCTTCAGACAAACACCCTTTGCCGGCCGTCACGTTTACCGAGATCCTGGCGACGAGCGATTTGCCCGGAGGCGTCGTGAACGTTTTGACCGGCAGGCGCGACGAGCTGGTGGGACACATCGCCGGCCACATGGATGTGAATGCGATCGTGGACGGCGCCGGAGTCAGCGAATTCAGCGCCAAGCTGCGGGCCGGGACGGCGCTCAATTTGAAGCGTTATTGCAATCACTTCATTGCGCCCGAGCAATGGTTCAGTGCCAAAGCCGAAGATCCCTATTGGATTCTCGACACCGTTGAATTCAAGACAGCCTGGCACCCGATCGGACTTTAGAATTGGCAGCCCATTTCAGCCGCTTCAGCCAGCCGTGAGAGGTACTCGCCGCGCCGGATGGTCTTTCCTCCCATTTGCGCTGTGACCGGCGTGAGCATCTGAACGTCGAACAAGGCAAAGCCGCGATGGCGGAGGTGTTCGATTAGGTGGAACAAGGCGATCTTGGAAGCATTGCTTACCCGGTGGAACATGGATTCGCCCGCAAAAAAACCGCCGGCAGCCACGCCGTAAATGCCGCCCACGAGCCGCTCGCCGTGCCAGCACTCGAGGCTGTGGGCATGTCCCTGTTGGTGTAAGTGCGTATAGGCTTCGATGAACTCAGGGGTGATCCAGGTGCTGCGGCGTCCACGCGCGGGCGCCGCGCAGCCTTCCATCACTTGCCGAAAGGCGCGGTCGATGCTGATCTCGAAGCCACAGTGACGGAGTGCCCGGGCCAGGCTGCGCGAGATATGTGGCTGATCGAGTTCGAGAATGGCTCGGGGATCGGGCGACCACCAGGTGACCGGATCCACCGTCCAGGGGAAAATTCCCGAGCGATAGGCCAGCACCAGCCGCGGCACGGACAAATCCCCGCCGATGGCCACCAGGCCCTCCGGATTGGCGGACCGCGGGTCCGGGAACCGCAAGCATTCATCCAACACGGCGATGCTCATGCAGGTTCCTCAACATTTTCTCCGGCTATTCCAGAGCCTCGAGCAGTTGCATTTGAAAGTGGCCTGCCATTTCCATCGCCAGGAAATCCGGGGCTGTCTTCTTGTTGAAGAAGGCCGCCTCCAATTTCTCCTCAGGCGCGCCCAGCAGGATCCAGCACCCGACGCGGATGTCGTTGAGCACTTGCATTAGCCATTCGAGTTCAGCGCCGGAAAGGATGACCCGGCAGCCGGTCTCGGTTTGAGCGAAACGGCTGTCGTCTGACATCCATTGCTGCAACTGTTTTTTGTTGGCTGCGCGCTGCTGTGCCAGCGAGTCATCCAGCAATCGGTGGCTGGCTTCCGGAATTCGGGTCGAGCGATGCCGGTGGTGGTGCGCCGGCGGGATGCATGGATAACGCTTCAACAGCTCGAAAAGCAATTGTCGTTCGCGCCCCCCGAGCAAAAGAGTGAACTGATCCTTGGCGCGCACGATCTTCACTGGTCGGGCTCCATGGTCGCGTGGAGGCTATACCGCTGAAGCTGGTGAACGTAGTGTTCGGCCTTTTCCATGCTTTCGCGCGTCAGGACGCTTTTGCCCTGCTCATGGACCTGGAGCATGTGGAATTCGGCCTTCTTTCTGGTCCAGCCGAAGACCCTTTGGAAGACGTGGGTGACGTACGTCATGAGGTTGACCGGGTCATTCCAGCAGATGACCAGGTAACCAGGTTCCAGGCCGGATTTGGACTTTTCCTCACTTTCCCTCGTGATTTCTGGCCGGGCTTCAGGTTGAGCGGTTTCGACCACAAACCGAAAATAAAAGAGGAATTGACACTTGTCGAGTGAGGCACAGCATCATCATGCGCTTGGTCTGCCTCTGCCACTTCCTCTTCCTCCTCTCAAACCCACCTTGAAATCTCAAATTCCCAATATGCAATCTGGCCATTTACCATTCCGCACTCCCCACTCCGCATTCCGTGCTGCGCACTCGCCTTGCGTCCCCCCCCGTCCGATTCGCCCGATTTGTCCTACCCGTCCTACTTTCTTTCCCGACACCCAGGAGCCAGTATCCAGCAATTAGCATCCAGTTTCCAGCCCTCACGGAACACGAACACGGAACACCCGACACGTTTTGCCGTCCAATTCAACGTTTCAGATTTCCCCAAAACTCTGCTATGTTACCCGCATGAATACTGTCCCGGCCTTGCATCTCTGCCAAGATCAGCACAACGCGATTTTTGTCTCTGCAACGTCCTGCCGAACATGCAATGACAAATCTATCGCATTTGCTTCTGCCACGAACCGCTGTCGCCCAACAGCAGGCCCAGGACATGTTTTTGTCTTTGCAACACCTACGAACGCAGTGAATTTGTCCCATTTGTACTGTTAGGCCGTTCGAATCAGATGAAGCGTGGATTCACATTGATTGAACTGCTGGTCGTGATTTCCATCATTGCCATTTTGGCAGCGTTGCTCTTGCCCGCGCTTTCCAAAGCCAAAGGCGCTGCCCGCAAAACTGCCTGCATCAACAACGCGCGTCAGATTAATCTTGCGATGCGCATTTACGCCGACGATCACGCTGATGCCATCCGGGCCGTGACAAACAAGGAAGAGATATTCTTTACTTACAAAGACAGTCTTCAGCCGTACCTCTCGCGGAGTGCGGCAGCAACAAATGATACCGTGTTCGCTTGTCCAGCAGATGATTGGAACAGCGAAGACCCAATGATTAGAGAGCTTTTGCTTTTAATGTCGGAAAAAACAAGCGGAAGAGGTTTTTATCGCCAGGAGTTCTCGCATCACACGAGTTATTTTTTTAACGGCCTGGCTCCCGATGAACCCGACACACGAATGGGCGGGAAACCGTTTTCGTCGACGCGCCAGCCGTCACGGCTTGTCTTGCAAGGAGAAATTTCCGGCGCGATCAGCCTGAGCACTCACGAACGCAACGAACCGTACGAGTTCAACAATGCGAAGAACGTGATGAGCTTTGTGGATGGACACGCGAGCTTTATCCCAATGTATTGGAACGGCATCAAAGGCTTTGGGAATAGTTCGTTCTTCTATGAACCACCGGCTGGCTATGACTACGAGTGGAGTGACAAGTGATGAATCGAATCCGCTGCCTAACCGGCGCTTCACCGAATGGCGGCCCTGTCGAGCCGCTTGGCAATTCGGGCGTTTGTGGCGGGCCGCCATCGGTGACCTGAACGTTCGGCGAGATGAAACGTCTCTGCGCATACAACAGTCTTGTGGCTCTTGCGTTCGTGCTGTTGTGGGCCTTGCTTGTTGTCGTTGAGGTCAAGATTCGCCTGTTTTGGTTTCTGAGTTACATCTTCTTTGGTTCACTGCCGCTGGTATTTCTGAGCTTCTTCTTCGCGAGCTGGCGGGCGTTACGGCCAACGTCAGAGTATCCGGCTGGGATCGCTGGATTACTGAGTGTGGTCATGGCTCCGATCTTTATCATTGTGGGGGTTGTGCTGGTCACGAATTTCAAATTTATGATTGGAGGCCATCTGTGAGATCGCCGAACAAACCGACTGCAGGCAAGGCCGGGATTGCGCGTCTGTTAGCATCGAACACTATCGCCCCGGCCTGCCTGAGCCGGGCCGTTGGGCTCCTGTAGCCATGACATGCTTAACAGTCGCACTCCTCACGCTTGCTGTCGTCGGGTGTAAGCCAGCAGACCCGTTCGGAAGCACCCCCTGCATCGGCCGCCTGCGAATGATAGAGGGGGCGAAGGACCAGTATAGGCTCGATATGCTGGAGCACCATAGGACTCCAAATGAGGCGGTGACTTGGGATGACATCCGGCGTTACATGACGCGCGAAGGCAGGGCGGTACCGAGTTGTCCGAGAGGTGGGAGCTACACCCTTGGTCGCTTGGGTGAGCCTCCGAGATGTAGCATTCCGGATCACAAGTTGCGATGAGCCCAACAAATGGATTGAGCCGATGACGAGCAGCGCGGTTCGCCAGCCTTTTTCAGGACGTCGCGTTGACGCACTGCTCGTCACGGCTCATCCTCTTCGTTAGACCGAGCATGCACGTATTTCCGAAAACGAGCTCCGAGTGGCTGGCGCTGCCGCTCTTTCCGTTTAAAGCTTGGGTGGTGACTGCGCTGCCCGTGTATCTGCTCTTCGGTATTTACAGCGCCAGTCAAGTTCCTACGAGTTACAACACTGGTGTCGTTGCCTCTGCGGTCGTCGCTGGCTACGTTCTGTCAGCGGCCGCTCTCTTGCTAGGGGCATTGGTTCAGAGCATCTTTTGTGAGCGCGGAACCGCAACTCGAACCGCTGCATATGCTGCCGCTGGGATTATACTTGTTTGGCTCATGTCTGGCCTGTAGCCGGCGGTCTAACTTTCGCTGGGGCGGATGCGCCGACTGCATCTTTGTTTGTATTGGTGTGTCCTCGGCGGCGCACCGCTCAGCGTCACGTTAACCCAAATGCGTGCATGCCTCTTCATTTACGCACTGCTGCTCTGCGGGTGCAGTAGGTCTCCTGATAAAACAGCCGCGTCCGGGGGTTCTCCGCAGACACCAAGCATCCTTGATGAAGGACTGCGGAAATATTCCAACGCCATCGTTCACGCCCAACAAGAGCTGCTAACCGACAAATGGGAGGAAAGACCGTTTCGTTGCAACATCTCACGCGATGAACGAGTTAGCGCAGTTGCTAAGCCGATGTTCGACGAAATCAAGGCTCGTTTGAAGGATTTGAGCGTAACCAGTCTAGTTGCATCGCTCAAAGTTGTTGCTTTTCCGTATGGTGACGTGACCAACCAGTTCGACGATGCGTCGGAGTATGTTTATTCCGTTGGCAACCAGCTCATCAAGAATGAGATCAAGACTCGGTCGCCCGAACAGTTACGCGGTTTGCCTAGACTCGGGAGTGACAAATACATGCTCGTCGAGGGTCCTCAAGGCTTCCCGCTGCCGCTGACTATTCAACTTCAAGAGATTCTTGAGGATTTGGGGTTAACAAACGGATGGAGCCGATGACGAGCAGCGCGAGCATTCTCTTGCTAAGCTTGGGAGTCAGTCCCGGGCTGCTCGTCACGGCTGATCCTCATCGTTATGCGATAAATCCGAAGCGATGCGTGAATCTCGATTTCCTCGAGGATTGAGAAATGAAATCACTATTGATCCCCTGGCTGGCATTCGTCTGGGGTTGTGGGCCAGCTTTGGCGCAAGAAGCTAGAGCGATTTCAATAAAACTGTAGCCGATAAATCTAGCAGATCCTGCACAAAATCTGGCCTTTTTCATGCACCTTGAGGCTATAGCTCAACGCAAAATGCTGTAGCGAGGCGGGCCGTGAGGAGATCCTCGCGGTGTACTCCTTTAGTCCGCATACGCTGACCAAGGAACAACAAGGGCAGAGGTCGAAAGCCCTCGACGCCTTTTGGCAGAAGGCGAAAGTGGAGCGCAAGACCTACCTTCCGCTACTGAAGGAGCAACTGAAGCAAAAGGACGTTCCCGAGTTCTTCCTCTACGATGGCAGTATGTTGCTGCTCGAGTTGGAAGATACGGCAGAAAATCGACGCACCGCCTTGCAGGCGGTGGCCCGGTGTGACCTGCGGGATGTTGACGAAACGACCTACCTGCGCCAGGTCCATCGCCTAGCGGTTTTGGGCGAGGATACTACCGACGCCGCATTTCACGTCCTCGAGGACCCAAAGTTCAAGGCGATTATTGCCGAACACGCTCTTACGCTGGGGCAGGACTTTTGCCTTATCATCATGTTGTTCCCGACAGATTCCAAAAACTGGCTCCATCGAGCGGTGAAACGCCTCGAAGTTGAGTCCAATTCAGAGGCGCAAAAGAGCCTCTTATATTTGCTCTGGTATGCGCAGACGGCGGAATCCGATGATGCGATTGCAAGGTTTGCCAAGGCGGGCGACAAACCTGCCGCGAGCCGAGACTTTGCTCGCAAATTGGCCGCACGCAGCGATAAATTGACACCGAAAGACAAGCCCGTGCCCTCTATCAAGGCGAGGAGCGGGAAGAAGACTGAAGGATCCATCCGGGAGGCGCGAATTAAAACCATGAGCCACATCAGTGACGAAGCTCTCAGCGACTTTGACGAAGAAACCCTGAGGCTGATCGCGATTCGTCGCGAGGGTGCCAAGTCGAAATGAGCTCGCATAACAAGGCTGCGGCAGTGGACGCGGCGATAGCGTTCCTGTTTGCATCCATGCGTCACTGGCGGCGCGCCACTGCGCAGCATCGTTAGGCAACACCCAGCGAACCGTGAAAACATCTCCGTCTGCATTGTGCATTGGTATTCTTCCCTTAGCGGGGCTTTCGATCGTTGCCGCGGTCGTCTTCCTCATGCACGACGGCGACACGTCAGTGCCCGGTTTTTGGCTCTCTGTGTTCATGGTCGGTAGTCCTCTCACGATTTTCCTTACCGGGACTCTCGTTCACGTCCGTTGGCGCGACCGGACTGCTTTTCAGAAGGTTGACTGGCTCGCCGTTGCATCTGGGTCGGTCGCGGCATTAGCCTTTGCCAGTATTCTTTTGTCCATGTATCTGAAGACACGAAAGCTCGAACGCGAATTGTCTAACCCACGCTCTGCACTGGCCGCCCGGACGGCGCTCTGTTTGCGTATCGAGGCTTGTTAGCCGGGCGCCAGTGAGAGCGAGCGTTGGCCTTTAGACAAATGAAAACGAAAACGATTCTTAGTATATTCCTATTCACTCTCGCGACGACTTATGCTTTTGCGGGGTCTGAGCTAAAGTTCACGTGTGAAAATCGGGAATGCAAATTTGAAGCGAAGTGCAAATCAGGCGGTAGCAAGCTAGTCGAGGAACGTACCGGCTACTGCTGCACTTGTAAGAAATTCGTTTCCATTTCATGGAATCGCAAGGACACACCGCCACAGAATCTGAAGGCCATTTGGGTTCCCCAGGACCTCTCCCTTCCGGGGCGCGGAAACCTTTTCCCCTGTCCCAACTGCACGAACTATGTTTATGACTTTCAAACGTACGGTAGCCCGACTAACCGCTTTTCGTGCCCAAAGTGTAATCACCACACCCTTAAGGAGGAGATTCTGATGTTTTATGACTAGCATGGCCAACAAAACGCGCCAGCCAACGCCGGGAGCCTGTCCTGCGGCGTGCTGGGCATCACTGGCCCGGCGTGGCTGCGCTCTTCGTTAGCAGGCGACTATGGCAACCGATCGTGTCCGACTTTGCTTACTTCTGCTGGTTATCGTTGGAGCTGCAGTTGCGATTGCCTCAGCCGTCCTGTTTTTCCGGGTGGGCGCGCTCACCCGTGCCACCCAAATCGGGGACTATGCCAGGGATTGCTTGGCACTCGTAACTGTGTTCGGCGCGGCGTTCGCGCTAGCCTCGACAGCGATGTTCGCGCCAAGGTTGCGCCAATCGCACCCGCACCTTTGGCAGCCGTACCGGCATCTCTTTTGGTCCTGGCCAAGCCAAGAGCGCTCGACCGCTCTGCGCACCGAGGTCTACAGCAAGATCTCGGATAAGTGTACCTGGGCCCTGCTAACAGTTCAAAAATTGGGATACGCCATCTCTGTCATATTCGCGCTGGTAGCTGGACTCTTATTGGTTCTAAGCGCTGCACATCTTTAGATTCTTGCATCAACATGAGACCTGGATCTGCTAACGCTCAAGATAGCATTCAGCGGAGCGCGGCAAGGATGAGCGGATGCACAGAGGGCCGAGCGCGCGGAGCCTGAACTCAGATGCAGGCGACCCCGGACTGCTCCTCGTCTTTATTCCTGGCTCAGCGGCCCGGCGCGCCTGATCTGAAACGTTCGCGGAGGATTTGCAGACATTGACAAACCCGGCCAGGGCGTCTTGGAGGTCCCTTCGTCGGTGGTCCCGTCGTCCATGGTCCTGCGATCGGGGTTCCTGGTTCCGGCGGGAGCGCCGAAAATGGTCCGAAATTGCCTCATTTTGTCCGTAAAATCTCGGAATGTTTGTTGCTGCATTCCGTCCAAGGTATGTTAACATTAGGCAACTAAGATCATGACTCAACGCTTGCTTCTGAGGATGTTGCTGCTGGTCCTGGGCGGCAAACTTCTGCTCCCCCTGTCCGCTGCGGAACCAGCGGCTGCGGCGGTGCCCGCCGAAAGCCAGGAACACACTAACAAAATCCACCATGTCACTCCTGGCCCGACGGACGGCAAGATCGCCTACCTGACCGCCCGGATGCTGCAAGATTTGCACTATTCGCATTTGCGATTCGATGAAACCATTTCGGGCAAATTCCTTGACCGTTACCTTGAGGCACTTGACCCGCAACACGTGCATTTCACTCAGGCCGACCTGGCGGATTTCGCGCATTACCGCACGAATCTTCATCAACTGACCCTCAATCGTCATGGCGGAGCCGACACGACGCCGGGTTGCGAGATTTTCGATCGGTTCGAGCAACGGCTGCAGCAGCGCGTCGCCTATGTCGATGAATTACTCAAGACCGAGAAGTTCACGTTCGATACTGATGAACGGATCACGCTGAATCGCCACGAGCTGCCTTATCCGAAAGACCTCGACGAGGCCAAGGCACTTTGGCGGGACCGCCTCCGGTTCGAATATTTGCAGGAACATCTCGCAAAACTTGACGCGCGCAAGAAGGCCCAGTCCCAGTCGGCAAAAAACTCATCCACAAACCGCCCCGCCGGCCCGGCGCCGGCCGCGACGCCGCAGAAATCGGAAGCGGAGGAAATCGTCGCAACGCTCAGCCATCGTTACCACCGCAATCTACGGACGTTTACCGACTACGACAACGATGACGTGCTCCAGGTTTATCTGACGGCGCTGGCCCACGTGTACGATCCACACTCAGATTACTTCGGGCATGCGCAATTGGAGAGTTTCTCGATCGGGATGAATCTCAGCTTGTTCGGCATCGGCGCGGAACTCATCTCCGAGGACGGCTATTGCACGATCCTGCGGCTGTTGCCGCGCGGCCCGGCCATCGAAAGCAAGCAGCTCAAAGAGAAGGACCGGATTATCGCCGTGGCCCAGGGAGGCCAGCCGTTCGTTGATGTCGTGGATATGAATCTCAATAAAGCGGTGCAATTGATTCGCGGCCCGAAAGAGACCGAGGTGCAGCTCAAGATTCTTCCGGCGGGGGCGGATGCTGCCTCGGCGACCGTGGTGAGCTTAATCCGCCGGGAAATCACGCTCGACGATCAGGCGGCGAAGGCCAAAATCATCGAGTTGCCAGCCGGCGGGCGCGAGCCGCTCCGGCTTGGAGTGATCGATTTGCCTTCGTTCTATGCGCCGTTTGATTTGGGCGGCATGAAACGGCCAGAACTGGCCAACGCCAGCGGAGCAGCGGCGGCCAATACAACGTCTGCGGACGTCGCGGTACTTCTCAAGAAACTGAAGGAGGAGAATGTTTCCGGCGTGATTCTGGATTTGCGCCGGAACGGCGGTGGCTCGCTGGACGAAGCGATTAAGTTGACCGGCCTGTTCATCAAGGAGGGCCCGGTCGTGCAAGTGGTCAACTCTGACGGCAAGAAGCAGGTCGAGGAGGATACAGATGCCTCAGTTGCCTATGATGGGCCGTTGATTGTGCTGACGAGCAAATTCAGCGCTTCGGCCTCGGAAATCGTCGCGGGCGCTTTGCAGGATTACGGCCGGGCGTTGGTCGTGGGCGATGCTTCGACGCATGGGAAAGGCACCGTGCAAAGTGTCAATCCGCTCTCGATGATGATGCGGATGCCATTGACCAACGATCCGGGGGCATTGAAATTGACGATCAAAAAGTTTTATCGCGCCAGCGGCGCCTCGACCCAGAAGAAGGGCGTGGAGCCGGACATCGTGCTGCCGTCGGTGTTCAATGATTCGAAGGATGTCGGCGAAAAAGCGCTCGAGAACGCGTTGGAGTACGACACGATCGACAGCGCCAAGTATGAACGCTTGAACCTTGTGGCGCCCTATCTGCCCGAGCTGACGAAGCAGTCCGCGGAGCGCGTCGCGGCCGAACGGGAATACGACTACGTGCGAGAGGATACCGCGCAGTACAAAAAGTTGCAGGCCGACAAGACCTATTCCTTGAACGAAAAGCAACGGCTCAAGGAAAAAGAGGAGATCGAAGCCCGCCAAAAGGCGCGCGACCAAGAACGGCTCGCCCGGAAAGAGTCGCCGGAAAAGGTTTATGAGCTGAGCCTCAAGCAATGCAGCATGCCCGGACTGCCGCCTCCAGTCGAAAAGACGAATTTGCAGGCCAAGGCCTCCACCCGCATCAGCGCCCCGGGCCGGGGCAAAAGCGCGAGCGCAAAAGCAGTTGCCGGTGCGGCAGTGAGCACTAATTTCAATCTTAACGACGACTCCGACGGTGAGAAACCGCCGGTCCCGGATGTGAGCCTGCTGGAAGCCGAGCATATTCTGATGGATTACATCGCGATGCTGGCGAAAGCCAACGTGCTGGCGGCCGGCCAGCCCGCACTGGATGTAAACCGGAAGGATTAACCTCCTGTGGGGCTGTTGGTCGCTTGAGCCTCCGGCCAGGATGCTTCCATCCGGGACCTGGCGCATCTTGTTTATGAAATTGATTCTTCTCATGATTGGCGTGAGCAGCTTGTTGGCCACGCACGCTTTTGCGGCTGGTTCCGAGGCCATCATCAAGCAACGCGCCAAAGACCTCAGTAACCAAAACAACGTCCGGCAAGGAGTGCCTCCGCCCAGCCAACCCCCACCCGCTGCGCCCAAACCTGCCACGACGGCCCCCGCCGTGCTGACTCCGCAACAAGCCCTGGCGAAATTGCAGACGGATTTGGCCGCGATCAAAGTGGACGCCCAGGTCACGCCGGCGCAGAAACAGCAGCTTGCGAGGGATTTCATGGCCCTGGCCCAGGGCGCACGCAAGCCTTCGCCTGCCGCAGCCAACAAACTTGCGGAGGACGTGTCAGCCGCGCTCGCGCAAAAGCCTCTGACTGATGGCACTCGCTCAAGACTGTCACAGAATCTCAACGCGGCCTTGAACCCCGGAAATATCCCAGCAACGCAAATGCAGGAAATTGTGTCGGATGTGCAGGCCATTTTTCAGGTCAGCGGTCTGCCCCGCAAAGATGCGGTGGCGATTGCCGACGACGTCAAAGCCATTGCCGCCGAGCTCCAAAAGCCGGCGGCAAATTAGCCGCGAGCGATGAGCAGGATCTTTCGCGCGTTTCCCGTTCTGCTGCTGGCAAGTGCCCTCTCGGATTTCGCACAAACCAAGCCTATGAATTCAGCCAATCAGACCGAAACGGCCACGCTCGGCGGCGGATGCTACTGGTGTACCGAAGCGATTTTTCAAATGCTGCCTGGAGTCAAGTCTGTCGCCAGCGGTTTCGCCGGGGGCACGAAGGAAAATCCAACCTACGAGGAAGTTTGCACCGGCGCCACCGGTCATGCGGAGGTCATTCAAATCGAGTACGATCCGAAGAAAGTATCTTACGAAAAAATTCTGGAGACGTTCTGGGAAGCGCACGATCCAACCACTCTGAACCGGCAAGGGCATGACACCGGTACGCAATATCGGTCAATCATTCTCTACAGCAACGACGCGCAAAAGAGCGCCGCGGAAAAATCCAAGGCGGCGGCGCAAAAACATTTTCGGGATCCGATTGTGACGGAGATTGTGCCGCTGAAAAAATTCTACAAGGCCAACGCGGACCATCAGGATTTCTATCGAAGCAACCCGAACCAGCCCTATTGTCGGGCCGTCATCCGTCCCAAGGTCGAGAAATTCGAGAAAAGGCTCAAAGAAACGGGGCAGCCTGCCACCGCTGGCGCGGGCGTAGGTTTGAAATAGCAAATGATTTAAGGAGGTCGGGCCTTGCGGGTGTGGATCAGACCTTGGGTCCAATGCGAGCAATGTGCATAGCAGGTGCGATTCCTTTCCCCTCACCCCGATCCTCTCCCCTGGGAGAGGGGGGATCATCGCCAGTCAGGAAGCGAATCGTCAGGCGTTGAAACATCCGAGCCCCGGGTTTACGGACTCCCTCTGCTGGGGGAGAGGGTTGGGGTGAGGGGAACGGGATGCAGGCTCGTTGCTCTCGACGGTCCGCAAAGGGCGCTCAGACGCCTTTCTGGATCACATACTTCAGCAAGTCCGCTACGCGGCAACTGTAGCCCCACTCGTTGTCGTACCAGCTCACCAATTTGAAAAACCGCTTGTTCAGTTCGATACCTGAGCCCTGATCGAAGATCGAGGAGGCCGTCGAGTGGATGAAATCCGAACTGACCACCTCGTCCTCGGTGTATTCGAGGATGCCTTTCAGGTAAGTTTCGCTGGCCTTTTTCATCGCCGCGCTGATCGCGGCATAGCTGGTATCCTTGACCGTCCTCACGGTTAGATCCACAACGGAAACGGTCGGGGTAGGCACGCGGAAGGACATCCCCGTGAGCTTGCCTTTGACTTCAGGCAACACCAACCCAACCGCTTTGGCCGCGCCCGTAGTGGAGGGGATCAGGTTTAGCGCCGCCGTCCGACCGCCCTTCCAATCCTTCTTGCTGGGCCCGTCCACGGTTTTTTGCGTGGCGGTGTACGAATGAACAGTGGTCATGAGGCCTTCCTCGACGCCGAACCCCTCTTTCAGCAGCACATAAACCAGAGGGGCAAGGCAGTTGGTCGTGCATGAGGCGTTGGAAATGACATGATGTTGTTTCGGATCGTACTTGTCCTGGTTGACACCCATGACGAGCGTCGGACAATCTCCCTTGGCCGGAGCAGAGATAATGACTTTTTTTGCGCCGGCGGCCAAATGCCCCTTGGCTTTTTCGACGTCGGTAAACAGTCCTGTGGATTCGATGACGACATCCACCCCCAATTGTTTCCAGGGTAATTGTGACGGTTCCTTGGCGCTGACAACGAGCATCTTCCGGCCGTTGACGACCAGCACGTCATCCTCGGTTTTGTCAGCGGCGGATTTCTCCGAACTGACCGAGCCGCCGAACCGTCCTTGGGTGGAGTCGTACTTCAACAGGTAAGCCAGATTGTCCGCCGGAACAATATCTCCAACAGCAACGACCTCGACGTCTTTGCCGACCAATCCCTGTTCGACCATGGCCCGGAACACCAAACGGCCAATGCGGCCGAACCCGTTTATTGCAACCTTCACTGCCATATTTCCATTTCAATTTTCTTCCTGATGTAAAATCAGAGCGCGCATTTTAATGGCGCTTCGCCCTCGGTCAACGAGGAAACAGTTACAGGAACGGCCGACGAACTTGCAAAGTCGGCGACTCTGAACCATGGTTTCCCGCGTGCGAGCGAGCGTACTGACACAGACGAGCACGTTAATTGGTATTCCTACATCGGCCTCCGGACGGGCCGTTGACAAAGTCTATTGGAACGCAGGCGCCGACGTGAGTCGGCGCGTTATTCGCCAAGTGAAGTTACCGCCGACTCACGTCGGCGGCTACTTTGGCCCAAGATCAAACCTCACAGGCAAGACCAGAGCTTTTCTGCCGTTTCTGCTCGCCTCTCTGCTTGTGACGACCGGCTGCATTCACCTGTCGATGGATAAATCGCCGCGGGCGGCGCAACCATTGCCTGAGGCAAACTCCCCTGGATTCAGCGGCTCGCGGCCTCCCACCGTGGTCCGAACTAATACTGTTCTTGAGGTTCAGAAGAAATACACACTTCGTCGATTCGAACTTGATTCTCACGACCCGACCACTCCCAGAGTTATCGTGGTGGATTATTACCAATTGCCGCGGAGCAACAGCCCGGTCGTGATGCTTCTGCCTATTTCGGGCGGCAATTACGAACCGGAGACGCTTTTTGCGCGGTATTTTGCGAAGCGCGGTTTGGCCGTGGCCCTGGTGCATCGTCGCGAAATCGGCCACGAAACGCCGACGCCGCAGGCGATCAATGATTGGCTGAAGCAAAATGTAGCGGACAATAAGCAGGTGCTCGACTGGCTCGAGACGCGCCCGGAATTGGACGCGAAACGCATCGGCCTCTTCGGCATCAGCATGGGCGGGATTCAAGCCGCGCTGCTGGCGGGATTGGATCAGCGGATTGAGGCTGCGATCGCCGGCCTGGCCGGCGGCGATTTGCCGTTTATCCTATCGCATTCAACGGAGAAAACCATCGTCCGGCAACGGAAGGCCTTCATGGGCGAGCATGGGATGACGGTGGAGCAATTTGAGGACGCCCTTCGGCAGAATATCACGATGGATCCCTGCCTCGTGGCCGAGCACGTCGATCCAAAAAGGACTATGTTGGTTTTAGGAATGTGCGATAAGGTCGTGCCGTTCCACAAAGGGTGGGAATTGCGCCGAAAGATGGGCCGCCCTGAGACGGTGCTGCTGCCGACAGGACATTACAGCGCTGTGCTCTGTATCCCGTACGTGGAACGAGTCTGCCTTAACTTCCTCCGAGACCACCTGCAAGGCGGATGATACCCGCAGCGGCGGAGCGAAGCGCGGGTGTGCGGGCCCTCCGGCTTACTTCATGCGGTCGAAGTTCTTTTTCAGGATTTCCCAATCCTTAAGGCCTTTGACTCGCTCGGTTGCCGAGGCGATAATGCCGGCTTCTTTCGTGTTCTTGGTCGGCTTGTTGACCTTGTAGAAAACTCCGAAATACCCCGGGAACGGCTCGGCGGCCAGCTTATAGGCCGCGAGTTCATCGGTCACATCATGCTCGGCCGGAACGAGGTTGAAGACACCGCCTTTGCGCGGGTTCGAGGCGTCGAACGCCCCCTCATAGAACTCGACGCATTCGCTCAGGCATTCGACAAAGCTGAAGCCGTCGTGGTCCATGGCGGCTTCCATCATTTGCAGGACGTGGTTCGGATTGGTGTGCGTGGTGCGGGCGACAAAAGTCGCGCCGGCGGCGATCGCCTGCTTCATCGGATTGATGGGATAATCAACTGCGCCCCACGTATCGGTCTTGCTCTTAAAGCCGAGCGGGGAGGTTGGCGAGGTCTGCTTCTTGGTCAAGCCATAGACCCAGTTATCCATCACGACATAGGTCATTTTGATATTCTTGCGCGCGGTGTGATTGAAGTGATTGCCGCCGATGGAAAATGCGTCGCCGTCGCCGCCGAAAACGAACACGTGCAGGTCGGGCCGGGACAGGGAAATACCGCTGGCAAAAGGCAGGGCTCGGCCATGGATGTAGTGGGCGCCGTGGGCCTGAAGAAAGTACGGAAAGCGGCTCGAGCATCCGATACCGGCGACCGTGGTAATTTTTTCATGCCATATTTTGCGCTTTTCGATGAGCTTGAAGTAAAGCGCGAGGACGGAAAAATCGCCGCAGCCGGGGCACCACGTCGGGTGATCAGCCACGAGTTCTTTCTTGGTGAGCCCTTTGCGTTCCTCCGAAACGGTCGTGGGCACGGCTGTCAGGTTACCGCGCGGAGGCAATTCAAGTTTTGTTTCGCTCATGGTGTTCGTCCTTAAAGCTTGCGCATGCCGGCCGCGACGTTGGTTTTGGCGTATTCGAGGATCTCTTTGACCTTCCAGGTCAGACCGTCGGTTTTGTTGATGCCGCGGATATTGGGGTCGCAATAGCGGGCCCGAAGCAGGCCGGCAAGCTGGCCATAGCCATACAGTCCTTCGTCGTTCATCTCGACTACGAGGACGTGATTGAACCCGGAGAAAATGTTTTCCAGGCCCGGCGGCAGTGGGTGAAGATGTTTGATGTGGAGCGAGGACACGCTGTCGCCGGCGGCCCGGGCGCGATCCACCGCCTCACGGATGGGACCTTGGGTCGAGCCCCAACCGACCAGCAAGATGTTCCCCTCGGGCGGGCCATAGACTTTTGGCGTGGGCAAGGTCACGGCGAGGGCTTGCAGTTTCTTGCGCCGCTTGGCCGTCATCTGCATGTGGAGCTTGGGCGAGCCGGTGGGATGTCCGAACTCGTCGTGTTCCAGCCCCGTGGCGATTGGATAACGACCGCTCAGGATCCGGGTGCCGGGGACCACCCGCGGCGTGACGCCGTCCGGGGCTGATAAATCGTAAGGTTTGAAGTCCGGCACCGGTGTGAAATCCGGCGAGATGTCCTGGCAAACCTTCTCGAGATTCGGTTCCTGGAAAGCTTCAATCCGCGTGGCAATGGCCTGGTCGCTCAGGATGAGGACCGGCACGTTGAATTTGCGGGCGATATTGACGGCCTCGATGCCGGTATAGAAACAATCTTCGACGTTCGCGGGCGCGATGACCACGCGCGGCGAGTCACCGTGGCTGCCAAAGCAGGCCTGGTTCAGGTCCGATTGTTCGACACTGGTCGGCATGCCCGTGGAAGGGCCGCCTCGCTGGATATTGCAAATGATCAACGGGACTTCGGCCATGACCGCCCAGCCGAGCGCCTCTGTCTTGAGGGAAATGCCCGGCCCGCTGGAGCCGGTCACGGCAACACGACCGGCGTAACCGGCGCCAATGGCCATGGAAATGGAGGCGATCTCGTCTTCGCACTGGACAAACAACCCGCCGTATTTGGGCAATTCACGGCGCAGAATCTCCATCACGTCCGACCAAGGTGTGATCGGATACCCGGCGCCGAAACGAACGCCCGCGGCGATCAACCCGTAGGCGAGGGCTTCATTGCCATTCATAACGACCTGCTGGCCACCCTTGCGCTGGCCCTCGACGAACTTGAAAGTCTCGAGGACGTTGCCCAGCGAATGGCTGTAGCCGGCGTGAAACGCCGCCAGCGCGTTGTTGAGAACGCTGGCATCTTTGCCGCCAAACCGCTCGTTCAGCAGTTTCTCGAGCTTGTGAATGTTTAGATCGAACATCTTGGCCACCAAACCGAGGGCAAAAATGTTTTTGCCTTTGTCCTTTGCTGTGCCGCCGATCGCTTCGATGGTCAAACTGGAAATGGGAATGCCGATGTGGTGGTAGTCCTTCTGCCATTCGGGCTTGGCTTCGACGTGGTCGGAATCGTAAAGGACGATGCCGCCCTTTTTCAAAGAATTGAGGTGGTCCTCGTAGGAATGTTGATAAAAAGCCAGCAGCACGTCGGCTTCGTCGCCCGCGCTCAGGACTTCGCCCGATCCAATGCGCACTTGAAAGATCGATGGGCCGCCGGAGATCGTGGAGGGGATGGTCATGAAGGTCATCACTTCCTGCTCGCTGCGGCCGGCCAGACGGGCCAGAAAACCGCCGATGGCCTGGATACCGTCCTGGGAATTGCCCGCAATGCGAATGACGGCTTCAGAAACGTTGGCAACCTTGGGCGTTCCGCCGTTGGGATGGGTAGTCAGTGTCGCGTCACTCATGAAATTGTCGTATAATCTTCGGTCCAATTCGCCAGGAGAGATAGCGCCTCAAAGCCATCCTGGCGAGCATACCTTATACAAACAAGCTAACATCAGGGTGCGGGTAGTCAATTTCTATCCACAACGTTATCTTATTGTTGTTTAATAAGTTGCGAGTCGCGCGGGGTTTGCTGTCAGGAGTTATAGAGGTGAGAATCAGTTCTGCTAATTTCCGTGGCAGCATAAATAAAATTCAATGTTCAGGACCCGTTCGGCGCAAGATAATATTTTATTGCTTCGGTTACGCCCTCGCCATGGGGAAATCGGCTGACGAAGCCGTTCTGTTCGCGCACAGCGGTTTTGACCGGATCGACAGCGTTGGCCGGGGCGGCGAGACAACGGGCATGATTGAGCGAGAGCATGGGCAAATCGTTCATGTGGTCGCCGATGGCAAAGACCGTCTGGGGTGGAACGCAGAGGCGGCGCGAGATTTCCGCCAGCGCGGTGCCTTTGTTGTAAGCCGCGTGACTAAAGCGCGCATAGACATCGTTGCGCACGACGGTAAGTCCCGGGATGGAGCGGCAAAAATCGGCCAGAAAGCGATGGATGATGTCCGCGTCGCCATTGGAGTGAGCGATGAGACAAAACGGGGAATAAGGGTCTTCGTAGATGCGAGCATGAAAGCGCGCATTGATCCATTCGACAATCCGGGGCAATTCGGGCTGGACGCGGGCAAAAACTTCGGCGTGGGCGCGGGCGCAGGCTGCGTTCCAGTCTTCCAGCCCGGGATAGCGCGAGTCTTTGTGGCAATGGATTTCCCGCTCCACGAGCACGAGGAAATCAGGTTCAACTTCTATCCCGGCCCGGCCCAGAGCTTCCATGAGGCTGGACATGTCGCGACCGGTGTTGATGACCCATTTGACGCCGCGCGCTTGAAGGCTGCCGATAAGCTGCTGGAGGTCCGCAGGAATGGCCGGATTCTCGAACTCGGCAAAGAGCGTCCCATCGAAGTCGGTGGAAATGAGTTTGATGGGTAGGTCGGCGTCCATGCGAAGAAGGTAGCGCAAGTACCTCGAAGACTGAAGTGCGAAGTCATGTGACTGCAGGCGCATTACGTTTGACCGTGCGCGAAAAAAGCGGCATCAAGGAGCGCGGGCCGTGGAACGCCGAACGCGTTGACTCGCGCCTGAGCGGCGCGACAATCGCGTGAACTGCATCCACGTCAGCTCCCAGCAGCCAAATCAAAGGTTCCAAACATGACAAGCCTGCTCATCGGAAGATTCCAACCCCTGCACGAAGGTCATGCCAAGTTAGTGGAAACGCTGCTGGGAGAGGGAAGAAAGGTTGTTATCGCGCTGCGCGACGGGCCGCGCTCGTCGGCCAATCCCTACTCCGTGACCGACCGGCAGAAAATGTTTCAAGAGCGATTTGGCGAAAAGGTCGAGGTTATTTCCATTCCGGAGGATGGCAGCCTCGAAATAGTGCGCGGACGCGACGTCGGCTGGGACCTGCGCACGCTCTCGCTGGAACCCGAATTGGAGCAAGTCAGCGCCACTTCCGTGCGCGCCGCAAACAGAAAAATGAAGGGCCAGACGCTCTGGTTTCTTGGATTGCCGGCCTCAGGCAAGACGACACTCGCCAGCAAAGTGGTGCGCGAGTCCGTGGGTTACGTGCTGCTGGACGGAGACGAAGTAAGGCAGACGGTCGAAAACTTCGATATGGGCCAGAATGCGAGGCTGGTGCATCTGTCGTACATGGCCTTCTGCTGCCGGCAACTCAATGAATGCGGCATCAACGTGGCGGCCGCCTTTGTGACGCCTCTTCAGGAACATCGTGTCCGGATCAAGGAAATCCTCAGCGACGTAAAGTTTATCTGGCTGCGTTGCGCGCAGGAAACCTGCGCGAGGCGCGATCCGAAGGGTCTGTGGAAAAAGGCCGCGCGCGGCGACCTCCCGCAATTGACCGGAGCAGGTGGCGCATGGGAGGACCCGACCGAATACGCGCTGGCGGTCCAGACCGATGCAATGTCCGTGGCGCAGGCGTACGATTCAATCAAGCAGCGATTCGGCTTGATCGCCAGCGGCAGATGAGCCAGCGCAGTGCCACTGCCAAAGTCGGTGAACCGCAGGCTTTTAGGGACTGTAGGAAATGACGTCAGGAGTTTCTGATGTTTTTCGTCAACTTCTTGATCAGAAACTCCTTACATCGTTTCCTACAATATCCTCCAGGCGGCCTACGCGAGCAATGGTTACCTGAGCTGAAATTTTGCGCTGACAGCCGCGTGATCCGACGCCCACAGAGGCGGTTGCGTTCCGTCCAACCGCAGATCGAGGACATCAGCTCGAACTGGGCGGAAGGTCGCGCCCTTGTAGAACACGAGGTCAATGCGCCGGTCAAACGGCCAGGTGGGATCGGCCAGCAGTTCATCGTGTCCCCAGGTCATCCCTCCCGCGGGATCGCGCGGGTGCAACACCGCCCAGGCATCCTTGAAACCGGCCGCTGTGTAAACGTCGTATGCCAGCGAGCCGTCGCGATGCAGCGGATCGGAATTAAAATCGCCGGAGATCAGGACTGGCATATCCACGTTGGCCGGCCCAGCGAGGAGTTCGCCCGCCTGCAACACCTGGAGTTGTGGCGCGGTTTCTTCCTCGGGATGCGTGCAGATGTAGCGGAGATTTCGCCCTCGGATGAAAACGTCAACCGAACACCAGCCACGGACGACGGACAATCCCAGCGAGGGGAACACGATGACATTGGTGAAATTTCCGCTCTGGGGGTTGGACACGCGCAACTGCCCCGGGGGTAAATCCGTTCTCACCAGGATGGCCTCACGGTCCGTCTCGCGCACATCATCCAAAGTTCCGGTTTGCAAATTGAGCATGGGCAATTCGACATCCCACTCATTGCCGATTGACACCACAGCATAATGGGCGCCGCGCGCTTCCAGCGCGGCTGTGAGAATCTCCACGTAATCGAATACCACGTTAGTAGCCGGACTGGTTCCGCCGACGACAAGATCACCGGGCGATTGATTACGGATTAGTGATGCCTCCTCGACCGCGACGATGTCCGGTAGCCGCGCCGCGATCTCGTCGGCCACGCGTTGCAGCCGCACTTGGGGTTCGGAAGCAAGGAGTTCGTAATAGACGCCGGTGACGGCAGTTACCAGCTTGGTGAGGTAATCTGGATCCGTCGGGTCGAGGGCCAGGATGCGCTCGGTACCGGCGCCGAGGTAGAGGTTAACGGTCATGGTCTTGAGGCTTCGCTTGCTGCGTGGGCCAAATTCCTGACCTGCCAATGCAGGCACAGACAGGGCCAGAACGGTGGCGACCAGCAGCAGCCAGGCTGTCGGCCTCTTCAGGGAAACGAAAAACGATCCTCGCCCAGGCTGTACTCTCTTCATCTGATTTGACTTCTGAATTTTCATGGTTGTTTTTCTTTCGCGGCGGAGGTGAATGTGCCGCCTCGCCGGTCCCGCCGATTCCCGGTTTGGCGGATGGAATTTTCGAAGTTGCTTATACCCGCTTCACAGTCTGGCCCGTGAATCGATAAAAATGTCGCCTACATCGACAGAAGGATCGGAAGAATGACGTAGCCGCAGACGTGACGAGGCCCTGACGGAAACATCCAACGTCCAAAATTCAAAATTCAAAATTCAAAATCCAAAATTGATCAGCGCCTCCTGCTGTCGGCGGCTACGCTTCTTGCATCCGCCCTGCTCCTTTTCCCAAGCCAAGAAATGGCCGGAAAATCGCAAATCCGGTGTGGCGGCGCGCCCGGTCTTGCGCGAAGTTCAAATTGGAAACAAAACGATGGCGCGCTATGAAAGCAAAACGAAGCAAACACGCGGGCGAGGTGGTGCTCGAGCTCGACCGCGGTGATGAATCCCTGTTGGCCGCGGCCAGCACCAGCCCGGCGGCATCGCTGTTCCGGCTCAAGAGCATTCTGGTGCCGATTGACTTCTCCGACTGCTCCAAGAAAGCTCTGCAATATGCGATCCCGTTTGCGCGGCAACACGAGGCCTCCCTCACCCTGCTCTACGTCGTGCCAAGACCCAATTACGTCGGCGGCGAGTACACCGGGCTCGACTATGCCCAGCTTGAGGCCGACCAATCCGCCAGTGAAGCCGAACGACTCGAGGCCTTGGCCGGAGCGGAAGTGCGGGGCCAGGTACCGGCCAAGTCGCTCATCCGCACTGGCTTTCCCGTTGTGGAGATTCTCGAGGCCGCCAAAGCTCTCCCAGCAGATCTAATTGTCATCTCGACACACGGGAGGACGGGTTTGAAGCATGTCTTTCTGGGCAGCGTCGCGGAAGCCGTCGTGCGGCGCGCGCCCTGCCCTGTGCTGGTCGTGCGCGAGCACGAACATGAATTTGTTCCCGGCTGAAACGCGTCAATCAGCCAGCGCTTGAGCTGGCCGACTGCGGTCAGTGCCCGGTCTTTTCCGTTTCGACCCAGCGCACGGCGTAGCGTATGAGGCTGGAGGCGTCCGGCAGATCGAGCTTCTTCTTGATGTGCGCGCGATGCACATCCACGGTTTTCGAACTGAGATTGAGCTGACGGGCGATGGCTTTGGTGCCCCGGCCCTGGCCGATAAGCTGGAGCACTTCGAACTCCCGGTCGGTAAGCTTTTCGATCGGTGAAGAAATCGACTGCGGCCGCCTGGAGGAGAAGACGTCGAGGATTTTGGCGGAGATTTTCTCGCTGACGTAGATCTGGCCCGCCAGGATTTTGCGGATGGCTTCCAGCATCTTCTCGCCCCCGGCTTCCTTCATGAGGTAGCCTCGCGCCCCCGCGCGCAAGGCCCGCTCGGCGTGCAGCATTTCGTCGTGCATGGAGATGACCAGCACGGGCAGGTCCGGGTGCAGCGATTTGAGGTCCTTAATTAGTTCCAGGCCGCCCCGACCGGGCATGGTCATGTCGGTAATGAGCAGGTCCGGGCAGCTCCTGGGAACATCGCTCAGTGCGGCTTCAGCGTCGCGGACCTGGCTGCAAACTTCCAGATCGGGCTCAGCATTGATGAGAGTCGCGAGGCCCACCAGCATCATTGGATGGTCGTCCACCAGGAGAATCTTTTTCCGCGGCGCCGGTGCGACTCTACCCGGGAGGTTGCGGGCAGGGGCGCTTCCCGATGCTTTTTCACCGATTCGACCGCGCCTTGATGTTGCCTTCGGTCTCATGATGTTTTGTGGAGCATGCAGGAAATTCGCGCGCCCCGTCGTGGCGCCGAATCGATGTCCAGGGACGCACCCAGCAGTTGGGCGCGATAACGCATCAGGCGCAGACCCGAACCTGAGTTCCCCTCGGAGTCAGAGGAAAACCCACGACCGTCGTCCTGCACAGCGATGTGCCACGAACCGGCCCGATTAGCGAGGCTGATCTGGATTTTCGTGGCGCCACTGTGCTTAAGTGAGTTGTTCACGGCTTCCTGGGCGATGCGGTAAAGGTGCGTGGCCGCTTGGGCGTCCGGCACCAAAACCGGTTCGTCACAAAGGAATTCACACTTAATTCCCGCCATGGCTTGAGTGCCGGCGGCGAGTTCAAAGAGGGCGAGCATCAGCCCATCGGCCTCGAGCGGCACCGGTGAGAGATTGTGCGAGAGCAACCGGGTTTGGGTGATGGTTTCGCGGATCTGCCGTGTGATTTCCTGCGCAGGTTTCACGAGACTCGGTGCGGCGGTCTTGATTTCCCCTACGAGCGCCTGGCTTAAGAGTTCCAGGGCGGTGAGGTGCTGACCCAAGCCGTCATGCAGGTCGCGGCCAATGCGCCGCTGTTCGCTTTCGTTGACTTCGAGAATCTCCTTTTGGAGTTGCCGCGCCTGTTTCTCCGCCCGCGCCAGGCGCTCTTCGTTCGCCTTGCGAGCGGTGATGTCGGTTCGGATCGCGACGTACTCCGCCGGCTTGCCGGCCTCGTTGAGGAAGGGGAAAATTGTTGTGTCCACCCAATAATACGAACCGTCCTTTGCCCGGTTCTTGATCTCGCCATGCCAAACCTGCCCATGCGCAATTGTGCGCCACAGGTCGGTGTAAAAACTCCCCGGATGGTAACCGGACTTGATCAACCGATGGTTCTGCCCCAGCAATTCCTCGCGTGGATATTTGGAGATCTCGCAGAACTTGTCGTTCGCGTAGGTGATGTCGCCTGCCGCGTTGGTAATGGCCACGATGGAATGCGCGTCGAGCGCGGCTTTAATGTCGCGCAACTGCTTCAATGTGATTTGCACCTGCCGCTCCGCCTGCGGCGCGAGGTCAACCCGCGACTCCAGCGTCTCCAGCCGCTCGATCAGTTGCGCTTTGGTAAAACGGGTGTAGTCGGGCATGCAGTCTGGGGGCGCGCCTATCTTGCGCTGGCTTTGCGCAGAAACGCCGCCGTTGGTTGAGGGTAGGAGGTCGCGTTATGGTCGAAGCCGTGGCAATTGAGGGTGCAGTTGCCGCTCAAGGAGCCCGTGCTGAGATACTGAATCGGCCGGCCGGTGCTGGTGGGTTTCACATAGAGCGTGTTGAAATTGATAAGCGCTTTGGTGGTGGCGACACCATGCGAGTCATGGCAGGTCGCGCAAGCCGTCTGTTGCTCGACGATGTGAAAGCGGTGGCCGCGATCCTGACCCAGGCTATTGGCCGCACGAAAGCTCTGGTCGTTCAGAATACTGGTCCTGCTGTGGCACTTGTAGCAGAGGGCATAATTGCCGGCGCTTTCGGGCGTCTTGTCGGTGAGCAAAAGCTGGCGCTCGAGGATGGGGGTGAAGGCCGAGCCATGCGGCCCATCCGCGCCGGCACCTCCCGCCTTAACTCCTTGGTCGTTGTTATGGCAATCGGTGCATTCCATGAGACTCGTGGTCGTCCACGGGGCGATGAGGCTCGGCACATTCGGGTTCTTGCCGGTGCTCTCGATCGGATGAAAGGATTGGTTGGACAAATTGAATTGGAGGCGCTTGTTAGTGTCCGAAAATTGCCGGGTCACCCGGGCCGGACCACGATTAAGACTTTCAGAATGGCAGCGGAAGCAAAGTTCGTACTGTCGAGTAGCGTTGACAACCACACCAACAGAATTAACGCCTTTAACGCCGCCGATCAAACGCGGCGAACCCCTCAGGCCGGGAGCGCCGGCTCTGGCCGAATGCGGGTTGTGGCAATCACTACAAGTTGTGTGTCGCGGGGCGTTGACCGGGTTTTCGTCCGAGCGGTGGATTGTGGAAGAGCGAATCACAGGATGAGCGCTGGGCTTGCTAAAGTCGCCTCTGAGGTCCTTCTCGACCACCACTCCGTTGTGGCAGGTGAAACAGGTTTGCTCCTCGCGGGAGTGGAGCAGCAAGCGCCATTTCGAGCCAGCTTTGTGTGAAGCGTGACAGCTTTGACACCCGGCGCCAGCGACGGTATTGGTCGCCAGCCTGGCTGGCGCCAGGCTGATCCTGGGCGCGGCAACTTTGACCGGCGATGTACCGTGGGCAGAGCCCGTCCAGCCGGGTTCGACATGGCAGCCCAGGCACAGGGCCGACCCGGTATTACCCATGACGAGGAATTGGCCAAATTGGTCGTCATGCGGATCGTGGCACGTGACGCATTGCAGCTTATGCAAATGATCCAGCTTGAGCCTGCGGTCAATCGTAGATGGGTCTTTGACGTTGCTGTCGAGGCTGGCGAGGGTCTGATCATAGACAAATGAAATGGGGTGGTCCCCAGACAAGTCAGTTCCCAGGTTGCTCGGACCTGCGGGCATGGTCATGACTCCGCCTTCCATCGCAATGGCCGTCTTGCGGCTGCTCACCATTCCGAGGGCGACCGTGCCGTCGTGGCAACTCAGGCATAGGCGCGACGAGCCATCCGGTTGGCCGATCGTGGCTTTCAAGGTTGGGCTGCTGTAGATCACATAATTCGACACGGTGGACATGCTGTGGCTCCATAACGGAGTCTGGCCCGTGGTGCGATGGACCGTGTGACAGAAGATGCAAACGTCGGTCTCGGATACAGCGCGAATGGCGCCGGCGCTAGTAACAGAGAGATTATGCTTGGAGTGGACGATGCTGGCGGCGGGCGCATGCGCCGGCAGGAGCCAAAGGAAAACAGCAAGGCCCGACAGGGGGAAAGCGAACCCGAACTGCTGCTTCGCCGAAGAGACGCCATGGCGCCGCAAGCCGCTGAAACGAAGTAATCTCAATCCTGTTCTCACGCAAGATCTTTTATTGCTGGCCGACGTATTTGAATACCTGAATGCGGCGATTATAGGAGTCCGCAACGTAAATCACGTTGTCCAACCCGATCGCGATGCCGGCGGGCACGCCAAAAGTTCCCGGTCCGGAGCCTCCCTCACCCCAACTTAACAACAATTGCCCGGAAAGATCGAACACCTGCACATTGTCGAACACAGCGTCGACAACGTAAACATGGCCGAAAGTGTCCACGGCCACGCCCTTGGGCCGCCCGAAATGGCCTGGGGTATCGCCGGAGCTGCCGATTTGGGAAATGAATTTTCCATCGGTATCGAACACCTGAATGCGGCTGTTGAGTGAGTCGGTGACGAACAAATGGCCGTGGTTATCGGCGGCAACATGTGTTGGAAAATTGAACTCGCTGGGACCACTACCGCGTTTCCCGAACTTAAAACGCAACTGACCGCGCAAATCGAAAACAAAGACCGCGTGCGCCTGCGAGTCGGCGACCACCAGTGAGTCGCCCGAGAGCGTGAGACCCGCCGGCCGTTGCAACGGGGAAGCAATGGTGAAGACCTCCCGGCCATTATCGCCGAAGGCGACCACGCGGCCCGTTTCTGAATCCGCGAGGTAAAAGACTCCGCCCCGGCGAGCAACGGCGACTGGTGACGCGAACGGTTTGTTGCCGGCGGAAGACCAATGGCGCCACCGCCTGCCTGCCAGATCTAGATGGCAGACGGTGTTATTGCCGGTATCGGTCAGGCAAAGATTGCCCGCCTCATCAAGGGCCACGCCAAGTGGCTTCAACAAGGTTTCGCGCTCCGCTGATTCACCAACGAGGAATCCGAAGCCGCGCTTCCACGCGGAGGGGGGGCGCCCAATGTCACCCGGGTTGGAAATGCTCTTGAGGTAGCGGATTCGCGGCTCATCCGGCGGCGGAGGCCAGACCAGCGTCGTGGCTTGCTCCCGGTGCTGTTCGGTCCGGGGAGACTTGCACGAAACCAACAGCGCGAGGCCGATTGCCCAGAGCGTGAGGTTCAATCCGTGGCGCAAGTTCATGTCCTTTTCAGAAATTTCGTTTCGCTCGCAAAAAGACAAAGTGGCGATCCCTGGTTTCAGCCGTGTACTTCTGGTTTTGAAACTCGTATCCCAGGTGGAGATCCAGTTTGCCGATTAACCAATTAAAATAAGTCCGGGCGACGAACAGGTCCTGGTCCAGCCCGTTGCCACGCTGCAATTCGTAACCGGTTTCGGCGCTCCAATTAATGGCCGTCACGGGATGCCAGTCGTATCGCAGGATGAAGTCGTAATAGGTCACTCTGGAGGTGCTGTTGCTCAGATTGCCACTGGCGGGATAAAAACTCCACCGCTGATTCAAATCAATACCGATGGTGGAGTGAGGCAGCGCAACGCTGGAGTAACTCTCAGACAGATTGTAGGCATAATAGCCGAACAGCGAAGAGTGGCGGTCGGTATAGTTGGCGGCCAGGCGCAACCCGCGCCGATAGAAGTCGGCCCCCGCCTGAAACTCGCGCACGTCCTCCAGCACGAATCCCGGATCGTACGCATGATTCTCGGTGAAACTGTATCGGCCATAAAAGCCGACCGTGCCATTCCACAAGTCGAGACGGATTTGGGCCTGGTCGCTCAGCGTCGAGTAGCTGCCCGATGGGTTGGGCCGGACCGTGTAAGTCACCAGCACGGTGTTGTTGCTGTCAGTTAACACGGTGCTGAAGGGATTCCGTTGAAGCTGCCATGGGTCGCGAGTCCGATCGACCAGGTAATCGACGTTCTCGGTCAGCGGCATTTCGCCGTGCGCCGCGTCCGTAGCAACGATCACGATGACAATGATGCGGGGAACGTTCAGCCGCACCCATTGTCCAGAGGGCAGCGCATGGGATTCTTTTGAGATGAGCAGAATTCCGCCGCTGCTTTGTTGATCGGTGAAATCAAAGTTGACGCCGTCACTCAGCGTCAGTCGCCCCCAATTGCCCAGGCGTTTGGTGTATGCAACGGAGGCGCTGGTGCCGCCGCTCACCAGGTCCAGCGTCGAGCCACCGAAACTGCTGTTGGCAGATGACCCATGAAAGTCGCCATAGGAGGTAAGGCTTTCATAAAGCTGATGCTGGAGACCGGCGCGCGCACTATCTTGCATGGCATCACCCGAGTCGGTTGCGAATCGGGCGAAGGAATAATCATAAATACTGCGCAGGTTCGGCAAATGCTCGATGCTGTAGTGGAGCAGAAGGTTGAGATCCTGTGAGTTCACTGCGGTGGTCTCTGACTGGTCGAACAGCAAAGTCGAGGTGAGCACGCTATGCTCAAAGTTCTCGGTGTCGTTCAGGGTGATGTAATGAAAATCACTGGTATCGCGAAAGGTTTCTCCCGAGCCTGTTGAACGGCTTTCATAGTGGCTGTATTGGTAGGCAAAATCGGTGAAGTTCTGGCGTGCCCGCTCATTCCGGGCGTGCAGGTCCAGGGTCGTCTGGTCGGAAGTAGTATCGTAATTAAAGCCGGTCGTGTCGCGAGAGATTTGTTGAAACGACAAGGTCACCGGGACCGGCCCTGTGCGGTAACCTGTCAAGACGCCATACGAATGTGAATCCTCGATCACCGAGTTGAAAAAGTCGTACTGGTGGGTGTTGTGAGTGGAAGAGGCGAAAACAGACGTGGCATACGGCTTGAGCTGCAGCAGTCTGCCAGTCAGAGTCCCGTTAAGCAGCACGTCATCGCGCCGACTCAAAGCATCCGGCGGACCGGCTTCCTGCCAACTGTAACCTGGTTCGGCCAAAATCGAGAAGTTGAACAGGTCCGGATGATAGAGGAAATAGTCCCAGGAAATCCCAAGTGCCGGAGCGACGTAGAGGCGTTGGTATTGGCTTTCTGCGCCCAGGCTTGAACGTTGCGATGACTTTTCCGCCTCGACGTCCAGCTTGAGGTACTGGAGTTTCGGCAATCCCGCTGCTTCTTGAGGCTGCTCGAGATAACTGTATTGCGCCCAAACGAGTGGAGAGCCACTGGCTAAACACGCCAGCACGAGCATCCATGACAGCCGGCCCATCCCGCGCGGACATTGACGGGCGCCAAAGCCTCCGCGCGCAACGTTCTTCAGCCGGCGTCCGGGGCGGCAGGCTGTAGGGTTGTCGCTCATGCGCTCCTAATTTGCCGGCTTATCCGGTTTCAGGAGATTTCGATCTCCGCCGGCATGAGGGTCGTGACATTCGATGCACGGCTTCTGGGGGGCGCCGGTGTGACCTTTTACCACCAGCATGTCCTTTTCCTCGTGACACTCGAAACAAACCTGTCGGCGATCCTTCAAGAGCAGGCCCGGCTCGCTGGACTGGTGCGCCGTGTGGCAGGCTAAACAATCTCCGTTGCCAGCCGGGTCATGCTTGTACGCGGCTTTCGTGATCTGCTGTTGCAACTGATCGTGGCATTCGTAACAGAGTTTGTCTCCGGCTTTGGTCAGCAGCTTCTTGTTCTCGGATTGATGCGGCTTGTGACATGAGGCGCACTCGCCGTTCTCCACCGGCTGATGTTTGACTTTGGCGGCCGCGACCTGCTTCTGAACGTCTTCATGGCATTCCGCGCAGAGCTTGCCGTCAGGCTTGGCCAGCAGCTTTTTTTGGTCGGATTCATGCGGTCTGTGACATGAGGCGCACTCGCCGTTCTCGACCGGCAGGTGCTTAGCTTTGGCCGCCTGAAGCTGCTTTTCGAAGGTATCATGGCAGTCGAAGCAGAGTTTCCCATCGGGCTTCACCAGCAAACCTTTTTGGCCGGAAGCATGCGGGTTATGGCAGGTAAGGCATTCGCCGTTCTCAGCCGGTTGATGCCGGCTCTTGCCTTTGTCCACTGGGGCTTCGTGACAATCCAGGCACAAATCCTTTCCGGTCTTGCGGAGCAGTTCTTTGTTGGAAGCCTGGTGCGGATCGTGACAACTCGCGCACTCGCCATTCTCGGCCGGCTGATGTTTGACTTTCGCCGAGGCCAGGAAATCCTTGTGGCAGTCCCAACAAAGTCCCGGGAGCGGCTTCTTCATCCCTTGCCCGAACTGCGAGTCGTGGCAGGAACTGCATTTTTCCTGGGAGAAGGGTTGATGCCCAAAGTAATTAGGTTCGCTGGGCGCGACCGGCGCCGGTTTTTGCGCCGCGCCAGCAACCAGGTTGGTGTCGGCGGCGGTCGCTGTGACAACGTTCGTGGGCGGATGTTCCGACGGGACGCCGTCGAAAAACGTCGTCAGCCATTTTCGCTTCGTGGCCGAGTTGCAGCCGACCGTGAGCAGGACACCCCCCCAGCCGATGGCCAGCGGAAGGAGGGGCAAACGGCGGCTTTTACACGGGCTATTTTTTGTGCCCGAAGCCGAAGACGGAGACCTTGCGCGGGCCGTATTGGTTCAGAACAATCACCAGATGCTCGACAATGAAGTCGGGCGCCACAAAGCGCTTGAACAAGTCCACATTGTCGTAATCCAGGAGCACTTTTGCCGGTAATTCCAGGCCCACGCGGCTCCCACCCGGCTCGCCGAACCACATCAGCAGGCGCCCGGTCTCGTCAAACAGTTGCACCAATTCGCCAGCCGCATCGACTACATAAACCCGACTTTCGCGGTCCACCGTCACGCCTTTGTTTCTGGCGAATTCGCCGAAGTTATCGCCGTACTTTCCAATCGTGCGTAGAAACCGGCCGTCCCGGTCATAAACCTGAACACGGTACGCTCCGAAATCGCTGACATAGAGGCGACCCCGGGAATCCAGCGCGATGTTGATCGGTTGGAACAGCCGGTGCTCGAGATTCGTTGCGTCTTCTGGTCGCGGAATGTCAAACAGCGGGGTCCGTGCGCTCTTGTCGAGCACGTGGACACAGTTGCTTCGCAAATCGCCAATGTAGATCCTGTCTGTGCTCAATGCCACGTCGCGGGGTTTGGTCTTTCCCTTCTCGCCAATGGTATCGACCAGGTTTTCATTGGCATCCAGGATTACCACTTGCTCGCGTCCGCCGTCCACAATGTAGAGCCAGCCGTTGGTTTCGGCGGCCAGATTCAAAGGCATCGTGAGTGCTCCCGGTCCTCTTGGCGCGATCGCGCGAATTTTCCCCAACGCCAAATCCAGACGCAATACCAGGCCGCCACTGCTGTCACACACAAAGATCCTGCCCGGCAGCGTCGCGCCGCCGTACGGCTTCAAAATGGGCGTATAGTCAGGCTGCTTTCCGGTCAGGAAAGTAATGAAGCTGTCGCGCCCGCCGCTGCGCATGTCCCGGTCCGAATTGAAAGAGGTCAGGAACTGCAAACGGGGAGCATCTGGGGCGGGGGGGAAGAAAACATATTTCGGACCAGTGGCTTTCTTGTTCGCTGTCGCACAACCGGCGAGCACAACCGCCAGCCCGACGGCCGGCAACATCCTGCGCCAGGAATCAAGCCTGCCGATGCAGGTTGCCACCACGACACAGCCACGGAACTGCCTGGCCCAACCGATGATGGATTGCAATCTCATAGGAGAAATTTATCCGGATTGCGCACAAGCGGCTTTGCATTTTTTGTCTTTTGGTTGACAAAATTTGCTTGGGTTTTGAGAGCTGCACGATTGTGCCGCCGCGCATTTCGAGCATCCGCGAACCACGAACACGAACCGCTGAAGCCGATTGAAGCGACAAGAGCATCCGAGGCTTGCGGTCGGATGCTCTTGCCTGCGTTCGGCTAAACGGCGTGAGAATCGAGTGCTATTTGTTGTGGCACCCCAGACACAGGTTTTGTCCGGAGGCGATTGTGTAAATGCCGCTGTTGGGAGCGTTGCCCCGCGTCCGATGAATGTCGTGGCAGGTCGAGCATTCGACAGTGTGGTTGAGGCCCTTGAGCACCTGAAGGATCGTTGGACTGCCGGGAGTATTCGGCCACACTCCGCTGGTGTTGTTAAGTTCCCCAGCGGGCAGGGCCGCGGCGGCAGCGGTATAACTGACCCCGACCGGGTGCATGTGCGTCAGGTCGTTGTTGTTAATCGGGATGACGTGATCGTCCTCATAGACGGGCGTGCCGCCGATGATTTGGTTGGTAGTTGTGCCGGAGGGACCGGGGATCAAGGAAGTCTGATCATTGATCGCTACCGTGCCGTCGTGGCAGGAGAGACAGGCTTTGCTCGACGAACCGAGCGTGACTGTCAGACCGAGCGCGTCGAAAGTTTCGCTCCCCGCTTGATCGTAGGTCTTGTAAGTCTGGCTGCTCATCGTATGGATCCACAGCGGCCCGTTCTTCGGATCGGGTGCATGGTGAATCGTGTGGCATTCTCCGCAGACATTCGTCCGCGAACCGGTTAACCATTTCGTGGTCCCGTTGATCCACGCGTTGGTGTTCTGATAGAAATCGTGGGCGCTTCCCACAATTCCGACAGCGGCCTCGGATCTCGTTGGCAGCAGCATCAGGGATGTCGCCACCGCCGAGCCGATCGCCAGGATTTTTGCGGTTTTCATAATTTCCTGTTTGTTTTCGGTTTTCAGTGCACTGAGGTCGCGCCGCACTGGCTCGATGCGGCATCTCCAAAGGCGGCATCGACTGGATGTCGCGTCTTCCAGCGGGAGCTTGGCCGGACAGCGAGCTCGCCGCTGGCGTTCCCGTAGAAATTCTCTTTCCTGTTGGGCTTGCAGTCTCCGCGAGGACCGGACCGATGAACCTTGTAGCTCCAATTGCTTTCGGCCCGATTGCTCCAGGTTGTCTTCACAACGATGGGTGATTGAGGGCGCGTCTTCATAAGCATTGGCTACCCCATCCCAAGGACTGCCCCGCCGAGCGCCCAGCCGGCCTCAGGTTGAGCGGGAGAATTCGGTGTGGCTTCGCGCTGAGGCGTCAGACGTGGCATCAGCGCGGCCGTGCGTTCACTGATGATGCTCGAGCATTTGGCCAGCTCCTGTTCGCGCGAGCGCACGTTCTCCCGCACGATGGCTTCGAGGTGATCGACGTTGTAGAGGTAAACATTGTCGAGTTGCTGCACATCGGTGTCGATGTCCCGCGGCACGGCGATATCGATCAAAAACAATGGCCGGTTCCGGCGCGTCGGCATCACCGCCGCGAGATCGTCATGGCGCAAAATCATTTGGGGAGAGCCGGTCGAACTCACCACGATGTCCGCCTCCGTCATTCCCTCGAGGCACTCCTCGAAGCGGAGCGCTCTCCCGCCAAATTCGGCTGCCAGATTCTGCGCACGTTCAAACGAGCGGTTTGAAACCAGCACCGACCGAGCCCCCTTCTTCGCCAGGTGACGCACACACGCTTCGCCCATCTTCCCGGCGCCGATAATCATCACCGTTTTTTCCGAGAGGTTTTTGTCAAAAATCCGCTCCGCCAACTCGACTGCGACGCTGCCCACCGAGGTCGCACCGCGTCCGATGCCGGTTTTTGTCCGGATTTCTTTCGCCGTCTGCAGGGCCGTCTGGAACAGGCGGTTTGTCACGCGTCCGGTCAGTTTCGCCTCCTGCGCTGCCTGGTAGGCTTGCTTCACCTGGCCGGTGATCTCGGTTTCGCCGATGACCATCGAATCCAGCCCGCCGGCCACCTCGAACAGGTGCTGCGCAGCTTCGGCGCCTTCCTTGACATAAAGATGCGGAGTGAAATCCACATCACTTGCACTCAACAATTGGAACAGTCGATGGACTTTGCCATTGACCCACGAGCTGACCCCGTAGATCTCCACACGGTTGCACGTCGAGAGCAGCACCACCTCCGAGAGGTTGCCGGCGATCTTTAAGCGGCACCCGTAGCACCGCTGGCGCGAAGGGTGCACCGCCAGCTTTTCCCGTAGCTCCACCGGCGCGGTCTTATAGCTTAGTCCTGCGACAAAGAGTTTCATATTCTTGGTGAACCAGCCGGGCGCGGGCCAAAAGGAGGTTTGGAAGGAATGACTGGAGACAATGGGGCCACTGAATGCCCCACCACAGGCGCTGGCGCCCGGCTGAAAAGCGTTTGACTTCGCGCGAACCGCAATGTGTTTCCCACATTCACGCCCTAATTATCAATCCTGGCGGTTTGCGGGGCTGCACCCGGTTTGCTAAACACTTTGCATTTTTTGCAAACCCGGCCCGAATTGGGTTGGCCAAAAAATGTCAAGCGAATGGCAAGAAACGTGTAGTGGCTTCTATGAGGGCGTTTTAACTTTTCTCCAGCATGAATCAAATGGATGCACCAGTCGCCTTGCAGGCGGGAGCCGCCTGCTCGCGGCCGCTGTGCCCTCTCAATCGGGTGAAAGTCGGCCTGGCGGTGCGCATCAAACAACTTTGCGCCTCCTCGGAAACCGCCGGACGTTTGCGGGAAATTGGGTTATGCGAAGACCGGGTCGTACGACTTCTCACCAGTCATAACAACATTATTTGCCTGGTTTGCAACGCCCGGCTGGCCCTCAGCGACCAACTGGCGCAAACGATCCTGGTCGAACCGGTCCCCGAACGGGCGGCTGCCTGAGGAGAAAAAATGGAAAAGATTACTGCAGCAACTGCGAGGCAGGAAGCCCCCGGGGCGCGGCTGGTTCCACCGTTGACGGCGGCTCCAATTGTCCGCAATAGCGACGGCGAGAACGCCTTCGGCCGGCCGCGCGGGTTTCTGGGCAATCGATTCGTCTATGTTGTGATTTCGCAGCGGGCGCACGGACTGTCGATTGGCATCAACTTCAACCCGGACAAACACTGCAATTTCAATTGCGCCTATTGCGAGGTGGATCGAGATGTCCCGGGCGGAGATGGCCGGGTGGATCTGTCGCGCCTGGCAGCCGAACTCGAAGAATTGCTGCTATTGACCTGCCAGCGCCGCTTGCGGGAGCTGCCGTACTTTCGCACGGTGCCTGAAGAGTTGCTCGAACTTAAGAGCGTCGCCTTGAGCGGAGACGGCGAGCCAACGCTCAGCCCGCAATTCGCCGAAATCGTTCGCGAAGTCGTCCATGTCCGGTCGTGCGGCCGGTTTCCTTTTTTCAAGCTCGTGTTGCTGACGAACACCGCGGGTGTGGACCTGCCCGAAGTCCGGGCCGGCTTGCAGTTGCTCACTTCTAAGGATGAGATCTGGGCCAAGCTCGATGCCGGGTCGCAGGCTTATATGAATCTGGTCAACAGGGGGGATCTGCGGCTGGAGAAGGTGCTTTCCAACATTCTGCAGCTCGGCCGGGAGCGGCCAATCGTGATTCAAAGTTTGTTCCCGGCCATCGAAGGCCAGGAACCACCGGCCAAGGAGATTGATCTGTACGTCCGGCGCCTGCTCGAGCTCAAGAACCGCGGCGCGCGAATTTCTCTCGTGCAGGTTTATTCGGCTCATCGGCCGCCGCACCATCCGAGCTGCAGCCACCTCAAGCTCAAAGCCCTGTCCCGGATTGCGCAGCGAGTGCGCGAAGTCACGGGCCTCTGCGCCGAAGTATTCTGAGATGGAGCGTCACTCCAGGAACAGGAATTCGTTGCTGTTGAAAAGTGCCCGGCAGAATACGGCCAATCCGTGCCTGGCGATCAGCGCCCGGGCCCTGCTCGTTTCGTCTGCCGAAGGCCGGCGGTTGTAGCTCAGATCAAATGCCAGGCGGATCTGGCGGTTCACGTTCTTCCCCGCCTCATGTTCCAGGCGCGCGGCAAAAAACTCGGCCTGTCGGAGGATAAACTCGCTGTTAAGCAGGTTGAGCGCCTGGAGCGGTGTCGTGCTCCGCAATCGTTTGGGAGCAATCTGGCCTCCGTCTGGACAGTCGAAGGCGCCGAAGGTGGCGTCCTGTTGCATCCGGACCTTGGTCATATAGACCATCCGGCGCCAGTCCTCGGGGCCGAATTCTTTTTTCGGGTTATAAACGCGGACGTAATTGTCGTTCGATTCAAACGCGCTAAAACCCGGACCACCCGGCCGCAAATCCAATTTGCCGCTGACTGCCAGGATGGCATCGCGGAGCGGTTCGGCTTCCAGCCGCTGAGGCGGGAACCGCCAGAGCAGGCGCGACCCCCCGTCTATCGCCAACCCGTCCGGCCGGGAAGCGCTGGCCTGCCGGTAGGTAGCGGAAGTCACGATGAGATGGTGGATATGCTTCAGACTCCAGGGTTGCATCGTTGAATCGTTGAATCGTTGAATCGTTGAATTGTGCGCCGATTGAACGATTGAACGGTTGAACGGTTCAACGTTTCCAGGCTCGACCAACTCGGCCGCCAACCAATCCAACAGTGCTGGATGGCTGGGCGGGGCACCTTTTTTTCCGAAATCGCTGGGAGTGCTGACAATTCCTTCTCCGAAATGATGTTGCCAGAGCCGGTTCGCGATAACCCGCGCGGGCAAGGGGTTCGACGGATGGGCGAGCCATCGGGCCAGCGCAAGGCGGCGGGATTGGTCCTCTGTTAATGGAGTTTCTGAAGGAGAAGGAGACGCGCCAGCCGCTTCAATCCGGAACGATACTTTGAGCGCGCCCAACGCTCCGGGTTCGACAACCTCGCGTGGTTGCATAGGATCACCGCGTTGCAGGCGGTGGGTCGGCTCGGGTACGGCGGCCAGTTTTCCGGCATAGACCATCGGCGCGGTGGTCAGTTCTTTGAGGCGCGCCTCGAGTTTCGTTTGCTGTTCGAGCAAGTGTTTTAACTCGCCGCTGTCGGTTTCGGATAAGCCCTGGCTAGTCGGTTCGTTGGAGGAAGCGCGGCCGGCGACGTATGGCGCGCGATCGGCGGAAGAAGCTACCAGCCGCCAGTCGTTGGTCTCGAGTGCAACTTCAACCCGGTACCTAAGCGCGAGTCGGTCGGAGAACTGTTGCTCACGATCGCGTCCCCAGACGACGCGCTCGATCGTCACCGGTTCCGGAAATTCCAATTCAACCCAGCCTTTGCCGCGCTCGTTGGAAATCCAACTATGGCTATTGCCAAACTTGCCATCGTTAATGTGTTCGAGCCGGTGAAGGTCCGAGTTGGGGAAGACGCTAGAAGCGGTTGCCCTGGTTCCAGCGCTGGCCAGGGCGATGTTCCTCGGACTCTTTTCCGCCGTGTAAACTTCCAGTTCGTCGAGGCAAGGCTCGGCATCCGTCGTCCGGGCGATGGTGAAGCGAAGACGTTTGGCCGAAACCGGCGGGAAACGGTCGGTGTTCCGTCGCGCGTTAACAGCGGCGCGCGGTGAGTGTTTTTCAGCCCCAGTCGCCGGGTCGGCCGGTTTATCATCGTTCGATAGATTTTCCTCGATGAACGCGATGGGCTCAAATTGAGCCAGCCTGGCCTCAACCTCTGCCAGCTCCTTTCGCGCCCGTTCAGCTTGCACTTCTCGCGCCGCCCGGTCAGGCATGGGCAGGGCGCGTTCACCGTGCTGGACGCCAGCCAGACAGGCCTTCACGGCGTAATAATCGGTTTGCGGTACCGGATCGAACTTATGATTGTGGCACCGCGCACAGCCAATCGTCAGACCGAGAAACGCACTGCCGGTAGTGCTTACCATATCGTGCAATTCATCCGCGCGCTGCGCCGCGGTCAGCACGGGGTCCGGGCTCTTGACTTGGTCCCACGCTCCGCCGACCAGGAAACCCATGGCGGCGTCCTCGCCAAAGATGTCGCCGGCGAACTGATCGAGGATAAATCGATCGTACGGCTTATCCTGGTTGAACGCGTCGATGACATAGTCGCGATACCGCCAGGCGGTCGAGCGCGGCTGGTTCATCTCGAAACCATGCGTTTCGGCGAAGCGGACAACGTCGAGCCAGTGCTGACCCCATCGCTCGCCGTAATGAGGCGAAGCAAGCAGGCGTTCGACCACTTTCTCATAGGCGTTGGTGGCCATGTCGCGCTCGAACACCCGCACTTCGGCCGGAGTGGGCGGCAGGCCGATGAGATCGAAGTACAGCCGCCGAATCAGCGTCCGGCGCGGCGCCTCAGGTGAAGGCGAGAGTTTGGCCTGGGCAAGCCTGGCCAGAATGAAGTTGTCAATTGGATTGCGTGCTTTCCATTTTCCGACTTGGACAGCAGGAACAATTGGCCGCGTGACCGGCTTCAGCGACCAATGGGTTTCCTCGGAGGCAGGCGGCTTGGTTTCGGCGCTAGCGGTCTCGGCGGCGAGTGCAGGAATGTTGTAGATGAGCGTCAGGAATAAGCTCCAAGCTCCAAGCTCCAAACCCCAGAGAAACAACAACCGCCAAGCTCCAAGACGGGCCCTCGTCGAGCCCACAGGTGTAGCTCGGGCGCAATCCCTTCGAAAGGCACACGTGTGCGCGGCTTTTGCGGCTGCTGCAGCCTGGGAATTGGAATTTGGAACTTGGAGCCTCTCTGGTGCTTGGAGCTTGGAGCTTGGATGTTCAGCCCCGCAGTTCACACGAGCACCTCTTTGATCACCTCGCCATGCACATCGGTCAGCCGGCGTTCGGCGCCGTTGTGGTAAAATGTGAGCCGCTCGTGATCGAGGCCGAGCAGGTGCAGCATCGTCGCATGAAGATCGTAAATGGTGGCCACGTTTTCGACCGCTTTGTACCCGAATTCATCTGTGGCCCCAAAACTGAATCCACGCTTCACCCCCGCGCCTGCCAGCCAGACGGTGAATCCTTGTGGGTTATGATCGCGGCCACTCGCGTCTTTTTGAAAGGTCGGCATGCGGCCAAATTCGGTGACAAAAGCGACCAGGGTCGAGTCGAGCAAACCGCGCTGCCGGAGGTCCTTGATGAGCGCTGCGCAGGGTTGATCGAGAATTGGCGCATGGACGTCGTACTGCTTTTTGAGCGTTTTGTGTCCGTCCCAGTTGCCGACGCCTTCTCCCATCGCGTAGGCGCCATTGAACAACTGAACGAAACGGACGCCGCGTTCGATCAGGCGCCGGGCCAGCACACAGTTCCGAGCAAAACGCGCCTTGAGCTGGTTTGAATCGTTAGCACCATAGAACTCGAGGGTCGCCGCCGTTTCTTTCGAGAAATCGGTCACCTCCGCCGCACTAAGCTGCATCCGGGCGGCCAGCTCATAGCTGACAATGCGGGCGCTCAGTTCGGTATCGCCGGGGTGATGGGCAAGATGGCGGTCATTGAGAAAGCTCAAGAAATCCCGGGATGCTGACTCGGCGGAGGCTGAGACTTGGCTGGGCGTTTTCAGATGTGGAATCGGCTTGTCCGTGTTGAACGCAGTTCCCTGGAAAACCGCGGGAAGGAAGGCTGAGTTCCAATGGTTCGGCCCGATCTGCGGCACGCCGCGTGGGTCGGGAATGGCGACGAACGCGGGCAGGTCCTGGTTTTCTGTCCCCAGCGCATAGCTCACCCAGGCGCCCATGCTCGGAAAGCCATCCAGCGTAAATCCAGTGCTCATCTGATTTTCCGCCGGGCCATGCGTGTTGGAGTTGGCGGTCATCGAGTGAATGAAGCAGAGGTCATCTGTCAGCTCCGCCAGATGGGGGAGCATTTCGGAAATCATTTTGCCTGACTGTCCGCGCGGCTTGAATTCCCAGAGCGGCTGGGTCAGCGCGCCGTTGGCGCCCTGGAAGGTGACAAGTTTCTCGCCACCGGGCAGTGGTTCGCCATGTCGCTTGATGAGCTCGGGCTTGTAATCCCAAACATCCAAATGGCTCAGCGCCCCTGAACAGAAAATCACCAACACGTTCCTGGCCTTTGCCGCGAAGTGCGGCGGTCGCGGCGCCGTCGGCCGCTCGGGCGACCATTGGGGTCGAATGGCCGACTTGTCCGCAGCCAGCAAACCCTGTTCTGCCAGCAAAGCGGTTAATGCGACGCCGCCAAGGCCAGTGCCACCGAAGCGCAGAAAGTCGCGCCGATTCAGCAACCAGCGCCCGGCACGGGTCAGGGAAGTGGCTGGTATCATATTAATCCGGTTGTCCTATCGCGTGTCACACCAATGCCTCTCGTCTGGTTACTTGCTGTGTGAGCGTGATGAGACTGTACCGGTAACAGAAAAATCTCCCTGAGACCATTTCTTTCTCAGAGCCGATACACCCTGGCGGCCGTGCCATAGAATAGCGCTTGTTTCTCATCCTCGGAGAAGTCGGCCACCATCTTCTTGAACGCGTTCCACAACACGGCATAGGAGATCGACATCTTATCAACCGGGAAATTGCTCTCGAACATGCAGCGATTCACACCGAAATATTCGATGGTATGGAGATAGTATCGTTTTTGCGCAGCGATCAGCTCGTCTGAGGAAGCGGGTTTGGCTGCTTCATGCCAGCCGAAGCCGGTATCGGGCATGGCCAGTCCGCCGAGCTTGGCATGGACGTTCGGGCATTCTGCCAGCCTGGCGATGTCTGCGCGCCACTGTTGAAAGATGGCGTCGCGTTGATCTTGGAAGGATTTTGTGCCGAGCGGCGTGCCAAAGTGATCGAGGATAATCGTCGTTTCCGGCGCCGACTTTGCCAAGGCGCAAAAATCGCGAAGCTGAAAGTGGTAGTGCCAACTTTCATAAGTATAGCCCCTCTCGCCCAGCAACCGCACGCCCGCCTGAAAGTTCTTTTCCAAAAACAAGCCGGCCGGGTATCTGCCGGGAATAAAGGCCTCTTCCGGATACGGATGATGAGCGCCTGCGTGGCGGATGCCACGGAACAGGCCCCTGCCCGCGGCTTCGTGTGCTTCCAGCGCTTCGTCCAGCTTACTGCCTAGGGTCAGATCGGCATGGCTGACAATACCCGCAATGACAGTCTTGGCCGGGCGGGCGGCGGCACTTTGCGCGGCGATTTCAGCGACGAATTCTGTTTCGCCTACGGGTTTCAAGTGTTCGGGACCCGTTTTGCGGTAGCCCGCACGGCACTCAATGAAGACAGTCTTTTCGATCTTGTGTCCGGAATCGGTGTCGCCCCAAAGATCGTTCAACAAATAATCAGGGATTTTCCAACCAGACCACAAATGGTGATGAGGATCGATGATTGGTCGTTCCGGTTCGACGGTTTCCTCGACAACCTGGCTGTACCAGCCTTTTGTTCCCGGGGTTGGTTCCACCGTGTCCAAACGATGGGTAGTTGCCGACAGGTCAGGCCGCGAGGATAAATTTGTCGCGGAAGGCGGGTGGGATCGGTCGGCCCGTTTCCAGCAGCGTTTCCAGATGAGCCTTGGTTGCCCGTTGAAAACGTAAGATCGCTTCGCCACGGTCTCGCGCGTGAGCATGGCACCCGGGCAGCAGATCGGATTTGGCAATCCAAACACGGTCTTCATCGCGGCGCGTCTGAATCTTAGCAATCGGAACTATCATGACATTGAACCGTAGCTGTTCCCCTGCCATGGGTCAACGGAACAGATTCGGGCGTTTGGCCCTCTAAGTTTCACGAGCCCTTTCTTGTTGCACCCAAGCAAGGCGGTTTTGACCCCGTGATGTCGATAGGATTTCACCGCCGATCCGGCAGCAACAGTTCTGCGCCGGGCGCGAGCCGAATGGACTCCAAGTGTCCCATGTGTTTGCGGTCTGCGGAAAGCAAGTGGATATGCGTCGATTGGCCACGATGCACAAAGGTGCCGCCATCGTTATCATGATTGGTGAAGAAGCCGACCAACTCCACGGGCGTTTCAGCCAGGTCGTAAAACACCTTGGCCTGGTCGTGGGCTTCGTGGGTCAATTCTTTGGCTTTGCCCTGATAGTTTTGAATGTGATATCGAGCGCTCAGGGCGGTCCCGCGGACCAGGAACGCCGAACGAGTGTTGGCGGGCAGTGTTTTCTGCAGGAAAGTGGCGAGGGCCAGCTCGGCGACGACGTTTGTTGGAAGCGCCATAGAGCGCCAGGCTGGCACCGAAGCATAGACTAGGAAGACCGACTTCACCTTCGGCTGAAGGACTACCGTTGGCTGCGCGCCGGTCGCCTTGCTGACGAAGACCTGGCCGTCCAACACCGTAACCTCTCCCTTCAGACCAGCTACCGGACCAAGGGCGTACAAGTGCGCATTTGTGTTGACCTTGGCCAAATCCACATTGGGTCTGATGTTGCGCTCGGTGAACATACGCCGCATTTCTCCCAGAAGGTGCACGTCGGGGTCCAAAGTACCACCAGGCTCTGCCCCAGCAACTGACCGGCAGATTGTCTGGGCCGCGACAGCCAGGAACACGAGAGTAGGAACGAATGGAAATCGGCACGCGCTCATGCGCGTCAAATGAACCATTTCGCCTGAGCGCATCTTGATACCACCACCATCTTAAGTGCTGACCCAAAGCTCGTCCCAATGGTTATTTCGGCGCGCTTCATCTAACGCGCTGAGATTGAGAAAGCCCGCCCGGCTCCAACTCT
>JACXTT010000934.1_pt1 | contig 49921 bp, 37 predicted proteins | sample 9270951 | NCBI WGS metagenome assembly JACXTT01 (sample SAMN15532306, study PRJNA645909) | rock metagenome | isolation source: weathered quartz diorite | place: Puerto Rico | collected 2017-06-21
GTGTGCCTTTACTACTCGCAGCAGTTGTGAACGAATTCTTTACAGCGTCTTTGAGCGGATGAACAACCACTGGTCCCGTCACCCGCTCTCAGCTTTTACACACAACTCTTGACGCCACCCGAAGCAGTCCAGAAATGCCTTCGCGATAACGTTATCGCTGCTTCGTTTCACCAAGGAAGTCAAACCTGGCGTCCCGACAGCAAGACTCAAGGGCCTTTCCTACCAGGAAAGACTGGCTCGGCGGTCCTCCTTTTCATGCTCGCTGCACTGTGCCTGCCGACGATTGGGCTCGCCTCCGACCTATTTTCTGCAGGACCGTTATTTGATGAATTTGACCTAACGCTGATGAGCGGTCGGCGAACGGAAGTCCTGGGCCCTCTTTTTTACTCCCAGCAGGTGGATACAGAGCGGACTTGGGCTCTGCCGCCATTGTTTTCTCTTTGGCGCGACCCCGCAACCGAATCCGAAGAATTCGATTTCGTCTATCCCTTATTCACGTACGACAATTATGGTGGCCAGTATCGCTGGCAGTTCTTTCAACTTCTGAGCCTGGCGGGGGGTCCGACTCAACAGGAGACCGCCCGGGATCGATTTACGATTTTCCCCTTCTATTTCCAGCAGCGTTCTAGCGTGCCGAGCGAGAATTACACCGCTGTTGGACCCTTTTACGGCCATCTGCGGAATCGTCTGTTTCACGACGAGATTTTCTTCGTGATGTTTCCGTTCTATGCCCATACACGGAAGAAGGATGTGATCACGGATAATTACGTTTATCCGTTCTTTCACCTGCGCCATGGCGAACGCCTGAGCGGCTGGCAATTCTGGCCGCTGGTGGGCCACGAACACAAAGATGTGACCACTCGCACCAACGGTTTCAATGAGATCGAAACCATCGGCGGCCACGAGAAGCTATTCGCGTTGTGGCCGTTTTTCGCGCAGCAAACCATCGGCATTGGCACTGAGGATCAGTTGTGGCAGCAACAGTTGCTGCCCGCTTACAGCCTGGTCCGCTCCTCCAAGCGCGACCAGACGACGATTCTGTGGCCATTCTTCTCGCGGATTGACGACCGGGAGAAAAAGTACCGGGAATGGGAAGTTCCCTGGCCATTCATCGTGTTCGCCCGAGGTGAAGGCAAGACCACCACCCGCTTCTGGCCAATGTTCAGCCGCGCGCACAGCCCCACCCTGGAGAGCGATTCCTATCTTTGGCCGATCTACAAATACAATCGCATTCATTCCGACCCACTGGACCGCCGGCGCACGCGCATTTTATACTTTCTTTATTCCGACACTCGGACGACTAACACGGAAACCCAGGCGAGCCAACGGCGGGTGGATTTGTGGCCGGTATTCACCCATCGGCGCGATTACAACGGCAACACGCGGCTGCAAGTGCTGGCGGTGTTGGAGCCGTTCCTGCCCGGAAGTCATAAAACTGAGCGAGATTATTCGCCGCTCTGGTCAGTATGGCGCGCGGAGAAAAATGCCCGGAGCGGCGCCGCCAGCCAATCGCTGCTCTGGAACCTTTACCGCCGGGAAACAACTGCGGCATCGAAAAAATGCTCGCTCTTGTTCGGCTTGTTCCAGTATCAATCGGGCGCCGAAGGCAAGCGCCTGCGGGCGCTGTATTTGCCTCTGGGAAAAACAGCGCCATCGGGACTGCCAAAGCCGAATGAGCAATGAATTTTACAAAGAATATTAACTTTCCTCGACCGGCCGCGAATTTGGAATGTGGCGTTTCCTTCGGACTTCGGCCTTTGGGTTTCGGGCTTTAGTCTCATGTTCCAAAACATCGGAGAGATGGTGGTTTTGTTCTGGCGAACGCTGACCTCGCTGCCCTCGATTATGCGCCAGCGCCAGAAGGTGTTCGAGCAGTTCTTCGAGATCGGCAACGCCAGCCTGCTGATGGTCTGCATCCTCTCGTTCTTCATCGGCGGTGTCATCACGTTGCACACCGGCCCGCTGCTGGTCGAGCGGGGACTGGCCAATGCAGTCGGCGGCCTGGTAGGCATTGCGGTTTGCAAAGAACTGGCGCCAGTCATGATGTCGATCCTGATCGCCGGCCGCATCGGCTCGGCCATGGCCGCCGAGATCGGCTCGATGCAGGTTTATCAGGAAATCGACGCCTTGCGGACCATGAATATCAACCCGATCCAGTACCTGGTATTGCCGCGGCTGGTGGGCATCGCCGCCGGTCTGCCCATGCTGGTCACTTTCGCCGTTCTGGTCGGCTGGCTCGGCGGCGCGTTTGTTGCCGTGGCCAACAAGCGCATCGATATTCCCATTGGCAGTTTTTTCACCGACCTCGGCAATGTCGTGGAGTTTAAGGACGTGGTCAACGGGGTGTTCAAGAGTTTCATTTTTGCGGTGGTCATTGGCGTGGTTTGCTGCCACCAGGGCCTGATCACACGCGGCGGCCCGCGCGGGATCGGCCGCTCGGTCACCAAAGCGGTGGTTAATTCGATCATCCTCATTGTGATCCTCGATTACATCCTCACCCGAATTCTGCTGAAGTAATGAACGCGCCTGCGCCCAATCACCATCACGGCGGTGTCAGTGTCGAAGTGCGCGCTTTGCGCAAGACCCTGGGCGGTCAGGAAGTGCTCAAAGGATTGGATTTCGAGGTCAAGCCCGGCGAGGTGTTTGTCATCATGGGTCCGAGCGGCAGCGGCAAGAGTGTCCTGCTCAGGCATATTATCGGGCTGGAGAGGCCTGACGCCGGCGAAATCCTCATTGACGGCCAGCCAATCGCGGACGCGTCGGTGATGAACCAATACCGGTTGGCCATGGTGTTTCAATCCGGGGCGCTGCTTAACTCCCTGACAGTCGGTGAGAACGTCGGTCTATATCTGAGTGAGCATCGGCTGAAGCCTTCGGCCGAAATCGCACGCGTGGTTGTGGAAAAGCTGGAAGTCGTCGGCCTGAAAGGCGTTGAGGACAAAATGCCCAGCGAACTTTCCGGAGGCATGAAAAAGCGCGTGGCGATCGCGCGCGCTCTGGTCATCGAGCCACAACTGATTCTCTACGACGAACCGACGAGCGAGCTGGACCCGTTATCGGCCGTGGTAATTGCCGAAGAAATCCTGAACCTCAAGCACCGCATCCACGTGACCTCTTTGGTCGTGTCGCATGATCGGGAGCTGGCGTTCGGCGTGGCGGACCGCCTGGCCGTCATCAACCAGGGCCGCATCCTGACCGTCGGCTCGCCCGAGGAGGTAAAGCGCCAGCCGGATCCTCTGATACAAAAATTCCTGAACGCCGATCTGAAGCACTTGTAACCTTGAAAACCTCTCACAATTATTGAAAGTTTGATCCTATGCGAAACACCCTTGAGACTCGTCTCGGAATATTTGTGGCACTGGCGGTCATCGCCACGGTGCTGATCCTGGAAACCGTGGGCGGAGGCGAGCGGTTTCGACGCGGCTACCGCATCAACGGCCTGTTTGACAATGTCTCGGAACTCAAGGTCGGCGACCGCGTCAAAATGGCCGGCGTCGAAATAGGCCGCGTCCAGGAAATATCTCTGACCAATAACAAAGTGCTGGTGACCATGAAGATCCAGGCCTCCCACCGCAACGAAGTCAGGACCGACAGTGTCGCCACCGTAAAGTTCACCGGGTTGCTGGGCCAGAATTATGTGGCGATCGATTTCGGCACGGCCAACGCGCTGCCCGCCAGTGAAGACTTCTACCTCAACACGCAGGAGCAACCCGACATGAGCGCCATCATGAAAAAGATAGACAATGTTGCCTCCGGGGTGGAGAACCTCACTAAGAGTTTCACGGGCTTTAAGGTCGATGAACTGCTCGGCCCGCTTACGGATCTGGTTCGCGTCAACAAGGATCCGCTCACCGCCACGATCACCAACTTGCAGTCGATTTCCACCCAAATTTCGCAGGGCCGCGGCACCGTGGGCAAGTTGATCTATGACGATTCTCTGTACAACACCGCGCTCACCACCGTCAGCAACCTCCAGGACACTGCCACACAAATCAAGCTGACGGTCGCCGACGCCCGCAATGTCATCGCTCAAGCCAATTCCGGCCAGGGCACACTCGGCAAGTTGCTCAAGGATGACACACTTTACCGGGAAACGACCGAATCGGTGACGAACTTGAAGGAGATTCTGCAGAAAATCAACCAAGGCCAGGGCTCGGTCGGCAAGCTGGTCAACGATCAGGAACTTTACCGCAATGCGAAACTGACCCTGCAAAAGGTGGACAAAGCCACGGAGGGTCTCGAGGACCAGGGGCCATTGAGCGTCTTGGGAATCATCGTAAATAACCTGTTCTGAGCCGCCGCCTCCCCACACCGGCCTTCCAAAACATCAGTAGCTGGCAAACAGCACCTCCATGTAGGTTGGGACCGCCAGAATTGGCCGAATCATCTTCAGGCAGCAACATCCTCGTTGCTTTTGTCGAAAAATTCGCGTATGCAATAGGCGTCCGTGACAGTTCAGCGCTGCGGCGTTTGCTTGGCGAACGGCCCTTAAGGATGGACTGCGTCGGAACCGAACTGCAGCATGAGATCGATATCACGCGACATTGTTCCAGCGTTGCTTCTTCTTTACGGCGCCTGCCCGCTCTCGGGCCAGCAAATCAGCTCTTTTGATCCGACCTTCGGCGCGCCGACCGACCAGCAATACATCCAGATCAACGGGAGCGGCTTTCTAGGGCCGAATTTGATTGTGCGGTTTAACGGAACCTTGGACCCAACCGCACAGGCGACTGCGGCTGATGGTACGATTATCCAGGCGCGCGTTCCTTCCGGAGCTATGACTGGCCCGATTAGCGTTCAGGTCAACGGCGGGCCGATTGCTTCTAGTGTGGAGAATTTCATCGTCATTGGCCCGGGGCCTTACATCAATAGCATTTCGCCTACTAATGGGTCCGCCGCTACGCGGGTCACCTTAACAGGATCACATTTCTTCACTGGTATCAGTTCCGTCACCTTCAATGGGCTCGCTTCTCAATCCAGCCACGTCGTATCCGACACTTCAATGACCGCCGACGCTCCGTCAGGCGTGACGAGCGGGCCGATCACCGTGACGGGACCGAAAGGTTCGAGCACCAGCAGCCAGCTTTTTTACGTTCCGCCCATAGTCACTGGTTTCTCACCCGCGTCAGGGCGCGCGAACACCAACATGATAATTACGGGAGCAAACTTTTTGGGAGCCACCAAGCTGTGGTTCTCAGGGACGAGCGGCCCTTTTAGCTTAGCGACTACCCCGGCCGTTCTGAGCAATCAAGCGATGCAAGTCACCGTCCCGGTGGGTGTCACCAGCGGTCAGCTTCGTGTCATTGCGCCGGCCGGCTCTTTCACAACGACCAGCAACTTCGTTGTACGGCCGACGATTTTTGGGTTTTCACCGGGCGCAGGACCCGTTGGGACCAGCGTGACGATCACCGGCGCCAACTTCAACGTCGGAACGCCGACGGTGAGATTTAACGGCACCAGTTCGACCTCCGTATCGGGCGTTTCGTTCGGCCAGCTTACGGCCACGGTACCGTCGGGAGCGACGACTGGCCCGATCAGCATCACCACGACCGACGGCAGCCACACCAACGCGAACAACTTCTACCTACCCGCCTCAATCACGAGTTTCACGCCGACGAATAGTGCGCCGGGAACGACAGTGACGATCACCGGCCAGAATTTCTTGGGCGCAACCAACGTCAGTTTCAACGGCGCGACTGCCAATTTCACTCCACCTGTCATTAACACTACTTTGCAAGCTGTTGTCCCCGCCAATGTGACTACCGGACCGATCAGCGTAAGCACCCCCGCCGGCACGGCCACCAGCAGCAGACTCTTTTATGCCGCGCCGCTCATCACGGGTTTCACTCCGGATCACGGCCTGCCGGGCACCAACGTGACGATCACCGGGTTCAACTTCCTGGGCACTACGGCCGTAAAATTCAACGGCCTGAATGCTTCGTTCATACCTCCGACCAGCAACACCAGCATTCAGGCCATCGTTCCCACCAGCGCCCAGACCGGGCCAATAACAGTCATCGCCCCGGCTGGCACGAACACAAGCGCCAGTTCGTTTGTGCTCGATTACAGCAGTGACATCGCGGTGAGCGTGGCCGCCAGCCCCAACCTGGCATTCATCGGCAGCAACCTGGTTTACACCTTGACAGTCACCAACAGCGGCCCTTTCGCGGCTCCGAATGTGGCCCTGACAAACACGCTGCCATCCTCGGTGAGTCTCCAGTCGGCCACTACCACCCAAGGCACCTTGGCGACAAATAGCAACCCTATTCTCGGCAGCTTCAACACCATTGCCACCAATGGCTCGGTCACCGTTACTCTCGTCGTTGTGCCACAAACCACAGGCCAGATTACCAACATCGCGAGTGTCAACAGCGGCTACACCGATCCGGTTCCAGGAAACAATTCGGTGAGCACCATCACGACGGTGCTTCCTTTGCCCATCCTCTCGATTGCGCTGCAGTCCGCGAATAGCGTCCGGGTGTCCTGGCCGGTGCAGCTCACGAATTTCGTATTGCAAAGCAAATCGAACTTGCTGCCGGGCTACTTTTGGTCGGATGTCCTGACTGCGCCGGTAATTTCCGACAGCCAAAGCGTCGTGACTGAGTCCAATATCGCCGCAGCCAGATTCTATCGGTTGAAGCAGTGAATGGCCAAGCAGGAACGACGCAGTCGAACCACCAATTAACAATAAAGAACACCAATAGCGGTGGGACCAGAATGGCGCTCTTAGCAGACCTGGAGTAGCTGTCTGACTGGGTGGCAGTTCCTGTCCAATGGGATTTGGGGTTTTTCATCCGTAGAACACCGGATTGATCTTTTCTGCCGAAAGTTCAAAATGGCAGTGCGTTTTCGACCTCAGGGTGTGATGCTCGAGACGCGGTCGGTAAGGTTCGTCGAACGAAAAGATTGACCGAGGCCGCCTGCCAGTTTTCTTATACTAACCCAACCAGCGGCTTGTGTAGCGCTGGTTTTTTTATTTTGCGGAGCGACTGGGCACTACCGCTTTCGATTGTAGCTTTCCCGAGCATACTTTTGCTCCGCCAGTTGCTGCGCCCGTTGCCGAAGAGCGCTGTCAGGCTCGAATCTCGACCATCGCGCGGCGGCGGCACAATCGATTTCGCACATGGACTGCTGCCAATCCGATCGATTCCACAGCGGATCGGAAGGCTGGAGGGAGCCCTGGATGAGCAGCCCCGAGCGTGTGCGGCGCTGCGCCGCGCCAGCGATTTTTTGTCCGCACCACAGGAGATCATTTTTTTCGTGACCGGCGAAACATTGGCCCGCTTCAGCCTTACGGCGGCAGTCTGCCAGGGTGGTCGAAACGCCTAGTTTGGCCAGGGCTGCCTGGATCCAGGAGTGCACTCGTTCGTAACTCTCCGTGGCGCTGAGCTCATACCACTCATGGCCGGAGGGAAAAGCCAGGCTATACGTCCAGTCAGAATCATGCGGCACCAAGCCGCCACCGGTTGGCCGTCGAACAAGCGGACGGAGAAGCGTTAATCGCTCGACCTCTGCGTGCTTTTGAAAATAACCGAAAGAAGCCGCCTTTTCGGTCCAACCGTAGAAACGCACCACGGGTCTGATGAGCTGCGGCATGGCCTCGAGCAGTGCTTCGTCCAAGGCCATGTTGAAGGCATAATTACCAGCGCCGGAATCCAGCAACAGCCAGTGATTGATACTCGCATCAGCGGACATGAGAAGCAGACCATAATCGAAGCATTCTGCCTTTCATAGCCAGAGCTGGCCCCGGGCAAGAGAGGCGCCTGCGACAATCAGCGATTCTCATTCTGACCGCCTTTTGTAGGAGACGAGGTAACGAGTCTCTAACTTCAGTCCGAAAACGTGAGATCAGAGACTCGTTACCTCGTCTCCTAGAACCAAAATGAGTATTGCTGCCTATCTCGGCACGCCAACGCGTGGGCAAAGAGATTTGATTTCGCATTGGGGGCAATCGGGCTTCCGGGCGATACAGCGACGGCGTCCGTGCCAGATAAGCCAGTGACTAAATAATGTCCATTGGTTCTGCGGCACCAGTTCCATCAATTGCAATTCGATCTTCTGCGGGTCCTTTTCGCGCGTCAGACCCAATCGTTGCGCGAGACGCGCCACGTGTGTATCAACGACCAGGCCGACGTTCACATTGAACGCGTTGCCCAGCACAACGTTGGCTGTCTTGCGGCCCACACCACCCAGTTGGGTCAGTTCTTCCATTTTTCGCGGCACTTCGCCCTGGTGCCGCTCCAAAATGTTCCGGCAACACTGCTTGATGCTCTTGGTCTTATTGCGAAAGAAACCAGTCGCTTTGATGGCCTGCTCGAGATCCGCCGCAGGCGCGTCGGCGTAATCGGCGGCGGAACGGTATCTCTTGAACAGATCGGCGGTGACCAGGTTCACCCGTTTGTCAGTGCACTGGGCAGAAAGAATCGTCGCGATGAGCAGCTCCAGCGGATTGGAATAATTCAGCTCACAGTGCGCGTCGGGGTAAGTCCCCTTCAGGGCGGTGATGATTTTTTTGACCCGGCCGGCTTTGAGTTCTTTACTCTCGCGGGCCACAAATCAGACCAACTCCGGCTCTTCAATTTCCTTCGGCGGCAGGCTCAGCGGCGTGCCGTCAGCGGCTTCGGGATATTCGAAGATTTTGCCCTCATAATTCCGAATCACGACGCGATCCGCGTTGCGGCTCAGAACAGATTCCGGATTTATCGGCACTTTGCCTCCGCCGCCGGGCGCGTCAATGACGTACTGCGGGACGGCATAACCGGTAGTATGACCGCGTAGCGCTTCCATGATTTTGAGCCCTTGGCGGACGCTGGTGCGCAAGTGAGCGGAGCCGGAAATGAGATCGCACTGATAGATGTAATAGGGCTTCACGCGGCACATCAGCAGCTTCTGCACGTGCGCTTTGACGACCACCGGATCATCAGTAACGTTGCGCAGTAGCACGGATTGGTTGCCCAGCGGGATGCCGGCGTCGGCCAGGCGGCCGAGGGCGTCGCGCACCTCGCTGGTCAGCTCGCGCGGATGGTTCGAGTGGATGCTGATGAACAGCGGATGATACCTCCGCAGCATCGCACAGAGCTGAGGGGTGATGCGTTGCGGCAGGAAAATGGGGATCCGCGTGCCGATCCGCAGGAATTCAACGTGCGGAATCTCCCGCAGACGGCCGAGCAGGTGCTCGAGTTTGTCATCGCTGAACAGCAACGGGTCGCCGCCGCTGAGCAACACATCGCGCACCGACGGGGTCTTTCGAACGTAATCGATTTGTTCGTCGAAATGCGGATGGAAATCGTAGCCGCTGGCATTGCTTACGAGGCGCGAGCGGGTGCAATAACGACAGTAAGCGGCGCAGCGGTCGGTGACCAGAAAGAGAACGCGGTCGGGATACCGGTGCACCAGCCCGGGCACCGGAGAGTGCGCGTCCTCCCCGCAAGGATCGGTCATCTCCCAGGGCGCGGTGTGTGTTTCCTCCACTCGGGGTATGACCTGCCAGCGGATGGGGCAATTCTCGTCATTGGTGTCGATGAGATTGAAAAAATAAGGAGTGATCGCGAGCGCCAGCTTGTGATTGGCCAGCGTGGCGCCAGCATATTCCTCCGGCGTCAGTGTTGGCATCAAGCGTTGTAGTTGCTCAACGCTGGTGATTCGATGTTTTAGCTGCCAGTGCCAATTGTTCCAGTCGGAATCTGCGACGTCGCTCCAAAATCCGCGGCCCGCGGAACGAAATTCTTTGAGTGATATGAGGGTACTAGACGATGGCGGCTCCTCGCCGGCCTCGGATGAAGTCTCAAATTGCATGTTTCCTAAAGTTCGGTTAGCGAACTATAGGGTCGATCAAATCTCTGTCAAGCTGTGCCGCGGAAAAGTTTAATTAATTGACCGTAAGTGCCTGATTCAATATATGTTAGGCGCAGAAATGTTTCTCGCAGCGCCTAAAAGAAGGGCTCCGCCACTAGCAAGGCGCGTAGCCTTGGGATCACTCCGTCGCAGCAGCCTGCGAGATGAAGCGACGCTGTGGACCCAAGTGCGGCGTTAAGGTTGGCGCGCGGCTAAAGGCTTCTGAGCAGGCTGCACGAGAGCCCGCGCCACATCCAATTCATCCAACTGGTTGAGGCTTTCTTCCGTCGCGCGATCCAGCCCACTTTTCCTCCCGAACAGGGGAATCGAGCCTCTCTTGTCCGGTCGCTGCAAGTAGGACTGGAGGACTCGACGATAATTATCGACTACCACGATAAACTCCGGAGCGAGGCGCGGGCGAAGCAAATCAAGCTCGCGAACCTTGACTTGGAGGGTTTCAATTTGGCGGGCGCGGTCGGCCTCCCGAATTACTCGTTGCAACGACACGTCCGCCGGCACCGGGAGTGCATTCGTGCCTGTGTGAATTTCCACGGTCGCGCGCAGGGCCTGCGCCAGCTTTTGCGCGCTCTCATCGAATGTCCACGTCTGCGCCAGGAGATCGCGCCCGGTGAAATGCATAAGCTGCAACGACCACCACTTTTCGACATCGAGAGTATGCTGGAAATAAGGGTGGAAGGCGCTGAGGAAAGCGAATTGCCAATTGTAATGGCGGGGTAGTTCCTTCAGCATTGCCTGAAGGCAGGTGCGTCCATCGTTCAGCCGGAGCAGGCCGGCGAGAAACAATTGCGCGCTGCAGCGGTACACTTCGCCGGCCTCTCCGGACCATTGATTTTCAGCCGGCCAGCTCAGCCCCTCGAACGAAAGCGGTGGGCGCGACTGGAAGGTCTTGTAGGCCTGCTCCAGGGGATTGCTCCGGCGCGCGTTGAAATTGGTAGAAACCAGAGCCAGACCGGCCGGGCCGGCTCGCGGGGGCGGCAAAATGATTTCGAGCGCATTGGCGGCCAGGAGTTGCTGCGTGAATCCTTCAATGAGCCAGGCCGGTATTTCCCCCGAGCGCGATTCAGCATTCCGATTGGCCAGTTCGACCAACAGCACCTGCACGATGGCGCGCACATAGCGGAAGCGGTCCAGCAACTCCGGCAGTTCGACGCGGTAGCGCCAGCCTTCGGTCAATTTTTCAGACAGAATGGTTACGGGCCGGTCAGGGGTCTCGGCTGCATAGAGAGTCAGAAAAATCTTCCCGCCCCTGGCTGAAGCCCCACCCAGATCGTGAAGCAGCAGTTGTTTGATCCGCTCGCAGGAAACGGTGAGCAAGGTCGGCTCAAGGCGAATCAAGCTGGCATTCGTTTCCGCAGTCGAAGCTGGAGCGAAGCCCCGGAGCGGGCCCAGGGTGCGGACTATGAACTGCCCCGAGAAGCTGCGTGCGGAGGTGATTTCCGGCGGGGTGTACTGGGCGTTTGCTGTGTTGGGCAACGCACAAATCAAGGCGGCGAACAGCGGCAGGCCAATTGATGTAATCCCGCTCCGCATAACGGACTTAGCCTTTGTCAGTTGAGCCGGAACTCGGCTTCTTTTCGGGTTTCGCAGCGGCTGGTTTGGTTTCGCCGGTGGAGGAAGACTTCGCTTCACTGGCCGCTGGGGTGGCGGGAGCAGCCTCCTTCTTGGCCGCCTCCTTATATTTCTCGCTGCGATAATCGGTGATGTAAAAGCCGCTACCTTTGAAAATCAGGCCGCTGCCGCCGCTGATAGCGCGTTTGACTTTGCCCTTGCCCCATCTTTTCTGCTTGCACAATTCTTCCGGGCAGATGGTCAGCGGCTCGGCAGCCATCGACTGAGTGATTTCGAACTGATGTCCGCATTTATCGCAGACGTATTCGTACGTTGGCATGTCAGAAAATCTAATAGTCCTCTCCGACGCTGAGGTCAAGGCGGCAGCTCAGCCGAGAGCCATGCTTACTCTTGCGAGGTTTAGCGCCCAGAGCGGGCGGGCGGCGCCGGAAGCGTCTCCAGTGGCAAGGAGATTCGCACAATCCCATTCGCGCCCGATTTTGAGGGGAGAATTTCGAGCCTTCCGTGGTGTGATTCGAGAATTTTGCGGGTAACAGCCAATCCCAAACCCAGCCCGACATTGCGGGTGGTAAAAAACGGCGCGGTGGCCTTCTGAGCCGCTTCGGAGGAAAAACCGCTGCCATTGTCTTGCACTTCAATTTGCAGTCCCGGATGGCCATTTTCGGCTGGCTGGGCGCGCAAATGAACTCCGATCTTGGGCTCGGCGGGATTGGCCTGCAATGCATTGAGCATCACCTCTGCCAAAGCGTGTTTGAGCGCCGCGCGGTCGCCATTGATGACGATTCGTTCGTCGACGTCGTCATATTTCAGTTGGGAGCCTTTGGTTGGCTGATACTTGCGGGCTTCCTCGTATGCTTCTTCGATCAGTGGCGCCAGGGGGAAGGCTTCTTGTGAAAGCGACGCATCGCGAGCCAGGAAGCGCATTTGGTTGGTGAATCGGGTGACACGCTTGACGCTGTCGGCCAGATCGCGCTCCATCACGCGCAGGAAATCAGTATCGATGTTCTTACGGCCAAGCCGCTCGGCGAGCATCTGCTGGTGAACGGAAAGCGGCACTAAAGCGTTGCCGATTTCGTGCGTTAACCGGTCGGCCATGCTGCGCACCAGGCGCAAATTGGCGGCTTCAACTTCCAGGCGCCGCAACTGCTCGCTCTGTGTCAGGTCTTCGACCATGAGCAGGGCCGAGGCGGGCAGGCCGGCGACCTGGCTCTGGAAAGGAACAATGTTGACGTTGTAGATGACGCCGGGAGAGTTTTCGGGCTCGTATCGGAAGTTAAAAATACCCGAACCGGTCCGGAGAACCTGATAAACCTTTGTGCCCAGGACTTGTGGCAGGTCGCTGAATTCCAGATCGCCGCTGCGGCGCTCGGCGCGGGTAAAGTATTTGCGGGCGGCCTTGTTGGCGTGGAGCAGCACCAGGTCTCGGCTTACCACGACGCACGCGCTGCTGAGTTCGCGCAGAATCTCCGTCATCATCTGGTGGTTGCCGGCCAATTGCTCATGCAGCCAGATGTTCTTTATCGCCAGACCCAGTTGCTCCAGCAGGTGAAAGATCAACTCGAGCTCGGCGTTGACCAGCGGCTCGCCGGTAATGCGTCCATCGAAAACAGCGACGCCGATGACTGACTCCTGGTCGAGAATAGGAACCGCGACTTGACCACCCAGCAACTCAAACTCTTTCTGCGCCTCGGCATCGTTGCGCGCTTCATCGCCATACCGGCGCAGAATGCGACCTAGCCGAAGGAGTTTTCCGCCGATGCCTGCCTCCAACGACAATTCGAAATGCTGAAGCAGGCCCGTGGATAATCCGAGCGAGCATGCCGCCCGCAGCCGCCGGCCTTCCTCGGGCAACGTCATCGAACCGAAAGTTGAAACCGGTTGCCGAAGAAATATGGCGGCCCGATTGATGCTAAGAATTTCCCGCAGCAGGAGTAAAAATCGATGGAGCATGCCCTCGGCATCGAGCGAGTGTGTCAGAATGGTTGAGAAATCGCGCAGTACCCTCAAAGGCTGCGCGGCGCCAGGAAGGGGCGACTCAGCGGTTGGGATTTGAAAACTCCGGGCGACCTCGGGTGCAGCCTGTGGCGGCAGTAACGGCGGCTGCATGGCGAGGGGCCCCGGCCATAGACGCTCCAGCACGGCGTTGAGCAACCGGGCCCGTACGGGTTTTGTTAGCACCTGAGTGGCGCCTTGCAGGTAAGCTTCTTCTTCCCATTCAGATTGCTTTGCGCCCGCATAAACGACGAGCGGGCATTTGGGCGCGCGCCGGCGAATTTTCTCCAGGACCCAAACGCTCTGCACGCCGGTCAATTCCAGATCGACGATACAACAAGCCGCCAGCCCCTGAACCAGGAATGGCTCGGCATCCTCGAGCGTTGCACGGTGCAGCACCCGGTATTTCTCGGGATCGAGGGCAGCCCGAACCGCCTCGGGCAAATCCGGGTTTGGGCCAAACACCAGCAGAGTCTTCATGGCTCTGGCACCGGTCGGGTTCCGGGCAACTGACAGTTTGTGTGCGGCAAGGTCAACTGAGCGAGGGAGGGGAAGCGGCCCGAAATCTTTCGGCAAGGGACCAGGAAGTTTCCTGGAGGGCAAACAGCTTTTCCGGCTCGGCGCACTTCCCTTTGATCGTCCATACGTGACGTAGAGGTCAACTCTATTCTGACCGCAATACTCTACGGAAAGCCCACAGGATTGGCAACTTAGGGGGACTACGGAATCCGCAGCACGGGCCGGCCCCAAACCCGGACCGAGGGATGTACCGGGCAATTGACAACGTGGCCAAACTAGGCAAATGTCATTCCCGAGCCCTATGGCTGGGTGTCTGCGCAGGAGCAGCCCGAGTTCGGCCAAAGTAAGGGGCGTGTCAAAACGGATTGAAGAAGCGGCCGTCGTCGGCGTCTAAATCCAGCAAGCACTGACATCTAATTATGAAAAAAACAGCTATCGGATTATTCGCAGGTCTGGCACTGCTGCAAGCGGGCGCCGATGAATTGCACTGGACCACGGACCTGCCTAAAGCGCAGGCCCAGGCCAAGCAGGAGCACAAGCTGGTCATGATGGACTTCACTGGCTCGGATTGGTGCGGTTGGTGCATCAAGCTGAACCGGGATGTCTTTTCCAAACCGGAATTTGCCAAGTACGCCAAGGACAACCTGGTGCTGGTCGAGGTTGATTTTCCTCGAGCCAAAAAGCAAACCGCGGAGGAGAAAAAAGCCAATGCTGCTCTGGCTGAGAAATATAAGATCCAAGGGTATCCGACCATTATTGTGCTGAATGCCGAAGGCAAGCAGGTGGGGACCCTGGGCTACACCCCTTCCGCCAAGGACTTCATCGACAAGCTGGCGGAAATGAAGAAAATGGGAACGTAAAGGGGCGGCGCGGGCACACTCTGTCAGCGCTTGATTAAGAATCCGAAGGCGGCACGCGAGCCGCCGCCGGTGCTAACAGGCCCGATCGGGCCGATGGGAGAGTCTCTGCTCAGCGGGTCGGAAGGCCTCTCTGAAGTTGACCCCGCTGCGGCCTTCCGTACCATAGCTTCCCAGTGGCTATACTTCGATGAAGGCAATTCTGGCGTTGGAAGACGGGTCCCTGTTTCACGGCGCCGGTTTTGGCGCTCGCGCTTCTGCCTGCGGGGAAGTTTGCTTCAACACCTCCATGACGGGGTATCAGGAGATCCTGACCGACCCTTCCTACAAAGGCCAGATTGTCACGATGACCTACCCTCTCATCGGCAACTATGGTGTCAATGCCGAAGATGTTGAATCGTGGCGGCCTCATGTGTCGGGGTTCGTCATTCGCGAGCTTTCGCCCGTTGTCAGCAATTGGCGCGCGGCCGATTCCCTGGACGCATACCTTGAGAAAAATGGCATTCCCGGCATTCAGGGATTGGACACACGGGCACTGACCAGAAAACTGCGAGTGCGCGGGGCGCTCAATGGATTCATCTCCACTGAGGGAGTTTCTGACGCCGACGCGCTGCGACGCGCAAAGGAATGGCCCGGGCTGGCAGGAGTGGATTATGTCAAGGAAGTTTCCCATAAGGACGAGTTTTTGTGGGATCCTGATGATGCGAAGAGCGCCAGATTCGCACTCGTCCATGGCGCAGGACACGCAGCGGCTCCTGGCAGCCGCGTTTCATTGCCCCCGGCCGACATCCCCATTGTCGCGTACGATTATGGAATGAAGTACAATATTCTGCGGCGATTGCGGCAGCACCGCTTCAAAGTGCGGGTGGTGCCGGCCTGGACGCCTGCAGCAGAAGCTCTCAAACACAAACCAGCGGGTGTTTTTCTTTCAAATGGGCCAGGCGATCCCGCGGCGCTCGGTTACGCAGTAGCGGCGGTGCGCGAGTTAATTCAGACGGGACTGCCGATCTTTGGGATTTGTCTCGGCCATCAAATTCTTGGGCAGGCGCTCGGAGGCACGACCTTCAAACTGAAATTTGGGCATCGCGGCGCTAATCAGCCGGTCAAGGACCTGCGCACGGGCAAGGTTGAAATCACATCCCAAAACCACGGTTTTGCCGTGGACCCGAAATCGTTGCCGAGCGACGTGCTGGTGGACCGTCTCAATCTAAACGATCAAACCGTGGAAGGAATGCGCCACAAGACCAAGCATTTGTTTTGTGTGCAGTATCACCCGGAGGCTTCGCCAGGCCCGCATGATTCGACGCCGCTTTTCGGCGAATTCCGGCAGATGATCGAGAAGGCGTGATGGGCGGGGCGTGACGCGTAATGCATGACGGATGAAGTGGAACCAGGGTTTTTGCCGATATTTCACGCCTCACACATCACCTAACACGTCCTTTACGTTTCCGTTTGACTTGACACTAGCGCCGGTGATAATCGCGGCTACATAAGTCAATTATGGCCAAACTTGTTGTCCTCAGCGCGGGTATGGCGGGACGCACACATGAGTTGATTGTGGACAAGACCACCATCGGCCGAGTTGAGGACAACACCTTCCAGATCGCCGAGCCGTCGGTTTCCAGTCATCATTGTGAATTGCTTTTGAAAGGTTCCGACATTGTGGTCAAAGACCTCGATTCCACGAATGGCACCTTCATCAACGGCGAGAAAATCAGCGAAAGCGTCCTCAAGCCAGGACAGATTTTGCGTCTGGGTCAGATTGAGATGCGCCTGGAAGTTGCGACAGAATCCACTGCAGCCAAGAAGCCGATCGAGCACACGATGGTCATGCAACGCGGCGTGAGCCTCAATGAACTCGAGCAAGGGCCGCGCGCGGGGGGTTTTGATGCCAGCAGCAAAGGCTTTTCGAAAAAGAGCGACAAAGTCAACAAGGTCTTCGTCATCCTGGGCATCGCTTTTGGGCTTATCATCCTCTGCCTGCTCCTTTACGTTTATATCACCGTCAAGAGGTAGCGGGCGCCTTTGGCCGTCTCGACTTGTCGCCGTGGCAAACCGCGTCGTGTCCGCTTCAAATTCAAGAACCAGCACGTTCGAGTAAACGACGCGCCGCGATCGCTTGCCGATTCAATCCGACTTCAACCAGCGAGCCGCTTCCGCCGCCGCGTAGGTGATAAGTATGTCCGCTCCGGCCCGGCGCATCGCCACCAGGCTCTCGAGTGTTACCGCCCGTTCATCAATCCAACCCTTGGCCGCGGCCGCCTTGATCATCGCATGCTCTGCGCTGACGGCATAAGCTGCCGTTGGATAACCGAACTGCGTTTTGACGCGGTAAATCACATCCAGATAGGCCAGTGCAGGTTTGACCATGACGATGTCAGCCCCTTCCTGGAGGTCGAGTGCCACTTCCCGCAGCGCCTCCGCCGCATTCGATGGGTCCATCTGGTAACTTCGCCGGTCGCCAAATTTCGGGGCTGATTCAGCCGCCTCACGAAATGGGCCGTAAAAGGCTGAGGCAAACTTTGCCGCGTAAGACATTATAGGCGTCTCGGTGAAGCCGAGTTTATCCAGTTGGAGCCGAATGGCGCCCACGCGGCCATCCATCATGTCACTGGGAGCAACCATGTCTGCGCCTGCTTCAGCATGGCTGGCGGCAGTCCGCGCCAGCAGCTTGAGGGTTGGGTCGTTGAGTATGCGTACGCCTGCCGGGGTGCGCCGCACGATTCCACAATGGCCGTGCGCCATATATTCGCACAAGCAAACATCCGTGATGACCAGTAATTGCGGGAGCTCGCGCTTGAGCAACCGCACCGCGTTCTGAACGATGCCCTGCCGCGCATAAGCCTCAGACGCCCGATCATCTTTTGTGCTGGGAATGCCGAACAACAGCACCGCCGGCACGCCGGCCGCGTGCGCATGGGCCGCCGTCCGCACCAATTCATCCGGCGAAAGTTGGAACACACCGGGCATAGCCTCTATGGGCCGGCGCAAGTGCCGTCCGACGCGCACAAACAGCGGCAAGATCAGGTGGTCCGCGCTCAATTCGGTTTCGCTGACCAGACGCCGAAGCGCGGACGATTGCCGCAGTCGCCGAGGCCGATAAGCGGGGAATTGTCCTGTTGCTTGCAAATTCATCGGCGCCAGTCTATTCGACAGATTGGCAGTGCAAAGTTCAAACCGAGAGCTTCGCCCTTGAAAGTGGGGATTGCATAGCGGCATGAGTCTCGGCAAACTGAGAATTGTCATGGGCCACTCAAGCCGTCGAAGCCGCCTCGCCTTTTTGGCAATGAACCGGCTTTTTACGGGACTGGCTTCCCTCGTTGTCTTCTGCTGGGCAGGGTTTGCCCAAACGGTAGATACGAATTCCCCAGCCGCCGACCATCCGATGCCCGGGGCCAGTCCAGCCACCGTCGCGACAAATGTCTTCTGCGGCAGGGTCGCGCAAGTTACGTTCCGGCCGACTATCACCTTTGTGAACCTGGACAAGCCTTATCCCGAGATGACCGTAAGCGGCGTCATTTTTGCCAACCGGACCAATCAATTCGGCGATTTGGCGCAGTTGAGGGGTCGAATTGTCGTAATCAAGGGCAATCTTACGTACTACAATGGTCGACCGCAGATCGTTATCGACAATACGAATCAATTGCAGGTCCTGGAAGGCGAGCCCGAGCCGGCTGTTGCCAATAACCCCGGTGCGACGGACACGGAGAGCAAGATTTCGGGCGGCACTGTCAGTGCCGCTACGCCCCGCGAATCAAGCAGGGAGGCCACCCGTGCTGAGGCGCCGGCTGCCGCTCGCAGCAGCGGGTTGGGCTTGGCGCCCTGGTTTATCGCCGGATCATTGACGGCAATTGCCGCCTTGCTTGCCTGGTTGGTTCTAATTTTCCGAAGGAGCGGGCTGGGTGCGCCGCGACTGCCAAACTCTTCCGTTGCGCTCGCTTTGCCGTCTGTGAGCGTGCCGCCGGCAATCGGACCGGGCCTGGTTTCCGACCGGGCCTTGCAAGGACAGACCGCAGGCGAGTTGACCGCGCCAGAGGCGCAAGCACTGCGCGAAAAAGTGGTGTCGGAACTTACCGAGTACGCCAAGCAGCGCCTCGTGCAGGGACTCTATTCGCAACGCAAGGAACTGGCGGAGACGCAGCAGAAGGCTCAACAGCAATTGGCGGAACTGGAAGCGCGCCTCGCGGCGCTACACTTGCCGCAGAAGGAACGTATCAGCGCCTACGAGCAGCGGATAGCTGAGCTCGAACGGGACCTGGAAACGCGCGATGACGAGATGCGAGAATTGGTCCGCGCTACCTTGTCGCTGGTTCGTGAACGGCTCGAGCTGGCGAAGGAGCAAGGCGCCAGCCGGTTCACAGTGCCAGACTAACAGTCAAGGCGCCACCTTGATGTCGGTGCCGAAAAAATTGACGTCGGAACCGCTTACGCCCCGGCACCAGCCAGCTATCTGCACGGTGTCTCCTACTTTCACCATCGGCACGCGCCGCCCCCCAGCGAGCGCGACCAGTTGCTCGCCATGACTGATGGTGAATACTGTTTTGGCGTACTCCGGCGGAGACAATTCGCAAATCACTTTCATCGTCCGATCAGTCGTCTTTAACAGGATGCGGTAATTGGTCAAAAATGGCATCCTTTCGAACCCGACAATTTCGCCGCGCACGGCGAATTTTTTTCGCCGATACCGCTGATCGGTAGCGGCAGCATCCGCTTGATAATAATTCGCCAGATCCATCGCTTCGACCACATCATCCGGCTTGAGCGGCGGCAAGGAAGCCAGGGGCGGGCTGACATGGGTCGCCGCCGGTGTGGCCGCCGGCGTTGCCTTTAACTGCGCGGCGGTTTTTTCGTTCTCCTTCTTGAGCTGAACATTCTCCTCTTTGGCCCGGCTCAGCTCAGCCTTGAGCCGTTCCAGCTCGATTTCCTTTTTGCTCTCAAGTCCGGCGGACCCGACCTTAGTCGCCGCCGGCGCTACCAGAGGCGCCGCCTGCGACTTGGCAGCCGCGTTTGTGTTCGCTTTCTGGAGCTGTGCATTCGCATCGTTGGTCTTGCCCAGGAATCCCTTGAGCCGTTCCAACTCTTTTTCTTTCCGTTCCAATTCCTCAAGACGCGATTTAGGAATGGTTACGTTGTCCTGCGCGCAAAGGGGCCAGGCTACCACAAGCGAAAGCAATCCCAACACGAGTACCGGGGCAAGAGGTGAAGGCTTCATGACTTGCCCGGGCAGCATACTAAATTTCAGACTAAGCGTCAAAAGATGATTTGTCCGGTTTGCGTTCGCGGCGGCGTTATATTAGTGGATTGAAGATGATGGAGACCCAGGCATTAGTGGCGGAATACGTTCGAACCGGATCAGAACCGGCTTTTCGGGAGTTAGTGTCGCGCTACCTCAGCTTGGTCCATTCATCGGCCTTGCGGCTGGTTGGCGGCGATGCGCAGCTCGCGGAGGATGTGAGCCAGACGGTCTTCCTGCACTTGGCGCGCAAGGCGCATCGACTACCGAAGAGTGTGATGTTGGGCGGCTGGCTGCACCGCGATACTTGCTACGTTGCCCGCACGCTCATGCGCGGGGAACGCCGTCGTCAGAAACGTGAACGTGAGGCGGTGGCAATCAGTATGACGCAAGATCATTCGGAGTCAAACCTGGCAGGGCTGGCGCCGGTTTTAGACGAAGCAATCGAGGAACTCCGGGCGGAAGATCGTAGAGCGATCCTGCTCCGCTTTTTCGAGCAGACCGACTTTCGCACCATAGGCGAGATGCTGGGCAGCAACGAAGACGCGGCCCGCAAGCGAGTGATGCGGGCGGTCGAGAAGCTGCATGGGTTGCTCACAGGCCGCGGAGTCAGCCTGTCCGCGGCGGCGCTGGGAACAGTGCTGGCGACGGAAGCCGCGACGGCGGCGCCGAGCGGGCTGGCCGCGATCATTGCAGGCAGCGCGCTGGCCGGAGTCGCCACCGGTGGTGGACTCTCCTTCTCTCTCGTCAAAGCAGCAACGATGACAAAAATCCAGGCGGGCGTTCTTGGCGCCGCAGTCCTGGTCGGGGCAGCGGCGTCTGTGGTGATTCAACGCCAGGCGCAAGCCGCTCTGCGGGCGCAGGACGAATCACTGTCGGTGCAGTCAGCCGAAATGGCCAAGCAACAGGCAGAAAACGGGCGGTTAAAAGGGCTGGCGCAAGGGACGGGTTCCCGAGTCAGCAGTCTCGCCGATCTGCTGAGCCTTCGGAGTGAGATTGAATCGCTTCGAGAGCAAACGAATCGCCTTGCCGCGATCCCAGCGGAAAATCGGCGCCTGCGAGCCGCCAATCTGCAGCAAGCGAACGCTACCCTCTCGATACTGCGGATGCAAGAGGGAGAGCGCGAGTTGGGGATTGCGCGGATGAATTATACCAGACAGTGGCTCCTGGCGTTTATTATGTTTGCAAACGACCACGGTAACCAGTTTCCAACCAGCTTCGATGACGCGCGGGAGTATGTGGGGAAGGAAATGTCTGCTGAGACCAATGTCACTGAGGGACAATTTGAGATTCTCTATCGGGGCTCGATCACGAACATCACTTCTCCAGCTCGGACCGTTGTCCTGCGAGAAAGGCAGCCACGCGTTGGCTATGACGGGAAGCCGTCCCGTGCCTATGGCTTCTCGGACGGGCATTCCGAACTGACCCGGGGGCGGAATGGCAACTTTGATGCTTGGGAAAGGCAGCACATTATCCCGCCCTGACCGTAGCGATGAAAACCGCTCTGAGAACCTGTATCGCAATCGTGCTCCTGGCCAGCAGCGTAGGAACGCCTTTGGTGGTACGACACCGTGCGCAGAGCGGGCTAGACGCGCAGCGGGAGACGTTAGCGCGACAAGCCCGCCGATTGTCGTTTCTAGCCGAGGAGAATGCGCTACTGTCCAATCTCGTCGCCCAGGCCAATACTGCCGGGCCACTCACCGAGGAACAGCTTCGCGAGTTGCTCAGGCTGCGCAACGAAAGACGCCGGCTGGGAGAGCAAACAAACCTACTCGCCAGCCTGATGCGAGAAAATGACAAACTCAAGTCGAGTCTAGCAACAGGCACATCAATCCCGGCGGAACTCTCGCCGGCCGAGCTGGAATCAGCTCTTTCGGTGGAAATGAGCGAGGCGCTGAAGCATATCTTGACCGCCCTCCCAGCGGCACAGCAGCAGTACGCATTGGCCCACTCCAACCAACCCCCAACCAGCCTTTCCGATCTTCAAGACTATTTTCCACTGGTAGCGGGGCAGAAAATGCCCGGGCTCCGGACCTTCGACTTCGTCCGTGACGAAGGAGTTAGGCCAGGCGATGCCTTGGTGCTGCGCGGCGATGTCGGGCGGCGTGCGGACGATCGCCCTGAGGTCCGGGTTTACGGCTTTAGCGATGGACGCGCCGTGGAAGTCTCTTCCGAGGACGGCCGTTTCGACGACTGGGAAAAGAAGCACCTCGATTCAGCGCCTGCCGCAATGGAAGAGAAGATCTACCTGGAAGCCGAAGGAACTGCGCGGGAGCGTGCACATTTCGCGGAAATCGGGGCGTCGCTTGGGATTTCGCTGGAAGATACCAGCCGGTTCTTTGAGAAACTCAAGGAACAGGAAAAGTCCTTAGGCCCGAGGTTTGACGATATGCGGAAGAATCTGACTGGCTCACCAGAGGAACAGGAACGACAACTGAAGGCAATCATCGAGCAGGAGTTAAGCAACATCGCTATTGCGACACTCGGGGACAAAGGATCGGCCCTGGTGCGAAAATTGCTTGAGGACAAATGAAAAGCCGCGTCTGTCCTTACGGCGGGCATCTTCTGGTTCCGCAGCTTCCGATGCTGGTAGTGTCAAGCAGCTCTCACGGCGAAGCCGCACCGGAGCGCTGCGACTCGCTCGCAGGCGGAATCGGCTGGTCCAGTGCCCACAGAATTCCGTTAAGCAAGAGGCGGCGAAAAAACAGATGCTTGAAGTCGTCCGGATGGCCAAATGAAGTGTAGAAAACACGGCGGTGGTCGCCCGTGTTGACCCAGGCGACCGGCTCAGCTTCGGATTGGCCATCGACCTGGCCCGTCATCAATGGCGTCACTGCCTTGCCTGCGTCGCGGTTCTTGTAAAGAGAAGAGGTGACTGTGATTTCGTTCGTGGGCACGCCCGCGAGCACCGGATGCGAGGCTGCGTTGGTGAGAACTTTCACTCGTGTCGTCGCCGCATTCGCATAGTGGCCCTCGTAGCGGCGCCCCAGGACCTCGATGTCAAACTTCTCCCAGCCTTCGTGCCGCGCGTCCGCCGGCGTTGCGCCGAACGCATGGCTGGCCGTACGGATGCCGGCCAATGGCTTGCCGCTGTTCAAATGGGCGCGGATGAGAGCCATCATATCGGACGGCGGCGTTCGTCGGCGAACGCTGATGAACAGCAAGTCAGCCTCTTTAATGAGCTCGAAATTAACGAATAGGTTGTCACCCGGCATTGGACTGGCGCTGACGAACGAACACCGGAGATTTCGCGTGACCAGTTCCTGGCGCGCAAATTCAGGCAGCGTTTCCCAGGTATGATATTCATTTTCGCCGAGGATGAAAACAATGTGCGGCCGTTTGTCCGCCTGGAAATGGAAGGGTGTCCCGCCAACAAAATCCACACTCGTGATCGAAGGGCACCAGTATTTCTCGATGTGGTCCGCGATCAAATCCGTCCCGGCGAAATGGCTGACGTGCGGCGGCTTCCGCGAGTTGTACATCGTGTCAATCATGTCGCGCACGAAGACGACGTTCTCGCCGCGGTGGACCATCTGCCGGATGCCGAAAGGCCGGCCGAGCACGCACATGTTGCCGTGGACACCCATGACAATCAGGTTGGTAATTCCGCGCTGGTGCATGAGATAGAACGCTTCGGCCGAGTCAGTGATTGCGTCGCTTTCCTCGATCTTCAGAGTGTCGATCTCGTGCGTCCAGGGATTTCCCGGCTTGCATCGCGGCTGGTCGTCACAGCCGCCATCGGAATCGTCGATTGGCAGCGACCCTTCCCGCTCGCGCTCCAGCCTACCCCACTTCTCCAGCGCCGCCGGGCCTTCCACTTTGGGCGCCGCCTGGGCCAGTTTCCGTTGAGGGTAGTTGTCGTAATACTTCATCGTGTCGCTGGGGCAATGGATGATAAACACACCACGCTCCCGGGCCTTGGAGATGACCTCGTTCATCCGGGGTGCCATTTCGGCGACGCGCGCCGTTGCGCCCTGGCACCAGTGCTGGTTCCACATGTCGCAAATGACGAGCGCCGTTCGCCCGGGCTCCCATTGAACTGTCTGTTCAAAGGTGATCCGGCCGCCGCCTTTGTCCGATTCAAGGCAGGACCGGGTATGAAGCTCGAGCGATTGCCCGGACGCGGTCGCAAGACTGAGCCAGACTGCGACCAACCCGACGGGAAGAAAGTGCTTCGCCACGCCCCAGGTTCTGCTCGGCCTTGTTTTCATGCTTCACCAGCTCCGCAATAGCTCGTGGCAACGATGTTGGCCTCTGGAGCATTCACATGGTTGAGGATGTAACAGGCAGAGCGCTGGTCAATTCAAATCCTGCCGCCGCCTTTCACGCTTTGCAAACTCCGGACGGCGATTAGACTTGGGGCATGTTCAAGCAACGCCTCGCCTTTTTCGCAATGGGCGTTGTTTTTGTTTTGGGCCTGGTGCTCGGGATCGGGTTTCCGCGTTGGGCAGGTTGGTCCGCCCCAGCGCCCAAAGTCTATAATACGGCCACAGTTCTCAAGCAGGTTCAGACATTGTCGCAATTGGTCACGGTCAAGTACGTCATGGAGAAGGTCGAAGTCCTGTCCGACCCGCCGCAAAACATTCTGCGCCAGTTCTGGTTCGATGATACGCACGTGGTCCTGGTCGCTCATGGGATCATTAAGGCAGGGGTGGATCTGGCTCAACTGAAACCAGCCGATCTGAAGGTTTCTGCAAAACAAATCACGATCGACCTGCCGCCAGCGCAAATCCTGGATGCCTATTTGGACGATAAATTGACCCAGGTCGTCGAGCGCAACACCGGCTTCCTGCGCACGTTTAACAAGGATTTGGAACAAACCGCGCGCCAGAACGCGATCGATGATATTCGCCGCGCCGCGCGCAATAGCGGCATCTTGAAAGACGCCGAAGACCGCGCGCACGCGCAACTGACACACCTTTGCCGGCAGTTGGGGTTCGAGGAAGTCCAGTTCAGCAAGCATTAGCGAACATCAGCTCCCGCGACAGGTCGCGATGAAATCCCGTCCAAGCAGCCAGCCTCATCCTGCCCCGGAGTGCGGACTTTCCAGTCCGCAGCAATCTACGAAGGCCCCGCATTTCCTCGCTCATGTCAGGTTGGCGACATTCTCGAGTTGCTGCGGACTGGAAAGTCTGCGCTCCGTTCTCAGCCATCGCCTGCGGGCGAACTGGCTGCTGCTCTTCTTCTGCTCCACTCTGCTCGCAGTTACGCCGGCATGGGCCGCGGGCATTAAGCTGCCGCAGCTTTGGCACCGCGACCTGCAGACATTCCTGGAAAGCGCCCCGACCGTTGCGGACATTCGCGGCCACGGTTATGACGACATCGTCATCGCAGGCCGCGAAGAGCTAATCGCCCTTGACTCGGGCGGCAAAGAACTCTGGCGCTGGCGAACCAAGGGGCGGTTCATGACCTATCCGGCAATCCTCGCTCGTCCCGGTCAGACCTCGCTGATCTATGCCGCTGACAACAGTGGGCTTTTGACGTGCCTTGATGGCGCCGGCAAAGAGGTTTGGCACGCACAGCTAAACGGGCCGTCAAGCTGGTCAGCGTCTGTCGTCTGCGACCTGAACGGCGATGGCCAGATGGCGGTGATTCAGACGGATGAGCCTGGCACCATCTGGGCGTTTGCGGCCCTTACCGGCAAGGTCTTTTGGCAGGCCAAAGTTAAAGGCATGCCCGTCAGCCCCGCAGCAGGCGACCTCGATGGTGATAGCAAACCGGAAATCGTCGTCGCAACCGGCGACGGCGTTCTCACAGCATTCAAACCCAACGGGAAGGCACTTTGGCAAAGGGACATCGGCGGTTCCTCGCCTACATGGTCCACTTCCGCTCCGGTTATTTTCGCAGGCTCGGATGGACACGCGCGCGTTGCCGCTGCTTCGAGCAGCGGCGAACTCTTCTGCCTTGGCGGCCAGGGAGAAATCCTGTGGCGCCGCCCCACCCGCGGCTCGGCAGCTTCCAGTTTGTCGGTGGGCGACCTTGACCTCGACGGGCGGGCCGACATCTGCCTGATCACCCAGATCGGCGTCATTTACCGCTTCGATGAAGACGGTAGAATGGTTTGGGAGATTGACATGCAGGGCCGCAGCCTTGCGCCCGGCGCGATGATCGACCTGGATGGCGATGGCAAACTGGAATACGTCCTCTTCACCCAGAATGGGCTGCTGCTCGTTTTGAATGAAAGGGGCGAGTTTATCCATCACAATCAATTCGACCACCGCACCATTAACATGACCCCCGCATTCGGCGACATTTCGCCCGAATCGCCCGGACTGGAGATGGCGGTCACGGGTGGCGAGTCTAGCCTGGCCTATTGCATCGGAACTCCCTCTGCCACAAACGCTGTCGCTCATTGGCGCTCCTACCGTGCAGACTCCCACAACTCCGGTTCCTGGTTTGGGCTCCGGGAAACCGCGGCGACTGCATCCGTGCACCGCCACCAAGGAGTGGAAACTGCCTCGTCCTCTGCAGCAATTCATGCACGTTTGTCCTCCGGGGACAAGGCCGCCCCCGCCCCGTTCCCGGCTGCGAATAATGGTAGTGGCAAGGACCCAATCGTAGCCGCAAGAATGGAGCCAGAAAACCTGGCCGCAGAAGAGGTCTTCACCGGGGAAGACATCCGGTTTAGCATTCAAAATCCAAAGCCCCAGGCCCAACCCCTTATCGCCACCGCCGTTTGCCTCCGGTCCGATGGCGCGCGGCAGGTCGCCACCACGATGATCCTGGGCAACCGTGGGCAATTGCTCATGCCAATAGCCGGAACTACTCCAGGCAGTTACAATTTCAGTTGGATGCTCGATGATGCCGATGGCCACTGTCTGGCATCTGGAGAGCGGTCGGTTTTCCTGCAGCCTTTTGCCAATGATCGCGCGCTCTGCTCGGGCGCGCTGACAGCCTTGCATGCCGCCGCTGATGCAGTTCAGCCAAAGCTACCGCTCACTGCCACCGCGCTCGGACGCGAGGCTAAAGCTCTCGAGGTAAGCGCTCGTGAGCTCCAACCGTTGCAGGACGCCCTGATCGGCGAGCCAGCCGGGGCATCTCAAGCCACAATGGTAAAAACTGCGGCCCTGACCCGGCAGTCCCACCGCGCGCTGCGGCTGGCCGATCTAACTCGCCAGGCCTCCGAGCTCGGTCCCAAGACCAGCCTCCTCGCCTTCGAAGGCGCGCTGTGGGAGAACCGCTATGTGGACGAGCAGTTGCCGACTAAGGCCGAAAATCCTCTTCACCTGCGACACGTGGCTGTTCCAGGTGAACATGAGCCTGTGCCTTTGAATTTGTTCAACGTGACCGACCACGAGCTGCTCGTGCGGGTCCTGATTGACGGAGCGACCAATGGTGTCACCGTCACGCCCCACCGCTCGGTGGGCGTGCCTACTTCCCTGGCTGAAGTCGCCTGGGACGCGCTCCCCGAGATCGACGACTCCTCCACGCTCACGATTCCGTCTCTCAGTAGCCGCGAATTGTGGCTCGATATCAACCTCGCCCAGGCAAAACCTTGCGAGCAACAGATCCGGGTTCGCCTTCAAGCCCTGAACGGTGCCGGTGTGCTCGATGCTCCGCCAAATCCCCACACTGTGCCGCCGCCGGAAACCATGGTTGACATCGCACTCCGGATCCTGCCGTGTACCATGGCAGCGCCCGGAGATTTTCGACTCTGCACGTGGGGAGCGCCTGAGGAAAAGCAAGTCGCTGACTTGCTCGCCCATGGCAACAACGTCTTTTGCGTTTCGCTGCCCCAGCCAAGGTCTGACGCCCAGGGACGCCTCGCGGGCTCGGATTACAGCGCGCTGGACCCGGTGCTGGCCAGGTTCCACGGCGGTGATGTCGTCGTCTTATTCACAGGCATGCCGGCTCTGCGCAATAAGCCAGGCAGTGAGGAATACCGAACTGATTTGAAAGCTTTCCTTGATGACCTCGTCACCCACCTCGCCGGGCTCGGATTCGACACCAACCACTTCGCCCTGTATCCCTTTGATGAGCCCGGCGGCAACGGCTGGAACGCCGTGAATCAACTGGTTGAGTTCGGCAAGCAGGTCCGCGCCGTCAACCCAGGCGTCATGCTGTACGTCGATGGTGGCGGCGAACTATCCATGTTCCAGGCCATGGCACCCGTGATCGACGTCTGGTGCCCCGCGATCTCGATGCTTGCGGAAAAAACCCCGCTCATGGACCTGGTGCGGCACACGGGCAAAATGCTCTGGTCCTACGACTGCGGCTACGGCTACAGCCGGCCCACCGGCGCTAATCTGAAGAACATCAACTTGGTTGGTCAGTACCGCACCGCCGCGTTGTTTGCCTTCCGCCATCACGCGACCGGCATTGGTTTCTGGTGCTATAACCAGGGCGGCGACCCCTGGGGACGCATCGACATGGAATATATGCTCGTCTATCCAGGCCGCACCAGCCCCGTCACCAGCCGCCGCTGGGAAGCCGTCCGTGAGGGAATTGAAGATTATCGAATTCTCGCCGCATTGCAGAAGTGCCTCTCCACCGCGAGCGGCGCGAAACTGGGTGCAGGCACCCTCGACCGAATCAAGCACCTGCTCGAGGTCTGCTTGCCGGGCCTGCTCGATCAGGGCTACAACGAAGCTGGCCGCGGCTTGGGCCGGCAGGTGCTCGACGCCAGCTTCAACGATGCTACGATCGGCGCGTTCCGCCGCGAGATGCTCGAGTGCGTGGAGGCGGTGGCGGGCAGCGGTGTAAGGTAAAGCCAAAATTTGAGATGGGCCGCCCACAGCTTACAAATTTGGATGCTCCTGTACCCCAGCGGCGTACTTGGCTCGACGGTTTAGCGCTTGTTGTCGATCATCTCTTGGAGTAAGGTTCGGTGATGAGCAAGGTTGAGGAACTGGAGCGCGAAATCGAGCAGCTCCCCCCCGAGGATTTCGCGAGACTATTTGCTTGGGTGGCTCGTCGGAGCAAGGAAGCCCGCCAAGGGAATGTTCATGAGCCGCTGGTTCTTCGCGATCACCAGGCTTTCCTGAATAGTTACGCACCGGAGGACGAAGGGCTTTACGACAATGCCCAGGGCCGGTGAGATCTGGCTGGCCGAAATTCCTTTCACCAGTGGTGTAGCATCCAAGCTGCGGCCAGTGCTGGTGCTGTGGGAAGACGCTTCCGACGTTGTTGTGGCGGCAGTGACAAAGGCGTTGCCTCGCTCACCGACGGATATTCCACTCACGGACTGGGAAGCAGAGGGTTTGGTCGTGGCTTCGACCTTGCGCATCTCTCGGCTCGATTGTCTTGAACAAGCGCTGCTGCGCCGTCGCTTGGGCACCATTTCTCAGCGCGATGCACAAACTGCGAAAACGGTGTGGTCGCGGCTCATCGGGCCGAAGTTTTGAAAGCTTCCCCTCCGGCAATAACCTAACGGACAATGGAGGGGGGGCTGCAGGAGGGCACGGGCGAAACTGAGATACAAGAACCAATTCTTGCGTTTAGGATTTGATATGCGCACTTGGACCTTGACGCTCAGATTTCACTTTACTGGCGTAAGCGTCAGCGTTCGCAAGTTCAGCATCGCCACACCTACCTGCTTCACCGATCTGATCACGACTGTCTCAGGTCCGGATTTGCGCACGCTGATACGTCCTACTGTCGCGGTGACGAAGTCAGCCCAGTCTTTGGTCGCAGCCGTGACGACTTCAAGCTTCTCATCGCCAATGATGAGCTGGTAAATGCTGCCGTTGGACTCCGGCGCGCAGGCATATTCCACCAGAACGTCGAATGTGCCCGGCTTCGTGATGGACACCGGCCACTGGACGTATTCTTTGGGATTCCACCAATAGCCGATGTTCGGTTCGGCACCCGCGACTTTTGTCTCGAGCTTCATCTTCTTGCCGAAGAGCTCAGCGTCGGCTGCCTTGAGCTTTAGCGTGCCGTTGGCGGCCTGGCGGATGGTCGGCTCGGTGACCTTGGGCGGCCCGCTGAGCTCGAGTACCACAACGCTCGTGCTGGCGTCAGGAGTTGAAGCAGGAACCGAAATTTCCATGCTATCCGCCCCATTCGCCACTTTCAGCGACTGATCGCGCGCACCCAACAGGTAGGCCCGCTTTACGCCGCTCTGGAGTGGGACGCGCAACTTGCCGTCTGTAGGCCAGTCAAAAACGTGAAGGTAAAGCCTGCCGGATTTCTGCGTGCACCGGCCCCAGGCCAGTTTTCGAAACGGGCTCGCGGTGGTGCCGTAAATCGCCTCGCCGTTGACTTTCATCCACCGTCCAATGTCGGCCAGGCGCTCGATGCTAGGTTGCGGAAAAAGGCCCTCGCTCGTCGGCCCAATGTTTAGCAGGTAATTGCCTCCTTTGCTGGCGCAGTCGATCAGGTTGTGGATCAGCGTCGCGCTGGATTTCCAGTTCTGGTCGCATTTGTTGTAGCCCCAATGATTGTTCATCGTCATGCACGACTCCCAATCCATACCGGGACCGAAGCCTGTCGCCGGGATTTCCTGCTCGGGCGTGCCGAAATCGCCGACGCCTTTGCCCTGGTCCATGCCGCTCATGCCGCCGCGGCCTTTGCCGACGCGGTTGTTGATAATGATATTGGGCTGGAATCCGCGGACGTAGTTGTAGAGGTCCACGCCGCGCTCGTGCGTCCAGGGACTCTCCCACTCGCCGTCGAACCAAAGGATGCCCAGTGGACCATAGCAGGTCAGCAATTCCTTGAGCTGGCCTTTCATGTAGGCGACGTAACGGTCCATGTCCGGAGGCCCGGTGGCTTTGTCATTCCATTTGCGGCGCGTGCCCCAGTCGGGATGATGCCAGTCCATAATCGAGTGATAGAAACAGAATTTGAGGCCGGCTTCCTGGCAGGCAGCGGCGAGTTCCTGGAGCGGATCGCGCTGGAACGGCGTCGATTTAGTGCACCAGTCGGTCAGTTCCGAGCGGAACATGCCGAAGCCGTCGTGATGTTTGCTGGTGATGACGATGTATTTCATCCCCGCGTCCTTCGCCATGCGGACCCACTCGCGCGCGTCGAACTTCACCGGGTTGAATTGCGCCGCGAACTTCTCGTATTCGGAGACGGGCATCTTCGTTTCCTCCATGAACCATTCGCCGTAGTTCGTTTTCCCCTTCCACTCACCCGCGGGCACAGAATAGACGCCCCAATGAATGAACAGACCGAAGCGTGCCTCGCGGAACCACGCCAGGCGCTGATCGCGCTGAGCCGGTGTCTCGGCAGAGGTGGATTTCGGCGCGACGAGCAGAACGGCTGCCGTCACGAGGGCAATCGAAGAGGATGATTTCGAGAGCATCCTCATGCTCTGCCAAAGTGCCACCTGCTTGATGCGGGCAGGCATACTTGCCTGCAGGTCCTCGGATTTCCAACCGGTCAGGCCTTCGCCGCTTCTTCCTTTTTCCACCTGCGCTTCGGGGCTTTGACGATCAGGCCCTTCTTGATGGCACTGGCGGCCACGCGCACGTAACGCACCTCACCGTTCATCAAGACTTTGACGCGCTGGAGATTGGGGAAGAAACGGCGCTTGGTAATTGCCGTGATATGCGTGCCGATGCCGCCGCTTTTCTTCGCTTTGCCACTCCGCCAAATGATGCTGCCCTTCATCGGGCGCTTGCCGGTTAATTCACAAATTCGTGCCATAGAAATCCTGTCTCAATTTGGGCCGCACAGAGTAGCACCCGGGTGCGCCGTTGCAAGCTGATTCTCGGGAAAAAGCACCTTGCGTGCGCCTCTCAAACCCCAACACTGGTCCGCCTTCTTGCCGCTCTCTGGTTTCAACTTTCAACTTTTCTCGTTGCCCCCTATCTTTCGCCGCGCCGATGGTTACAATCCAACCTTTTGCCGCGCTGCGACCGGACCCCGCCTTGGCCGCGCGCATCTGCGAACTACCGTACGACGTGCTCTCTTCAGACGAAGCCCGGCAAATCGCCGCCGGCAATCCGCTCAGCTTTTTGCATGTCAGCAAACCGGAGATCGATCTGCCGCCGGCAACTGACCCTTATTCGCCCGAGGTCTATGCGAAGGGAAAAGCGAGCTTTGGCAAACTAATCGACCGGAAGGCGCTGCGCCAGGACCCACGGCCTTACTATTATCTTTATCGCCAAATCATGGGCCAGCACCAACAGGTGGGATTGGTGGCGGTGGCCAGTTGCGAAGATTATCTCCGCGGCAGCATCAAGAAGCATGAGCTGACAAGGCCGGACAAGGAGGACGATCGTGTCCGGCACATCGAAGCGCTCGATTCGCAAACTGGCCCGGTGTTTCTGGTTTATCGAGCCCGTCCGAATATAGATGAAATGGCTAATCGGCGGATAGCCCAGTCGCCGCAGATTGACTTCACCGCCGGCGATGCCGTACGGCACACAGCGTGGGTGATCGAGGATGCTTCTGAGACAGACCTGATTCGGGCTGAGTTTGAAGCCACTGATTCGCTCTGCATCGCCGACGGCCATCACCGCTGCGCGGCCGCGGCGCGGGTTTATTGCGCGCACAACGGCGCGGGCAACAGCGGTTTTTTTCTCAGCGTGATCTTTCCCCATAACCAGGCGCAGATACTGCCCTACCATCGCGTGCTCAAGGATCTGAACAACATATCACCTTCCGAGTTGCTGGACAAACTTGATGGCGTCTTCATCATCAATGCGAGTGGCTCTCCGCAACCGACGCGCAGTCATGAACTGGGACTTTACCTGGCGGGGCGCTGGCGCACGCTGAATTTTCGGCCGCGCTTTGCGGCCACGTCCGACCCACTCGAAAAACTCGACGTGACGCTGTTGCAAAAATACGTGCTCGAGCCGATCTTTGGCATCACCGATCCGCGGACGAGCACGCGCGTCAATTTTGTCGGCGGCATTCGCGGGTCGGCTGAACTGCAAAAGCTGGTGGATGACGGCGAGTACGCCTGCGCCTTTGCGATGTACCCGACGAGCATTGACGAGTTGCTGGCAATCGCCGATGCCGGGGGCATCATGCCACCCAAAAGCACGTGGTTTGAGCCCAAGCTCCGGGATGCGATGTTTTGCCACATGCTGTCCTTGGTGTAAGCTTAATAGAGATGAATTCGCGGCCGGTCTATTTCGATCACAACGCCACGACCCGGGTGGCACCGGAGGCAGTGAGTGCGATGCTGCCGTTCCTGACGGAGAACTGGGGCAATCCCTCGAGCGCTTACAACTTCGGTCATCAAGTCGCCGCGCACGTGGAGGAGGCGCGGACCAAGGTCGCCGGGCTCATCAATGCAGATCCGCGCGAGATTGTGTTCACCAGTTGCGGCACCGAAAGCAGCAATTCTGCCATTCACAGCGCGCTAGTGGCGCAGCCGGAACGGCGCCACGCGCTCACGACTGCCGTCGAGCATTCGGCAAATATCAAATACGGCGCGTTTCTTCAGAAGCAAGGCTACGAAGTCACTTTTTTGCCGGTGGAGTCCGATGGCAGTCTCGATCTCCACCAGTTGGAACGAGCGATTCGGCCGGACACGGCGATTGTCTCCGCAATGTGGGCCAATAACGAAACGGGCGTGCTGTTCCCGATCGCAGAGATCGCCGCCATTTGCAGAAGCAAAGGTGTGTTGTTTCACACGGATGCAGTCCAGATGGCGGGGAAGTTGAAAGTGGACGTGAAAGAATCGGGCGTGGATTTTGCGTCGTTGTCCGGGCACAAGCTGCAAGCGCCTAAGGGCATCGGCGTGCTTTACGTGAAACGCCGAACGAAGTATCATCCTTATATTATCGGCGGCGGACAGGAGTTGGGCCGTCGCGGCGGGACGGAAAATGTGCCGTACATTGTCGCCTTCGGCCGCGCCGCCGAGCTGGCGAGCGCTCGCCTGGAGGATGAGAACACTCGTGTTCGGGCGCTGCGGGACAAATTAGAGAACGGTATTTTTGGCAACATCGAAGGCACTTTGCAGAATGGAGCCAAAGAGCCTCGGTTGCCTAATACCACGAACATCGCCTTTGAGGGGGTTGAGGCCGAAGGCATCCTGCTGTTGCTGGATCAGGCTGGCATTTGCGCCTCGAGCGGCTCGGCCTGCGCCTCCGGGTCAATGGAGCCTTCGCATGTCCTCATCGCGATGGGTTGCAGCGCCGCGCGCGCGCGCGGCAGCATTCGCTTCAGCCTTGGCCCTGACAATACGGCGGCCGAAGTCGATTACGTACTGCAACAATTGCCTCCCATTATCGCTAGGCTGAAAGCGAAAGCGTCCGTGGAGGGAACCGGAGGAGCATTGGCAGGAACGAAGCACCAAGCTCCGAGTTCCAAGCTCCGGAGAAACATCAAACACCAGGTTCCAAACTGATTGCGCTGCGTCTGGCCTCGTCGCTGATCCTCCCGCGAACTTCGAAAATCCGCAGCACGACGTCGGCGGCCGCGCCTTGTTGTCGAGCAACGACGGGAAGTCTTGCATTTGGCCGTTTGGGATTTGTTTGGGGTTTGGAATTTGGGATTTGGTTTTTTCTCATGTTGCCGGCACCACGCGCTGGAACAGCAGTGCCGTCAGGAACAGCGCGATGAACACGAACCCAAGTGGCCGGGGGGTATCGGCCACGGCCAGCCAATCCACAAACACAATGCCGGCCAACAGCCCGGAAACCGTCCGGCCAATGTCCGGTTTCTCGGACCAGAAGGTTTGGCGCAGCGCGCGCGCGCCCGACAGGAACAGTACGGCTGCTAGAAGCCCCGCAGCCTGACGGTAGCCGGGGCCGTTCATCAGCAGCGCGAGAAGAATCGGTGCCAAAAGGAGCAGAGTCGGCCAAGAGCCCCGGAATCCGGAGATTGCAGGTTGTCGGGCGATTATGCTGAGTCCGATCACGTAGAAAGCCAGCGCCAATCCGCACCAGACTGACCAACCGGTCACGCCATTCGCGGCGATGGAGGCGGCGATGAGATAGACCAGGAACCGGCAGGCGCCCATAAGAACCGGCGCCCAGTCGATCTGCTTGTGGATGGCATCGTAAACCAGGATGCAGATCACGAGCGCCACTCCAAGGCCACCGGTCGTGCGTCCCAGATAAATCATGCACGCACCGCCCACTCCGAGCCCAACCAGCCCCCATTGCCAGACCGTCTTTTGGCTTATGGTGCCTGCCGGGATCGGCCGCTCGGGACGGCGCAACTGATCAAACTCAGCGTCGAACGCGTCATTCAGGAACATTCCGCCCACGTAGAGCAGGCTCGCACCGATGAACAATAGGGGAAGCCGCTCGTGATGACCCGCGCCTCCGAGCCACCAGCCGGCCAGACAGTTGGACCAAAGGGTCGGCAAATTGGAGACCCGCCCGAGAATCAGCAACGTGCGAAGCAATGACATTCAGTAATCTGTCATTTAACGGCGCTGGCGCCGCCGGCTAATCCCCGCTCCGCCAGCCGGCCGAGCGTCCATTCGTGCTCCGCTGCCAGTTGCTCTACGACGTCCAGGGACTTGAGTTCCGGCGGTAACACGTCCCAAGTATAAGTTTCCATTTCCAGATGAGAACAGAGGCCGGGGTTGGCTTGTAGCAAATCCAGCACTCCGAGGATGTGGTCTGTCGTATTGTCAAAAAACTCAGTGGGGGCGCTGTGCAAGGGAATGTGAAAATGGACGCGCCACTCGGAGGAATGCGGAGTGCGGAGTGCAGAGGGCGGAGTAGAGAGCACGGCGGCTTCGTCTTCCGTGGGACGTTCGCACGCCAGCGCATCGTCGAGATCCAGATACGCAACTCGGCTCCCGTCCGCTTGACGCACCACGACTTGATGCAAGTACACATCGTCGGCGAAGGCGGCCAACGCCTCGCGTGCTTCCCTGGTCGGGCGCAACTTCAGGGCCGAGCTGAGATGAATCTTGCTGAGCTTAATCCCGTGTTGCTGCAAGAAGGGAATTGCGTTGTGGGGTTCTTCGAATTCGACGGCGAGGTGACAGGTGTCATAATTGACGCCAAGGTGTTCAGCCAGCCGGGGATCGTTCCGATGCTCGGCGCGCAGCCGATCGAACAGATGGACCACTTCGCCGGTCGTTTCCAGCAAACACATCGGCTCCGGCTCCAGTCCGAGGTGGAGCTTGCGGCCGATTTGAGAGCTGACTCGCGCGATGTGCTCGATACAATGCCAGAGGTTGTCTCGAATGAGCTTCAGCTCCTCATTCGTGGTGACCAGCAGCTTGAACCCGCACGGCAGTGTGCTGATGCTGCCTTCGATGTCCGCGGGCAGAAGCTGGGCCAGCAGATCGACCAGCAAGATCGTGTAGTCCAGCCTCTCCCGCGTGGTCCAATCCGGCGCATAAACCTGCTCCTTGACGCGAGTGCCGTGAAACTGTCCATAGGGAAAGCCATTGATAGTGAAGACATAGCATCGGTTCTGGCCCAGCCAGCGATGGAACTCCAACAGGGTGGCCCGATCGCTCAGTTCATGCGCGGCCTGGTTGCTCAAACGCAGGCCTATCGCATACGGCTGGTTCGGGCAGACACGCTGTCGTACGCGAAGCGTATTTTGTTTAAGCGCGTCGAAGGTTTCCGCCCAGGTCTCGCCCCGATGAATGTTCGTGCAGTAGGCGAGGTGAAGGCCGTGGTTCAATTTCATTCGCTACAGCGTAATTACGCCACGGCCCGCCAAATTGCAAAGCCTCTCGGGCTGTGCTATTAGCGCACCCAACCTTGCTCCTTAAGCCAGAAGGTAAAGTCGCGCGTCCAGGGATGCCACTTGGCGGCATCGTAATCGTGGCTGCCGAGTCCCAGCCCGTGCGCGCCTTTTTGATAGACGTGCAGAGCGAACGGGACGCCGGCTTTGCGCAGCGCCTCGGCAAACTGCAAACTGTTCTCCACCGGTACGGCCTTGTCCTCCGAAGTGTGCCAGAGAAAACACGCTGGCGTCTCTTTCGTCACTTGCAATTCGTTCGACAGTTCGCGCACGAGTTCTGCCGTCGGCTCTGTGCCCAGCAAATTGTTCTTCGAGCCCTGGTGCGTGAACACGCCCATCGTAACAACGGGATAACAAAGGATGCCCAGATCCGGCCGCGAGCTTTGCCGCTCGATCGGATCGGCAGCGTCGGACTTGCCGCCGTCGAAATGCGTCAGCAACGTCGAAGCGAGGTGCCCGCCGGCGGAGGAGCCCATGATTCCCACGCGCTTTGGATCCAGTTTCCATTCTCCCGCGCGCGTGCGAACGATGCGCACGGCGCGGGCGGCGTCCTGGAGCATCGCTGGATGCCGGTAGCCGTTCGAGCCGAGACGGTACTTCAGTACGAACCCGGCAATGCCCTGCTCGTTGAGAAAGCGCGCATAATGTTCCCCTTCGTAGTGGGCCAGGCCTCCATAGCCGCCTCCGGGGCAGATGACGAACGCGGCGCCCGTGGCCTTCTCCGCCTCGGGCATGAACACGGTGAGTGTGGGGATATCTTTGTCCGAATTGCCCAGCGCGCCCGGCGGACCATCGGGCCAGAGCGGAAACGTGTTCGTGGATTGCGCAACAGCCAGCGTCGCAGCACAGCACCCGGCCAACAGAGTGAAGAGAGCTTTCATGGCCCGACCTTAGAAGCGCCGAAGCAAAACCGCAAGCGCCCTGGACTCGGCGCACAGAGCCTCGATGTTCTATGCGATCAGAAACGGAAATGTTAGAATAAGAGCCATTGCGAGATGTCTCCCCTCGCCAGAGCGTCTATGCAGGGTGAGCGCGTAAGCGCGTCGGTCTAGTGCGTCCGCTGCAGGTTGGCGGGGGTTAAGAGTTATTGGACGGTGATGCCGCGGGGTTACCTTCCAGAACCTTCCACAGCCTTCCGTAGCCTTCCACAGGCTTCCGTGCGCCTACGGAGCAAGGAACATGCTCTGCCTTCCACACGCGGCGGCGGGACGGGCTTGGCTACGTTGAGTGAGTAGGCATCTCATCGTAGCAAGTAATTGGTGTGCAACACTTTAGATTTTTGTACACGCTCCTATTCTAACCCTAACACTTTACCTGCACCCACGAAAGGGGCCCAGTCAGTGGCAAAGTCCCAATTGCTCACGCGCTTAGGGTGCTTGGTTAGGGAAGAGCCTGTCCGCGATAGAAGCCTCGCGGCAGACCGCCGGCGCCGAAATTGGTCGCGGTAATGATCGAGCCGGTGCCGACAATATTGGTCATCACATTGGTCCATGAGCCGCTGGAAAGGTCATCGATGCGCTCCAGCGCGTAGCTGTTTCCCGCGTCGGTCGTGAAACTGACGCGGACATCGTTGCCGGCGAGTTGCAAGCTGGTGAGCAGGAAGTAACTGCCCACCTCAAATGCGCCGATATCGCTGCCGTCGCCGCCGGAAGCATTGGCAACGGATTTTTCGAAGGGCCGGACGCCTCCTCGTTGATCGCTCGTTAGGCCGGAGCTGTTGCCTTTGTCGATCGCGGGACTGCCAGCGAGCAGGGCCATGGTCGGGGTCGGGCCACCGTTGTCCTGGAGAGCGCCGAGCAAAGGAGTTTGGCCGATGATGTTGTGAGTGGTCGTGCCCGTGAAGGTGCAGCCGTTGGTGTTCTGAATCAGATTGTAATCGCTTGAAACGATGGGTCCGTCACAATCGGGGCCGAAGCTGGCGCTATTACCGGCGACGATAGTATTGCCGAGGTCCCCGTTGAAGTTGCGAAGGCCGCCGCCATAGTCGGCCTGGTTGCCGGAAAGGGTGCAGCTTCGCAAGATCAGGCCGGGAGCGTAACTATCAATCCCACCGCCTTCATCAATGCCACCGCCGATGGCCGCGTTGTTGGCGACGGTGCAATTGGTAAGCTGTAATGCGTTGTACGTGTAGATACCGCCGCCTGCGCCAAAGCCCGGGACATCCCCAGGGCCGGCGTTGGCCTTGTTGCCGCTAATGGTGCAGGCTGTTAGAATGGTGGGTACGTCGCTGCCTTCGCAGTAAATGCCCCCACCATAGCCCTGTCCTCCGTCCGCGGTGGGCCCAGGCAATCCGCCAGTGGCCGCGTTGGAGACCACGCTGCACTGACTCATGGCCAAGGGGCCAGAGCTTTCGATCCCGCCGCCTGACGCGTTGCCCCCGTTTCCGCTGTCCCCAAATTGATTCGTTGGACCACCTTGTCCGGCGGTGGCGATGTTGTTGCTGATAACGCAGCCGGCCAGCGTAAGGGTGGCCTCGTTTAGGATTCCAGCCCCCTTTACATCCTCGCCGTTCTTGCCCACGGCGCCGTTGGTGCCCAGAAGCCGTCCGTCGCAAATTGTCAGGCCGGAAACGCTGATGATCGTCGGATTGGTGAAAGCCGTCGAGTTGGTAAAATGAAAGACACGGTGGGCGCTGTTGCCGCTGATGACCAGCAACTGGGCGCCCGGCCCGGAAATGGTAATGGGCTTGGCAACCAGCAATCCACCATTGGTTAGCACGATTTTCCCGGTGACTCCCGGATCGAATGCAATCGTGTCGCCGGCAAGGTCAGAAGCGTCCTGGAGGGCCTGCCTCAACGAGCCGCTGCCAGTGTCATTGAGATTCGCCACCTCGAGAGTCATGGGGACGACCCTGGAGGAATTGTAGTGGAGCACGACGTTGTTGCCGCTCTTTAACAATGAATAATGGTCGTAATTGGCTGGCAGCGTGCCGTCCCAGACCAGCAGCGGCGTGCTCGCCATGGTCGTCGTTCCCGAAACGGCGAAGAGCACGTAATCGCCGTTGGTGGCGAGGATGCCCCCGCCCGTGAGAGCATTGAGGTGAATCGAGTTGGTCCTGGCCAAACTCAGATTCTGGCCAACGACAATCTTGTCGTTGCCGCTGTTGAAGACGCCGCTCAAATCGAAATAGGCCGCGCCGCCGGCGCTCAGATTGAGGGTGTTGGTGCAGGTCAATGTTCCCACCAGGCCGCTCTTGCCAGGATAAATGGACGCCCCAAGGGAGGCCGTGGCAACGGAGCCGGTGACTGTGCCTCTGCCCACCAGGCTCTGGCCGCCGCTCAGCGTGAAGGTGGAACTCAGCCCGGAAACATCGAAAGTCGCTCCGCTTGCGACTTCTAAGTTCGTGCAAGCAACCGAGCCGGCGCCGCTCAAGGCAAACCGGCCGCCAGCGACCAAAACGCTGGCAGAGGCGAGGCTGTTGGTTGCGAGCAAAGTGCCATTGTTGATGGCGGTTGGACCGGTGTACGTGTTGGTGCGGACCAGTGTCAAAGTTCCAGTCCCCTGCTTGACCAACCCTCCACTGCCAAACAATACCCCCGAGTAGGTCATTGAGGCCGTGTTGGTGACCGTAAGAGTTACGGCCGCGGAGAAGGCATTTGTTAAGCCCAAGTTCTGGGCTCCTGTGAGACCGGCCAGGGTTGCCGATGTATTAGTGGCGAAGCTGAGTGTTCCGCCCAGGTTATCGTAATTGAGAATGCTGTTTTGCAGTGCGGCCGGACTGCCAAGTGTCAGCGCACCACCGGCGATAGAAGTCACGCCACTAAAGGTGTTGGTCGCGGAGAGCGTCACGCCGTTAGTCCCCGCAACCGTCAGTGCCGACGTTCCCGCGGCGTTATCGAAGACTGGCATGTTGATAATTATGGGGGCCGTGGCGGCGTTGAGCACCAGCTCCCGGTTGGTTCCAATCACCAGGCCCGTTCCCGCACCAGTGCCACCCTTGACCAGCGTCAATGCACCCAACCCGGCATTCATCAGCCCATTCAATGTTAGCGTGACGTCAGCGCTGCTGGTGCCGTTGGTTTGAGAGCCAGCCGCTCCTGTGTAGCGCACAGTGTTGGCGCTGTGGCTCAGACTGATAGCGCTGGACAGAGCCGTGACGTCCCAATTCGTCCCTAAACTCGTTGCCGGCCAATTGAAGGGCGACGAGACGCCGGTGTAGGCCATGATCATTCCACTTGAGAGCGTGGCGTAATTCGTTTGGGAGTTGGCCCCGATGGTGGCCCAGGGGCCAAGAATCCCAGGGGTTGGCAAACTCAAGTCATTCGTGAGGCCTTTCATCATAGCCGCCACCGTTCCCGCCCCGGCCACGCTGACCGTTGCACCGGCGGTCCGAGTGAAGCCAAGTATGTTGCTGCCTAGCGCCAAGGTCCGGCCGCTCTGCACGTTCCATACCTGAGCGCCAGCCAGCAACGTCAATCCGATGAGGTTTGTGGCATTCTGCGTGGCCGCACTCATGTCAATCCCTCCCGTGCCCAGAGTGAGCGTGTTGCCCGAACTAATCGTAACTGCGCCGCCAGGATTGGCGATGACCACGCCCAGCCAGCTTAAGTCAGCTCCCATCGAGACAGCGTTGGCCCCGGTCACAGTAGCCTCCCACTTAGCCATGTCTGCCGAGCCCGGCGCCTGCCCTCCAACCCAGCTTGTGGCCAGGTTTAGGTTGATAGTGTTGTTGGTCTTTATCACCGTCGCGGCAGGCGACGCCATCACTGACAACAGCAAAAGGCTGCAAACGGTCAGCGGTCCAATGAGCCCGCCGGTACTGTGCGCTGCGCCGTGAACCAGTGTCCAAAGCGGGAGCGCCGGAGCCCGGTGAGTGTGGTTTTCATGACGGATTGAATTGGATTGTTTATCGGCATCCATGATGAGTATTCCGTGTGTCTTTCTTGATTGTCTGGGGACTCCGTTTCCGCATTTTCTTTGTAGCACAAAACCGGCCAGGGTGTCACGGAGAAAGGATGCGATAAAAGCGCCGAGCGTAACTGCCAGTGTCAGCAAAACTGAAAACACCGTTACCCAAGTCAGTCGCCAATGCGATGTCCATCCACTGGACCAGGTCCGTCGAGGCTCGAACGGCATAAACCTGCGCGCTCTGGGCCTGTTTCAAATTGACATCAGGGAGTTGCACGTTCTCACAGGCCGCGAAGCTCGGGGTGATCCCGCTCCAATTCCGCAAATCGGCTTTGCCATTCACTGGCTAGCGACCTCGAACGCTCACCGTCGGCCCAAGCCGAGTAGAGCTCGATACCTCGCCTCGCGAGCCAGTGTCTAAGATAGAAGGATTCAGTGGGCAGCCGTGATGCAATGTCCCAAGCTTCGAGCAGCAACGGCTCGGCCTCGCTATATCGCTTCTGGGGCACCAGGCCCTGGACCATGTAGAAGAGATGCCAGGCCAACTCCGGATCATCCTTTGGGAGCAACCGGCGTTTCAACTCCAACGAATAACCGAACAGCGCATCGGCTTCCGCGTTTCGGCTTTGCTGGTTGCGGGCGGTGGCCAGCCAGCCCATGGTAATCGCCGAATCGAGATCATTCGTCGAGGAATGCTTCTGCTTCAGCCGCAGAGATTCCTCGAAACAACCAGCCGCCTCATCAGCGTGCGCTTCTGAATCCAACAAAGCGTTGCCCAGCGCGTTCACCGCGGAAAAAACCAACTCGCTATCTGCTCCATAGACCTCCTTTTTGAGCGCCACAACCTCGCGCAACGTGGCGATAGCGGCCGGATAGTCACGCGCCCGCTTCAGAGCATTACCCATATTCTGAAGTGCCCGCATCGTCCGAGGGTCGCGGTTGCCAAATCGCTTCCGGCAAGTTTGCAAAACCTCATCCAGCAGCATCCTCGTTTCGCTCGATTTATTGGCGTTTTCCAAGGCCAGCGCGAGGGCAAATTCAGCGTCGAGCGTGTCGGTATGTTGGTCACCGAATAATCTGCGACGCAGCGTCCAGGCGGCCCTCAACTGTTGTTCTCCAGCCTCGCCCAGATTCAACGCAACATAGACTTGACCCACCACCAATCGCAACTGCGCCTCTACCTCCGGCTGGTCTTTAAATTCGCGATCCAACCGCTTTGCGGTCTGATCGACCATATCCCGAAGCAGGCTGGTGTCGCGGCCCCTGGCCACCGCAGGTTTGGCGCCTTCCAACATGCTCGCCAGGAACGTCGCCACCTGCTGGCTTTTGGCCGCCTCAATCGCGGCCTTCTGAGCGTTCGTCTGAGCCGTCATGCGCGCCCGGTTGATCCGAAATGCCGCGATAGGTGAGCCAATGGCCACTACAGCCAGCAGGGCCGCGGCGGCGGCGAGCGAAAGCGCCAGAGCCGGCTTGCGGCGGCACCAGCGCGTCAGCCTCGCCGGCGGCCCAATCGGCCGGGCTCGAATCGGTTCATCACTCAGAAACCGGCCCAATTCATCGGCCAGCTCCTGCGCCATCCTGTACCTGCGATTTTGGTCTTTCTCCAAACACTTTAGACAAATCGTTTCCAGGTCGCGCGGCACTCCTGGATTCAACAGCCGCGGCGACACGGCTTCCCTTTCCGCAACAAGGCGCAACGTCTGCGTCAGAGTCTCAGCCATAAACGGTGGCCGTGCCGTCAACAGGTGATACAACACCGCTCCCAAGGAATAAACCTCGCTGACAGGCGTGGTCTCTCCCCGTTTCGGATCCGCCTGCTCCGGGGACATGTAACTGGGAGTCCCCAGAACCTGTCCAGAGAGTGTCAGGTCTTCGCCAGGCTCAAAGGGCTTGGCCAAGCCAAAGTCGGTAACGTGCGGCACACCCTGGCCGTCCACCAGCACATTGGAAGGCTTCAGATCCCGATGGAGCACGCCGTGTCCATGAGCGTAATGAACCGCCTCGGCGATGGTCTTGAGCCATTGCGCGGCCTGCCGCGCAGCCACCGGCTTTTCTCGCGTCAACTCGGCCAGGCTGCGACCCTCGATCAGCTCCATCGAAAAGTACGGCTGGCCTTCATACTCGCCGACTTCGTAAATGGAAACGATGTTGGGATGGTTGAGACTGGCGGCCGCTTCGGCCTCCCTGCGAAAGCGTTTGATGGACGTTTCCTTCAGGAACTCCGCGGCCAGCAACACCTTCACTGCCACCTTGCGCTTCAGGCTGACCTGCCGGGCACGATAAACGGCTCCCATCCCACCGCGAGCAATCTCCTCGACCAGCTCATAATCCCCCAGGCAGCGGAGCGGCGAAGCATCAACCTGAACAGACGCGTCCGCGGCTTCCCCTCGGCGGCCGTCCTCAGCCTGGGTGCCAAGGCGAACCAGGCACGCAGGGCAATTGCCTTCCAACCGCCGCGAGCGTGTCGTGCCACAAGCCGGACATCGGGCTACATCGTTGGTGGACGTTATCACAATTTCCACCGGTCCGTGTTCAACCGGCGCCTGATGCTACAAAACAATGAATCAGCGGCATTAATAATTTAGACGGCGATTGGCACGCGCTGCAGTCCTTATGCGCGCTTCATTCGCGTTCAATGGCCGATCCTTCATGGTTTGCCTCAAGCACACTACGGAACTAGCTGCACCCGATAATACCGCTGCGGCACCGTGGATGGAACAACATCCGTCTTGCTGGCTGTGTTGGTTGTAGCCGTCACGTCTCCGTTTACATCCAGCCAGGCGGCGTCCGTGAGATTGGTTTTGTACTGAACGCGGTACACCTGACCTGGATGAGACAACCACGACAAATCCAGATTCGTCCCCGCCTTGTTGACGCTCGTGATGTAGAGCGGCGCCGGCACGTACTTCCAGAGTTGTCTGCCATTCAAACCGTCGTCGGCGGAAAAGAATAGCGTGCCGTTCACGTCCACCAAACTCCAAGGGCTCGAACTGTTCGCGCCCGGATTTATATCCTGGACCAACACCGTGCCCGCCTCTGTTCCGTCGCTCTTCCATAACTCAGCACCATGCACGCCGTCGTTGGCTACAAATAACAGGGTGCCATCCACGTTCACGAGATTGGTAGGATTCGAACCGTGGCTCCCCGGATAGATGTCCTTGACCTGCATCGTGCCTGCCGGGGTCCCATCGCTCTTCCACAACTCAACACCGTTGGTGCCGTCGTTCGCCGAAAAGAACAATGTACCGTTCACATTCACAAGATTCTGAGGATTCAAACCGTTCGGGGCGGAATAGATGGCCGTGACCATCGAGGTCGTGCCGGCCGCCCCGGTCCCGTCGCTCTTCCACAACTGACGACCGTAGCCTCCGTAATCGGCCGAAAAGAATAGCGTGCCGTTCACCTTCACAACGTTGGAAGGAAACGAGCCGTTCGCGCCCGGATAGGTGTCGTTGACCTGGAATGTGCTCGCTGCCGACCCGCCGCTCTTCCAGAGTTCAGTGCCATCCACACCGTCGTTGGCCGAAAAGAACACGGTGCCATCCACGTTCACGAGATTTGCGGGAGCCGAATTGCTTGTGCCTGGATAAATGTCTTTGATCAGCACCGTGCCCGCGTCCGTCCCGTCGCTCTTCCACAATTCATAACCATGCACGCCGTCATCGGCCGAAAAGAACACGGTGCCGTCCACGTTCACGAGATTTGCAGGAGCCGAACCGCTCCCGCCTGGATAGATGTCTTTGATCAGCACCGTTCCCGCCGCTGTCCCGTCGCTCTTCCACAACTCACCACCGTTGGTGCCGTCATAGGCACCAAAGAACAATGTACCGCTCACATTCACGAAACCCCAAGGATGCGAACTGTAGGGGACCTGTTCCGAGGCGGCCACGTAGCTGCCCGGATAGATGTCCTTGACCAGCACCGTGCCCGCCTCTGTCCCGTCGCTTTTCCACAATTCATAACCATGGGTACCGTCGTTGGCCGAGCAGAACAGTGTGCCATCCACGTCCACAAGATCGTAAAAAATCGTGTCGTTGGGGAGCTTCGTGAAAAAGTTGCTGCCCGGATTGATGTCCTTGACCAGCACTGTGCCCGCCGCCGTCCCGTCGCTCTTCCACAATTCATAACCATGCACGCCGTCATTGGCCCCAAAGAAGAGCGTGCCGTTCACGTTCACAAGATCGCCAATCACGCGAAAGTCAGAATAGCTCAATGGCCCAATGACGGCCACGAGTGACACGCTGTCGCTCAGGGGCAGTTGGGAGAAGTTCGCCGTGATGGATTTGTTGGTCGTCATGGCGACGCTCAGCGGATTGGCCGCGCCGTCGGCGTCACCGGACCAGCCGGTAAAGAGCCAGCCGAGGTTGGGCAAGGCTGTGAGCGTCACGGATGAGCCGGGTGAATAAGGTGAAGGCCGGTTGGTGACCGGTCCGGGGTTGTTCGTCACGCTGCCGGAACCGAAAGGCGCGGTGCTGGTCGTGAGATACCAGACAACTTGCAACTGCGCTGGCGCGCTCGTCACGCCGCCCAACGCATTCGTGACCACTACGGAATAAAAGCCATCGTCCGTGGGTTGCGCGTTTCCGCGTGTGTAACTTGTGTTGGTCGCGTTGGCGATGTCGGCGCCGCCAAACCGCCACTGATAACCGAATGGCGCGGTGCCGTCCGCCGCAACCGTGAAGGTGAAATTGCTCCCAAGCCCAACTGCCTGGTCCTGGGGTTGATCAGATATGAGCGGTGGGCCGGGGCTGAACAGGCGGTCGGCTGGAATGATTTGCCAGGCCTGGCTGGCGCTATACCAGGACAAATGGGCCTCAGCAGAGCCGGTCTGCTGAAAATACTCCATCTTGATATTGTAGCGGATGCCGGCCTGCAGAGTGTTCGTGCCAATCACATCAGACGGGCTCTTAGCGAACCAGAAGTCTATAATCAACTGATTGTTCACCCAAAGCTTGACGCCGTCATCCGTGGTGGCGACGAAGTAATAAGTTTCCGAGAATTGTGGTTCGATCTGTCCGGTCCAGCGGACACAGTAATAGCCGTTATTGGTGATCGGCGTTACGGTGGTCCAGGTGAAATCAATGGATGGATCCCGGCGCGTCATTCTCAGGTTGGCCGGGTTGAAATTGAGCGAGCTGGGGTAGGTCGTGCTTGAATTCGTATAATATTGTCCGGTCAGGCCCGATTCGGCGGGGTGCAGGCTGAACAAAAGTGCCGAGAGGACCAAGGCCAAGATGCCGCAGTTTTTGAGGACGACGCCGATGGCGAGACTCTCCAGAAGGCCCCGCGCGGGAATTGGATTACCGTGTCGCCGCGTGACGCTCGTGCATTCGGAAATGGTATCGAACATACAAAGTCTCAGTTCCGACTAGTGACCCAAGCCGGGAGCATAGGTGAGGATCGACCCTCCCGCTTGGTCAGCTTCACGGCGAGAGAACGCGATAAAACCGCGCCGGCAAGAGCGCGCTGTCCGGATCGTCAAACTCGATCGCGCCGTCCGCGTCGGCCGTAAAGGAGCCAGCGGTGACCCAGTCAGTCAGGTTAGTCGAGGTCTCGATGACCCATTTGTCGCCGGGGAAGGCCAGGAAATGTAGTTTGATGCCGTGACCGGTCGCCAGGATACCCGCCTGCACCTCAAGATGAATCGCGTGCGACCAGGCATTGCGGTAATGCTCGATCGCGTTCAAAGGATTACCCGCCGCTGCATCGGCATCGCCCAGGGCAATTTCGTTCTGGTCCTCGGCAATCTTTTTGGCAGCCGTAACGCTGGCCGCTGCTTCCTGAACGCTGATGACCGCCAGCAGCCGGTCAGCCTTCACCAACCGCGCGATGAATCCCTGCAATGTCGGGGCTGGAATTGTGCTGCGGTTGTCGCCGATCAAATCGAGCAGCTTGCCGACCGCGTCTTTTTCGTTCTGGAAGACCGAGTCTCCCTGCTTGCGAACCAGGTGCGTTTCGTCCACCCATAACGCGGGAGCCAGCGAGGCCGTCAGAGAAGCGATGGCGGCATCCAACCGGTTATCGTCGGCGCTGCTGGTCACGTTCGTGCGCAGCGCGATCATCTCGGCCAGCACATCCTGTTTGACGCCGCGCGCGCCGACTACGGTCACGGTGAAACTGCACGAGGCGACGTTGCTGGCTGCGTCCACTGCCAGGGCCGTGACCGTCGTCATGCCAATGGGGAACAGGCTGCCGGAGGGTGGCGTAAAGGTGAGGACCACCGAAGGGCAGATATCCGTCGTCGTTAGTGAGATATTTACGACTGCGCCACTCGCGTCATTGAACTCCACCGTTAAATTCGTTGGACAGGTGATCGAAGGTGGAGTGTTTGCGGTACAGAGCACGAAATCCGGCGAATCGGCCGAGGACACTCCTCCCGGCGAATAGCCCGTCGTATTCAGCGTGAAGTCGGTCGAATCAGCCGAGGAGACTCCTCCGGGCGAAAAACCCGTCGTGTTGAGCGTGAAATCCTGCGAGTCGCTAAATACGGCATCCGCGCACGCCGCTGCGGGCGCAAGCAGCAGGAGGGACGCAAACAGTAACGGCATTAACAACGAACGACACCCGTCAGACGACTTCCCTTTCGTTCCATCCGGGGCGCCGCCGTCCACGATGACGTCGTGTGGCTGATCCACAGGTGGTGATAGAGGCTCGGAGGTCATATTCTTAGGTGGTTGCCCCGTGGCGCTGGCTCAAGCGTTTCCTTCGATTCATCGCTCCAACAATCCATCAGGCGTCACAGCCCTCGCACGCAGCGAAAGCCGATATCCCAGTTAGCGAACTGGGGCACGAGGGTGAAACGGCTGGCACACCGACAGTAGCCGGCGTTGGCGTACCACGAGCCACCGCGCAACACACGATAGCTCCCGGTGCTCGGACCCTGCGGGTCGCTTTGCCCCGGCGCATAGTAGGTTGTGCCGTACCAGTCCCCGCACCACTCAAAGACATTCCCGGCCATGTCATACAGGCCGTACGTGTTTGGGTAGAAGCGGACCTGCGGGATGGTGGTATTGGGGCTGGGGGTTGTGTAAGGCGGTGATCCGGTCGCATAGTACGAGTTATAGCCATTGGGCCCACCGTCGTAGGAAAAGGCGTTCGGCTCCCCGTAATAGTTGGCATGACTGGTCGTTATGACGTCGAAGAAGGAGGGGTCGTAGAAGGGGTAGGGAAAGTAGAGCTGCGGAAATCGGGTGCTTGTCAGCCCACCGCGGGCGGCCTTCTCCCACTCCGCCTCCGTCGGCAGCCGGTAACCGTTGGCTCCTGGCTTCACGTGCGGGATGGTTGAAGCAGCCGTGCCAGTCCTCAGGACGGTCGAGTATGTGCCGTCAGTGTAATAAACCGGCGTCGCCCCTTCCATCTCCGAGCGCGCGTTGCACCACTTCACCGCGTCCAGCCAGTTGACGGTTTGGACCGGATGGTCCGGCGCCTTGAAGGATCCCGCGTCCTCGAAAACGTAACCGTGAGCGTCGGCGTAACCCTCTTTTACCAGGTTCCACCGTCCGCCGGTGACGGGGGTGCTGTCCATGAGGAAGGCGCTGACATAGACCGGATACTGCGGCGCGTCAGTAATGTCGGGGTCGCCCGAACCTTGCGAGGCCACAAAATTGCCTCTCAGGTAACTACCAGGGGGAATGAGGACCAAGCCAGAGTCATTGGCGTACACGCGGACGCGGCAATTGGCAGTATAATGGCCGTCCCAGTCCTTGCCCGCGTACCAGGTCACTGACTTCGTCGTCGGAGTGGCAGTAACCGGGCCAAAGTCGCCAAAAACCGTGGAGGCGGGTACAGTCCAAGTAGCGCCCGAGTCCTTCGAGACCGCGATCCCGATGTTGACATTGGTCGAGTCCGGGTCACTAAGGTCAAAGTGGATGTCCACTATGTTGGTGCCAGGGCGTTGGGCAGCGGTCACGTTGGCGACCACCGGCGAGCCGGCGCTGGCTCCAAACGTGAAGGCGCTAAGCAGCATCGTCGCGGCCAGAGCCCGTACGTGGGGCTTGCGCAACAGGCGGCCGAGGCCGAGGCAAGTGCAGGGGTTCAAAACTGTTCTCATAACAGTGTGTTGGTTTTTCATTGGCCGGTGTCGCGTGAGGGAATTCTGGCGTTCAACGACATAAGGGGAAAAGAGGGTGTCCAGGACTGGAGGTGGAGATAGAGAATGACCGGCTTTGGATTCAGGCATTGTGCTCATTACAATCCTTTCCTCGCTTTTGTGGAAAACGTTACAGGAAAAATGAAAGAATCTGATTCCGCGCTGTTTTCTTCAGTTGGGTGAGAGGCGTCGGCGGTGGCTTATGACCGCCTTAGCGCTTTTACGACGAGTCGTGCGACTTTGCTGGCGCAGCGGGCGCGAAGGCCGCCAGAAACCGTTAAAACCCGGATTTTGCATTAGCTGTACGCATTTTGGAGCTGACATGGTGACTTTAGCTGTTCTGCTGCGGCAAATAATCCTCTAAACCACTCCCGTCTCGGGCGTGGCAACCCCAGCCTG
>JACXTT010000935.1_pt1 | contig 49902 bp, 43 predicted proteins | sample 9270951 | NCBI WGS metagenome assembly JACXTT01 (sample SAMN15532306, study PRJNA645909) | rock metagenome | isolation source: weathered quartz diorite | place: Puerto Rico | collected 2017-06-21
AGGTCCATCGGCTCGAGTTCCGGTTGCGCCAGGCCCGACTCATAGCTGGAGACCGCGAGCAGGCTGTCGATGCAGCGCTGCATGCGGTCGATCGCGGCATTCGCGTTGTCCAGCGACGCAGCACGCCCCGGATCGCGCTGCGCCACTTCCAGGGCGGCGCGCATTTCGGCCAGGGGCGTGCGCAGTTCGTGGGCCACGTCGCGCGAGAAGCGGCGCTCGCGCTCCATGCCGGCGTGCAGGCGATCGAAGGCGCCGTTGAGCGCCTCCGCGAACGGAGTCAGCTCGCGCGGCAACTGCTTCTGCGGCAGATGCGGGGCTTCGTCCGGCGTGCGCGCCGCGGCGCCGAAGGCCAGCAGGGGACGCAGTCCGCGCCGCACGGTGACGATGGCGAGCAAGGCCGCCGACAAGGCGGTGGCGAGCACGCCCACCAGCAGGGCCACGTGCACGCTGCGCTCGAAGCGATCGACGTGTTCGCGCTCCTCCGCCACGGCCAGCGTGGCCGGCTCGGTGGTGCCGGGGAACAGCAGGCGCAGGGCCACGGCGCGACCGCGATGGTTGTCGGGCAAGGCGAGGTCGTAGAACAGCGGCTGGTTCGCCTTCACGCCGGACGGCAACTCCAGCCGGCCCGCCGCATTGCTGCCGGACACCACCAGGGTGCGCCCCCGCGCGTCCCACACCTGCAGGTATTCGGTATGGCCACCGCCGGCATAAGCGGGATGCAGCGTCTGCAGGCGCGCCATCGCCACGTCGGTGGGCGGGGATTCCAGCAGCGCCGCGATGCCGCGTGCGCGCTGCAGCAGGTCGTCATCGAGGCGCTGGTAGATCCGGCGGTCGATGCTGTAGTCCAGCGACACGAACATGGCGGCCATCAGCAGGCTCAGCCCCACGCACAGCGTGAGCAGCAGGCGCCCGTGGATGGAGCGGGACAGCCAGTTACGCCACGACATAGCCGAATCCACGCCGCGTCTCGATCAGCTCGGGCAGCCCGGCGCGCGCCAGCTTGCCGCGCAGCGTGCTCACCAGTACCTCGATGACCTTGTCGGAGGCCTCGCTGCGCGCGTCGTACAGCCGCTCGAACAGCTCGCCGCGCGCCAGCACGGTGCCGCGCTGGCCCAGCAACGCCTCCAGCAGCGCGTATTCCTTGGGTGTCAGGGCCAGCACCTGGCCATCGACGCGCGCCAGCCGGGCCCGTGAATCCACCTCCAGCGTGCCGACGCGCAGCAGCGGCTGCTGCGACTGGCCGCGACGGGAAATGGCCAGGACGCGCGCCAGCAACTCGTCATAGGCGAACGGCTTCACCAGGTAATCGTCGGCACCGAGATTGAGCGCCTGCACCCGGTCGGCCACCTGGTCGCGTGCGGACAGCACCAGCACGCCGGGACGGCCCTCGCCCTGGCGGATGCGTTGCAGCACCGACCAGCCGTCCACCTTGGGCAGCATCAGGTCCAGTATCACCACGTCGTACGCATAGGCCGCCACGAAGGCCAGTGCCTGCGCGCCATCGACGGCGAGGTCCACCGCGTGCCCGTCGCGGGTCAGCGCGATGCGCAGGTCCGGCCCCAGCGTGGGCGAGTCCTCGACGATCAGGAGCCGCATGGGAACGATCGCCGGCAGCGCCCGGGAACACGCGATGCGCATGCGTCCTGCGGAACGCAACGTTGTAACACCGGTCGTACAGTCATCGGGCGATCATAGGGCATGTCGGGAAATCCGCCGCCAGCCGCTATCATGCGAGGGACGCCCGGGGCGTCTTGCGTGGGGAATATCGGTGGGGCGAAGGCCATGGCGATGCAAGCAAGCTGCCCTGCCGCACCGCGCGTCCGTGCGCGGCATGCGTTTCCCGCACGCACGTCCCTCCTGCCGAGGATCATGCCGCTGATGCGACTGCTGCGCTGCTGCTGGCTCCTGCTGTTGCTCGCGAGCCTGTCGCCGTACGCGCGGGCGGCCGAGGACCCCTGGTCGGCCTTCGACATGCCCTGGTTCGACCGGGTGGGCGTCAGCGACGGCCTGCCGCATTCGCTGACGACCTCGCTCGCGCAGGACCAGCGCGGACTGGTGTGGATAGGCACGCAGAGCGGACTGGTGCGATACGACGGCTATCGCATGCAGGTGTTCACCGCGACCGGCGGTCCCAGGGCGGATCTTCCCGATGCCTACGTGCGCGCCCTGCTCGCCCTGCCCGACGGCGGCATGCTGGTGGCCACCAACTCGGGCGGACTGAGTCGCTTCGATCCCCTGCGCAACGCCTTCCATGCGTATCCGGTCGGCAAGGGCGGCACCAGCTCGCGCAAGCTGTTCGCACTGGCGCGCGACGGCAACGACGGCGTGTGGATCGCGGGCGAGCATGGCCTGGACCATCTCGACCTGCGCACCAACCAGTTGGTCGCCGTGCCCACCGGCCCCGGCACGTCGCCGCGCAGTTTCAGCGTGCTGCAGGATCGCGCCGGCAATCTCTGGCTGGGCAACAACAACGGCCTGTTCGTGAGGCGTCGCGGCACCCATGCGTTCGAGCGCGCGCCGCGTCCCGCGGGCAACGGTGCCATCGACGCCGTGCTGAACGATGGCGTGTGGGCGCTGGAGGAGGACCGGGCCGGCCGCCTGTGGGTCGGCAGCACGCAGGCTGGTGCGGCCTATCGCGACGCGGACGAGCACTGGCACGTGGTCGAGGGCTTCAGCGGGTTCCAGCGCAATCGCGAGCGGCGTTCCACCGTGCGCGACTTCGTCGAGGCCGGCCCCGACACCATCTGGCTGGCTACCGATGGCAATGGCGTGCTGGCCTACACGCCCAGCGACGGCACGTTGCGCGCGATCACCCACGACACGGCCCTGCCCTCGTCCCTGCCCGGCGATGCGGTGCGCGCACTGATGCGCGACCGTTCGGGCAACCTCTGGGCCGCCACCGACCTCGGCGTCGCACGCAACAATGCCGGCGCGCGCAAGGCCTTCTCGCTGCTGCCGTCCACGCACGACGAGCGCGCACTGGCCAGCTCGAACGTGCGCACCATCTTCGTCGATTCGCACCGGCGCATATGGCTGGGCATGAACGCGGGCAACATCGACGTGATCGACCTCGACCACGGCGTCATCCGCCACCTCCACCTCGGCGGCGACCAGACGCGGCGTGACGTGCAGGCCTTCACCGAAACGCGCGATGGCGCGATCTGGGTCGGCACGCAGGGACTGGCGCGCATCGATCCGTCCACGCTCGAGGTGCAGGATTCGGTGGTGCCGGGACTGGAAACCTCGCCCGTGCTGCACCTGCTGCCCGACGGCGAACGGCTGCTGGTCGCCACCTACGATGGCATCTACCGCTACGACCTGCGCACGCGCGCGCTGGGCCATTTCGGCAATATCCCGAACGACCCGCGCAGCCTCGCCAACGACACGGTGCGACTGATCACGCGGGTGGGGAGCCAGGTCTGGTACGTGACGGGCCGCGGCATCAGCATCGCGGCCAATGCGTCGCAGGACCGCAACTTCGAGAACCTGCTGAACCGGCCCGACGATCCGTCCAGCCTGCCGAACAACCTGGCCAGCTCGATCACCACCGACCCGCAGGGCAACCTGTGGATCGGCACCTATGGCGGCCTGGCCATGCTGGAGCCGCACGCCGCCGGCGAGCCGTACCGCTTCAAGAACTTCGATACCGGCGGCGGCCTCACCAGCGACAACATCAATGCCGCCCTGTCCGACGACCTGGGCAACCTCTGGGTCAGCCTGCCGAACGGCATCTCGATGATCGACGGCAACACCCATGCCGTGCACAACCTGGGCGCGCGCGACGGCCTGCACATCGCCAGCTACGTCTATGCCGCCGCGGCACGCGCGCCCGACGGCGAACTGCTGTTCGGAGGACTGGGCGGGCTCACCGTACTGCGTCCGGACTGGCAGCCACCCGAACCCTCCGACGCGCCCCTGGCGGTCACCCAGGCGGCGATCAACGGCAACCCGCTGCCGTTCGGCCAGCTGCCCAGGCCCGGCGAATCCCTCCACCTCGGGGCGCACAACCGCAGCCTGCGCGTGGACTTCGCCCTGCTCGACTTCCAGGCGACGGGAGACACCGCCTACAGCTACCGCCTGGACGGGCTGGACGAGGACTGGGTGGAGATTCCGCGCGGCAGCCAGCCCTCCGCCATCTACACCAACCTGCCACATGGCGACTACGTGCTGCACCTGCGCGCGCGGACCCAGGGCATGCAGCCGCGCGTGGTCGAAAGCTCGCTGGCGGTCGGCGTCGAACCGCGCTGGTACGAAACCATGGCCGCCCTGGTCGGCTTCGGCGTGCTGCTGCTTGCCCTGCTCTACCTGGTGACCCAGCTGCGCACGCTGTACCTGCGCCGGCAGGCGCAGCAGCTGCAGCAGCAGGTGGACCTGCGCACGCAGGACCTGCTGATCGCGAACCAGCGACTGGACGAGCTGGCCAGCACCGATCCGCTGACCGGGGCGCTGAACCGCCGGCGCTTCTTCGAACTGGCCGAACAGGTGCGGCTCGACGCGCACGAGGGCGAGGCGTGCATGGCGCTGCTCGACCTCGATGGCTTCAAGGCCATCAACGACACGCATGGCCACCTGGTCGGCGACGAGGTGATCCGCCACGTCTGCCAGGCGATCCGCCAGCAATGCCGCGGCATCGACCTGATCGGCCGCTATGGCGGCGAGGAACTGGTGGCCTGCCTGCCCAACACCGGGCTCACCCAGGGCATGGTCATCGCCGAATGCATCCGTGGCGCCATCGCCGGCCGTCCGTTCGAGCACGACGGCGTCGCCATCGTCGTCACCATCAGCATCGGCGTGGCGGCCTACCACGAAGGCGAATCGCTCTCGCACTGGCTGTCGCGTGCGGATGCGGCCCTTTACGAAGCCAAGCGCAACGGTCGCAACCGCACCGCGGCGGCAGCGTGAAACGCAGCGGCGCTACCGGCTGCCCTGCACGCGATGGCGGTAGATGGCGTAGCCCAGCCCCACCGCGCCGGTGAGCGCGGCGGGTACCAGCAGCACGCGCTCCTGCAGCACCGCGAAGCCCAGCGCGCCGGCCATGGCGCCCGCGATGAAATGGCTGGCCACCAGCAGGCACACCTGGATGCGCAGGCGATCCACTTCCAGGCCGCGCAGGCGCTGCCCCACGTAGATGCCCAGGTCGGTGAAGATCCCCGAGAGGTGCGTCGTGCGGAACGTGGCGCCGCTATAGGTGCTGACCATGGCGTTCTGCAGCCCGCAGGCCATCGAGGCCAGGTACAGGCCGAGGTCGCTGGCGCCATGGATCAACGGCGTGGCCGCGAACAGCAAGGCGGACTCGATCATCAGCACGACGCCGTAGCGCCTGCCGAGCTGCAGCGTGTGCTGCTGCACGATGAAGCCGCTGAGCACGGCGCCCAGCAGGAACGCGCCGATGGTGAGGCCCCAATGCAGGATCTCGCCCGCATCCAGCTTCGCCATCGCGATGCCCAGCTCGGTGCTGGTACCGGTCAGGTGGGTGATCGGCTGGTGGCGGAAACACAGGTAGCCGACGGTGTTGATGCTGCCGGCAATGAACGCCAGCAGCCCGCCGCCGATCCACGCCCAGCGAGGCAGCTGGCGCAGCATGGGGCGATCAGTTCTTGATCGGCTGGGTCTGGATGACCGGCAGGTCGCCGATCACGTCCGCGCCCGGCGGCGGCGTGAAATTGAACATGGACGCCGGCACGTCGACGTTGCGCTGCCAGCCGGTGAAACGGATGTCCGTGGTAGCCCCCAGCTGGTCGCGGAACACCATGCGTGCCAGGCCGTTCGCGTCGAAGCCGAGGTCGGCATAGTCGAACTGCGGATCCTTCGCCTTGGAGGTGAGGCGCAGCCAGCTCAGGCCGTCATGCTCGCCCTGCTCCACCGCATTGAAGTCCTTGTCCATCTGCTTCACGTCGGTCAGCACGGTCAGCGGGCTGTGCGATTCCTCGGCGCTCTGCACGCGCACCGTCACCTGCTCCAGGTCCGGGTCGTACAGCCACACGCGGCTGCCGTCGGCGACGATGGTCTGCTTCGAAGGCGCCAGGGTTTCCCAGCGGAACTGGCGCGGCGCCTGCAGCGCCAGCGTGCCGGAGCTGGCCTTGCCCGCATGGCCGTTGGCGTCGCTCATGGTCTGGGAGAACTTGCCGGTCAGCGAATGCAGGCCGTTGGCGAAGGCATCGAGACGGGTGCGTGCCGGGCCGGCGGCGTGGGCGAGGCTGCCGAGTGAGAGCGCAAAGGCGGCGGTAGCGAGAAGGAAAAGGCGTTTCATGGATGCCATGGGTGGTGAGGCCGTAGTGCAGATTGTGATGCGTGGAGGCTTAATGGCCGGAAAGGGGGTGGACACCCGCATGGTCATCCCGGCGGAAGCCGGGATCCAGTGCCTTGCAACACGGCGCCACTGGGCCGAGCCAGTCACTGGATTCCTGCTCGAGGCCCCCTCTTGGGGTCCGCAGGAATGACGACCATGAAAGGCGGATCATGCCCGATATCAGTGCTTCGGTGGAGGCGGCGCCAGCACTTCGCGGTTGCCGTTGTGCTGCGGGGCGCTCACCACGCCGTCCTGCTCCATCTGCTCGATCAGGCGCGCGGCGCGGTTGTAGCCGATGCGCAGGTGGCGCTGCACGCCGGAGATCGAGGCGCGGCGCGTCTCGGTGACGATGCGCACGGCCTTGTCGTACAGCTGCGCGTCGGCATCCCCGCCTTCCTCGCCGTCCTGCGGCAGGCCGGAGTCGTTGATGAACTTGCCGTCGGCGGTGGCCTGCACCTCTTCCAGCACGCCCTCGATGTACTGCGGCGAACCCTGCGCCTTCAGCCAGTTCACCACGTTGTGCACTTCGTGGTCGTCCACGAAGGCACCATGCACGCGGTCCGGCGTGGCGGTGCCCGGCGGCAGGTAGAGCATGTCGCCGTGGCCCAGCAGCGTTTCCGCGCCCGACTGGTCAAGAATCGTGCGCGAGTCGATCTTGCTCGACACCTGGAACGCGATGCGGGTGGGGATGTTGGCCTTGATCAGGCCGGTGATCACGTCCACCGACGGGCGCTGGGTGGCCAGGATCAGGTGCACGCCGGCGGCGCGCGCCTTCTGCGCGAGGCGGGCAATCAGTTCCTCGACCTTCTTGCCGACGATCATCATCATGTCGGCGAACTCGTCGATGATGATCACGATGTGGTACAGCGGCTCCAGCGGCTCGGCCGCCAGGTTCGGCATCTCGGGATTCGGGCGGAACAGCGGGTCCAGCAGCGGCTGGCCGGCGTTCTCGGCTTCCTTCACCTTCTTGTTGAAGCCGGCGAGGTTGCGCACGCCCACGGCCGCCATCAGCTTGTAGCGGCGCTCCATCTCGGCCACGCACCAGCGCAGCGCGTTGGCCGCTTCCTTCATGTCGGTCACGACCGGCGCGAGCAGGTGCGGGATGCCTTCGTAGACCGAAAGCTCCAGCATCTTCGGGTCGATCATGATCATGCGCACGTCTTTCGGGCTGCTCTTGTAGAGCAGGCTCAGCACCATGGCGTTGACCGCCACGGACTTGCCCGAACCGGTGGTGCCGGCGACCAGCAGGTGCGGCATCTTCGCCAAGTCGGCCACCGACGGACGGCCGGCGATGTCCTTGCCCAGCGCGAGCGCCAGCGGCGACTTCATCTGGTCGTACTTCTCCGAGCGCAGGATCTCGGACAGATAGACGATCTGTTTCTTGGCGTTGGGGATTTCCAGGCCGATCACGTTCTTGCCCGGAATCACGTCGACCACGCGCACGCTGACCACGGAAAGGCCACGCGCGATGTCCTTGTCGAGGCTGGACACCTGCGAGCCGCGCACGCCCGCGGCCGGCTCCAGTTCGAAGCGGGTGATGACCGGGCCCGGATAGACGCCGACCACCTTCGCCTCGATGCGGAAATCCTTGAGCTTCAGCTCGACCTGGCGCGACAGCACCTCGAGCGTCTCCTCGGAATACCCCGGCCCCTGCGGCGGCGCCTCGTCCAGCAGCGACAGCGGCGGCAGCTCGCCCGGCACCGCGGCGCCGGTGAACAGCGGAATCTGCGTTTCCAGCTTGGCGCGCTCGCTCTTCACCACCGGCGGCGGTGGCGTCTCGATGCGCACGGGTTCCCGCTTGGCCTGCTTCACGGCCTCGGTCTTCTTGACCACCTCGCGCTCGGCGCGCGCCTGGCGGGCAGCCAGCACTTCCGGCGCCTCGCGCAGCTTGCCGCCGAACCAGCCGGCCAGCTTGAGCACGCCCTGCCCGGTCAGGTCCATCACCTTGAACCAGGAAAGCCCGGTGGCCAGCGTCACCGCCACCAGGAACAGCGCGAGCAGCAGCAGCGGCGCGCCCTTGTCGCCCAGCGCGCCCAGCAGGCCGCGACCGAACCACATGCCGATGATGCCGCCCACGCCCTGGGGCAGCACCGGCTCGTCATTGAAATTCAGATAGAGCAGCGCCGGCGCGGTGATGAAGAAGAACACCGAACCAATCAGGCGCAGCGAAGGCTCCCACGGCTGCACGGTGCGCTCGCCGCGATGGCGCAGCACCTGCACGCCCAGGAAGAGCAGCAGCAGCGGAAAACAGTAGGAGACCACGCCGAAGATGTAGCGGAGCACGTTGGCGATGTTGGCGCCGATGGAGCCGCCGAAGTTGCGGGCGTGCTCGACGGTGCCGACATGGCCCCAGCTCGGATCCTGGTCGTTGTAGCTGAACAGGCAAACCAGCAGGTATAGCGCCAGCGGCAGCAGCAGCAGCGCACCGGCCTCGCGCAGGCGACGCTTCAGCTCTTCGCTGAGTCCCTCGCGCTGCTTTTCCTTCTTGACGTTCGCGCTACGCGGCACTGTGGTCCTTTTCCTGTCGTCTGTCGTGAGACCGGCCTCCCTTGAGGCGGCCGACCTTTGTTACATCCGTCGAAACGGCGGGCTAGACCTTAGATCATGCCCTTGAGCGCCGGATGAACCAGCTCGCCGTCGTCGACGTTGATGTCCCCCGTAGAGCGGTACGAACTGGCGCCATTCGTTGCCGCCGGCCAGACGCTGCACGTACGGGAGGATAGCGGCAGAAATCGCCACCGACGAGGCCTGCGGAACGACACGCGGCATATTCGTGACGCAGACGCGGCCCACCAGGTCGGCGACGGCGGGAATGGGGGCGACGCATCCCTCGAGGGCCTTGGCTTCGGATGGAATACCGACACGCACGGGGAGTGAATCCTGTGAGGAAAAGCGCCAAGTGGCACCGACGCCACACCGAAACCGGCGTGGCAAACCCGATCCAGCAGCCTTGAATCGGCCCGGCGTCTTCCCCATCCTTGCGGATCCGGAAGCCCTCGATCCGTCACCTGCGATACAGCTTGAAGAAACCGTCGCAAGGCCATGGAGCGTAAGACTATACGAGTCGCCAGCAAACCCGAAGGATTATAACCATGACGGGCAGGCCGTTTTCGCATTCCCGCTGCCACGCGCGCGCAAACCACCCTTGCGCACGTTCAGCAAAATCAAAGGGATAGGCCTTGCCTCGATGAAAACCAGCTTCGGAGCCTCCATAGTGGGGCGCGCCGAAACACCATTCTCAGGAGCATGGTCGCCGCGGCGACCGGCACCGGATTCCACCCATCCACGAACACCACCGCCGTTGGCGGATAGAAGGAACGCATGAACACAGCCACCAAGCACAGCCGCCTGCTGATCCTGGGCAGCGGTCCCGCCGGCTACACCGCCGCCGTCTACGCCGCGCGCGCCAACCTCAAGCCGACCATGATCACCGGCCTGCAGCAGGGCGGCCAGCTCATGACGACGACCGAGGTGGACAACTGGCCGGGCGATGTCGAGGGGCTGCAGGGTCCGGTGCTGATGCAGCGCATGGCCGAACATGCCGAACGCTTCAAGACCGAGATGGTGTTCGACCACATCCATACGGTGGATCTCAAGCAGCGTCCGTTCCGCCTCAAGGGCGATTCCGGCGAGTACACCTGCGACGCGCTGATCGTGGCCACCGGCGCCACCGCCAAGTACCTCGGCATCGCCAGCGAGGAGCACTTCAAGGGTCGCGGCGTGTCCGCCTGCGCCACCTGCGACGGCTTCTTCTTCCGCGAGCAGGAAGTGGCGGTGATCGGCGGCGGCAACACCGCGGTCGAGGAAGCGCTGTACCTCTCCAACATCGCCAGCAAGGTCTATCTCGTGCACCGCCGCGACAAGCTGCGCGCCGAGAAGATCATGCAGGACAAGCTGTTCGAGAAGGCAGCCGCCGGCAAGATCGAACTGGTGTGGAACCACACCGTCGACGAAGTGCTGGGCGACAACTCCGGCGTCAACGGCGTGCGCGTGAAGGACATCAACACGGGCAGCACCCGCGACATTCCGGTCACCGGCTTCTTCGTCGCGATCGGCCACACGCCGAACACCGGCATCTTCGACGGCCAGCTCGACATGCACGACGGCTACATCAAGATCCGCAGCGGCCTGGCCGGCATGGCTACCATGACCTCGGTGCCGGGCGTGTTCGCCGCCGGCGACGTGGCCGACCACGTGTACCGCCAGGCGGTGACCTCGGCCGGCTTCGGCTGCATGGCCGCGCTCGATGCCGAGCGCTGGCTCGACCAGCAGGGCCCGGCGAGCTGACGGTCAAGTGGCAAGTCACTGGATTCCTGCTTTTGCAGGAATGACGAACCTGAAGATGAGGAACTCCGTATCCCGCCACGCCTCATTTTCGTCATCCCAGCGAACGCTGGGATCCAGTGCCTTGAGGCGCGGAGGCGTGGAGGCAGCCCACAAGGGCCGCGCCTACCGACAGCACGAGGCCCATCGCGCCATCCGCGCATTGATTGAGCCGTGATCGAAGCCCGCTTCCACGACAGCATCGCCAGCATCCCCGCCGAGGCGTGGGATGCGCTGCGGCCCGACGACAATCCGTTCGTCTCGCACGCCTTCCTCGCCCTGCTCGAACGCACCGGCTGCATCCGTCCCGACTGGGGCTGGCGTGCGCATCATCTCGGCCTTTATGAGAACGATGCGCTGGTCGCCGCGGCGCCGCTCTACCTCAAGGGCAATTCGCACGGCGAGTTCGTGTTCGACTGGAGCTGGGCCAGCGCCTGGGAGCGCGCCGGCGGCGACTACTATCCCAAGCTGCTCAACGCGGCGCCCTACTCGCCCGTGCCCGGCCCGCGACTGCTGGCGGGCGCCGGTCCGCGCGCAGCCATGCTGCAGGCCACGCTCGCCGGCGCGATGAAGGCCTTCGCCGAGCGCATGAACCTCTCGTCCGTGCACGCCAATTTTCTTCGCGACGACGAGCTGGCTGCGTTCGACGGCGAATGGCTCACCCGCTCGGACGTGCAGTTCCACTGGCACAACCACGGGCACGCGGACTTCGCCGGGTTCCTCGCCGCGCTCAATCACAAGAAGCGGAAGAACATCCGCCAGGAACGCGCCCATGTCGCGGCCAGCGGACTTGCCATCGAACTGCGTGGCGGCGGCAGCCTGAGCACGGGCGAATGGCGCAGGATCCATGCGCTGTACGAAGCCACCTTCGACGCCAAGGGCAACCACGCCGCCCTCACCCGCCCGTTCTTCGCGGCGCTGGGCGACACCCTGGGCGACGCCGTGCAGCTGGCCTTGGCGCGCAGGGGCGACGAGATCGTCGCGATGGCGCTGTTCCTGCAGAGCCGCGACACGCTCTACGGCCGCTACTGGGGCGCGACGGTGGAGGTGCCCGGACTGCACTTCGAGCTGTGCTACTACCAGGGCATCGAGCACGCGATACGCCACGGACTGCAGCGCTTCGAGCCGGGCGCGCAGGGCGAGCACAAGCTGGCGCGCGGTTTCCTGCCCGTGCGCACGCATTCACGGCACTACCTGGTGAACCAGGATTTCCGCAACGCGGTCCGCCAGGCGCTGGCTCAGGAAGCGGATGCGGTGGACGACTATGCCCGCGAGCTGCTGCAACACAGCCCGTACGCGCACCTCGCGCAGCGCGGGATCGCCTAGCCGATGGAGATGCCGGCGACCTTGCCGTCGGCATCCAGCTCCACGCCAAACGGAAGGCTGTTGCCGGGCCCGAAGTCGATGCGGTAGTCGTTCCAGACCCGGTGCTTTTCCTTGTCCGGGCGCTGGCCCTTGAAGGTGAAGGACGAGGGCTCGCCGAACGGCGACAGCTGCCGGGCCATGCGACCGGAAAGCCCGGCGCCCATCTTCGTCCGCAGCCGCTCGTCGAACATGGAAAGATCCTCGCCCCTGCCCTGCAGGCGGGCGAAGGCCTTGCGCGCCGCCTCCGTGGTGGCGGCGTTCTCGCCGGGAGCCGGCCTGCGGGCGGCCGCGGCGATGTCCGGATACAACGCTTCGAAAGTGGCAGTGACCAGCATCTGCCCGGGCTCCGGATTGTCGCCCACATTGGTGAACGCGATGATCTGGATGCCCTGCTTCGGGAAATACTGGTTCGACGTGGTGAAGCCGAACGAGCCACCGGTATGGCCGATGCGTGGCTGCTCGTCGAGCGTATCGACGAACAGGCCCAGGCCGTAGTCGGTGCTTCCGGCCGCCGGCGTGGTCATCAGGGCATAGTCGGCGGGACGCACGATCCTGCCGCCCTGCAGCGCCACGTTCCAGCGCTCCAGGTCCGCCACGGTGGACACCAGGTTGCCCGCGGCCCCACCCACCGTCGCATGGATGGTCGGCGCGGGCTCGAGCTTGCCGTCCGTGTGTCGATAGCCCTTCGCCATGCCCGCCAGATGCGCCTCGTCGGCGACGGTGGTGGTGTGATTCATCCCGGCCTTCGCCAGCAGATGGGTCTTCACGTACCGGTCGTACGACACGCGGGAGGTCACCTCGATCACCCGGCCCAGCAGCACGTACCCGCTGTTGGAATACGACCAGCGGCTGCCCGGCGGGAAATCCAGCGGCTTGTCCCTGATGCGCGCCATGATCTGCCCGAACGTCGCCGGCTTCATGGCCCACGCCTCGACGTCGGGCCCATCCAGGTATTCCGGCATGCCGCTGGTATGGGACAGCAGTTGCTTCAACGTCACCTCCTTCGCATGCGGCGCGTCGGGCAGGTAGGTCGCGAGCGTGGCATTGATATCCAGCTTCCCCGCTTCCTGCAGCTGGAGGATCGCGGCGGCCGTGAACTGCTTGGTGATGGAGCCGATTTCGTAGTGCGTCGACGCGGTGGCAGGCGTCCGGCGCTCGTGGTCGCCCAGGCCGTAGGCGTGGACGTAGACGGGTGCGCCGTCCCGATAGATGGCCAGGGTCGCGCCGGGCGTGCCCGTGCGCTGCAGGACCATCTGCGCGTCGGCATCGATGCGGCTGGCCAGCGCCGGATCCATCGGGGGCGAGGACGCCATGGCCGCCGGGGCGAGCAGCACCATCCACCACAAACGACGACGACGCATGCCAGCTCCATGGGGTCGCAAAGGTGGGACATGCTAACCACATCCCCATGCCGCTAGCATGTACCACCCCTGCCGATTCGCCTTACCGATGATCCAGGCGCCATGATTCGACTGCCCCTGCTCGATACGGCCAAGCCGGAGCATTTCCCCGACCCGCGCAAGGCGCTGGACGAGCCGAATGGCCTGCTCGCGTTCGGCGGCGACCTGTCGCCGCGGCGACTGCTGGCTGCCTACGCGCAAGGCATCTTCCCGTGGTTCAACGAGGACGAGCCGCTGTTGTGGTGGTCGCCCGACCCGCGCTGCGTGTTCCACACCGCGGCCCTGAAACCGAACCGCAGCCTGCGCCGCCGCCTGGCGCAGGTGTCGTGGCGTATCACCGTGGATCACGCCTTCCACGACGTGGTCGGTGCCTGCGCTGCGCCGCGCCCCGGACAGAGCGGCACCTGGATCGTGCCGGCGATGGTCGAGGCCTATACCGGACTGCACGCGCTGGGCCATGCGCACAGCGTCGAGGTGTGGGAGCAGGAACGGCTTATCGGCGGCATCTACGGCATCGCCGTCGGCCGGCTGTTCTGCGGCGAGTCGATGTTCAGCCGCGAGAGCGGCGGCTCGCGCGTGGCGCTCACCGCGCTGGCGCAGTTGCTGCGCCAGTGGGATTTCCCGTGGATCGACGCGCAGGTCACCAACGCCCACCTGCTGCAGCTGGGCGCGGTGGAATACCCGCGCGCGCAATTCCTGCGCACCGTCAGCCAGCTCGCCCACCTGCCCGGACAACCGGGCTCGTGGAAGGAGTTCACGCCGCTGGCCCAACTCCTGCCGTCAGGCAGCCGCTGAAGCCCGGCGGGCCTGCGCGGCCCGGTAGGAACCCAGGATGTCGCCGCGCTCGGGTACCGCGCCCGTCGCCAGCGCATGCAGCCATTCGTCCGTGCCCAGCACCGCCGCGAACCGCGAGTGCTCGACCACGCTGAATACGCGATGGATCTCCTCGGCGCTCGCGTAGCCTGCGCGATTGGCGTAGGAGACGGCCCCCGAGGCATCGTGCACGAATTCCACCGACAGCCCGCGATCGAACGCATGCTTCATGGTGGTGTCGTTGCAGTTGTGGGTCATGTAGCCGACCACGGTCACCGTGTCGATCGCGTGCGCCTCCAGCCATGCGGCCAGGCCGGTGTCGCTGAAGGCGCTGGGCAACGGCTTGTTGAACAGTGCGTCACGATGGCGCCTGGCGACTTCGTCATGCAGCTGCCAGCCGTGGCTGCCCACGGCGAAGGCCGGGCCGTTCGCGGGTGAATCCTGCTGGATCACGATTACCGGCACGCCCGCCGCCGTGGCCGCGTCCATGATCCGGGTGATGTTGGCCAGCGAGCCGGACGACGGCGGGTACTCGATCTGCAGGTTGCCGGTGAAGTACTCGTTCTGCACGTCGACCACGATCAGCGCGCGGCGGGGAGAGACAGCCATGGCACAGCTCCTTGCGTGTTTGGATGGAGCGCATGGTGCGCCGGCGGGCACTTGCGCACGAGTGGCCTGAAGGACAATGATCGATGCAATCGGGCCATCGGGAGTTCCTGCCATGCGCCGCACCCGCATCGCCGTGGTTGCCTTCGAAGGCATCCTGCCGTTCCATCTCTCCGTGCCGTGCGCGGTGTTCCAGTCGCCCACGCCCGAAGGCAGCTCGCCGTTTCGCCTGCGCGTGTGCTCGGCCGAAGGGCGCCGCATCAACAGCGCCGCCGGCTTCTCCATCGGCACCGACTACGGACTGGACGAACTGGCCCACGCGGACGTCATCATCGTGCCGTCCTGGCGCGACCCGGCCGAAGTGCCGCCGCAGGCACTGCTCCTGCAGCTGCGCAAGGCGGCGGCGCGCGGCAAGCGCGTGGTCGGCCTGTGCCTGGGCGCCTATGTGCTGGCCCACGCGGGCCTGCTCGACGGCCGCCAGGCCACGACCCATTGGGGCTGGGCGGGCGACCTGGCCGAACGCTTTCCCGGGGTGCACATCGATGCCGACGTGCTCTACGTCGACGAAGGGAACATCGTCACCTCGGCCGGCGCCGCGGCCGGCATCGACTGCTGCCTGCACCTGGTGCGCGGCATGCTGGGCGCGGACATGGCCAATCGCATCGCGCGGCGCATGGTGGTGCCGCCGTTCCGCCGCGGCGGGCAGGCGCAGTTCATCGAGCAGCCGATGCCCGAAGCACCCGCGGACCGCCGCATGGCGCGACTGCTCGAGCAGGTGCAGCGTCACCTGGACCAGGAACACAGCCTGGACGACATCGCCGAGCAGGCTGCCATGAGCCGCCGCAGCTTCACCCGCCATTTCCGCCAGCTCACCGGCAGCAGCTTCGGCGACTGGTTGCTTGCGCAGCGGCTGGGCGAGGCGCAGCGCCTGCTCGAGACCACCCAGCTGCCGCTGGAGCGCATCGCCACGGCGATCGGACTGGGTTCGCCGGTGACCTTGCGCCAGCACTTCCAGCGCGCCTACCGCACCTCGCCCACGCAGTACCGACGCACTTTCTGCGCGGCGCAGGCATAACGCGCCTTGGCTGCCAACTAGCCGGCAGCGAGCTTCCGGCAGAACGCGGCGGTGGCGTCGTCGTCGGGAAAGCAGCACTCGATGCGCAACTCGTCCACCGTCACGTCGCGCGGCGTGCCGAACGTGGTGAAGGTAGAGAAGAAGCGCAGTTCCACGCCGTCGCGGCGGAACACCGTGGTGAGCAGGGGCGACGGCGTCGTGCCCGGTTCGCGCGTACGCCATCGCGCCGGCACGCCGGGATAGGAAAGCGCCTCGTCCAGCAGTGCGCGGGCCACCTCGTCGGAAGGGGCGGCCGCCACGTCGCTGTGCAGATGGCGAATGAGGTCGCCGGCCACCTCCTCCCAGTTGGCCACCACCGCACGCAGGCCTTCGGGATCGAAGAAGTGACGGATCATGTTGGCATGCTGCCGCCCGTCGCCCAGCAGGAAGCCGGTGACGCGCTGCGCCGCCAGGTTCGCCATCTGGATGTCCCAATGGCGATTCAGCACGAAGGCCGGATACGGCTCCTGCTGGCCGATGATGAACTCGGTCGCCCGGCGCACCTGCGCAAGCGCCGGCGTGCTCAGCGCGGTTTCCGGGAAGCTGGGCGCGTAACCGGCCGCCATCAGCAGGGCGTTGCGTTCCCGCAGCGGCATCTCCAGCGCATCGGCCAGGCGCATCACCATGTCCTGGCTGGGCTGCGACTTGCCGGTCTCCACGCAGCTCAAGTGGCGGGTCGACACGTCGGCGGCGAGCGCCAGGTCCAACTGGCTCAGGCGACGGGCGGCCCGCCATTCGCGCAGCAGGATGCCGGCGCGGGAAGTGGGCATGGGAGGCGGAGGCGAAAACGGGATGCGGGCGGCCATGGCCGCATCTTAGACGGCCATCCGCGCTCGCGCCCATGACCTCCGGGGTCAAGTCCGCATGACCTGTCGCGTTATTGCCCGCAGGCAGCCGGAGGTCAAACATGGGCCCACCTCCAACGCAAGGAATCGACATGCACCGCCGGGCTTTCCTGCAGACCATGACGCTGGCGCTGACCGCCGGCACCCTGGGCGTCGCATCGACCGCGTCGTTTGCCGGCGCGCCGGCAAAACCCGCCTCGCTGGATGCCGCCACCTATCGCCGCGAGCGCCGTTATGCCCGGCTAGACTGTGGCGACGTGGCGTACCTGGATCGTGGCCACGGCCCCGCCGTGCTGTTCCTGCACGGCTTCCCGCTCAACAGCTTCCAGTGGCGCGGCGCGATCGCCCGCCTGTCTTCCGAACGACGCTGCATCGCGCCGGACTGGCTGGGGCTGGGCCATACGCGTGTCGCGCCGGGCCAGTCCGTGACCCCGGCCGCGCAGGTGCAGATGCTGGTCGCCTTGCTCGATGCGCTGCATATCGACACCGTGGACGTGGCGGCCAACGACAGCGGCGGCGCCATCGCCCAGCTGCTCGTGACGCGCCATCCCGAACGCGTGCGCACGCTCCTGCTCACCAACTGCGACGTCGAGAACGACAGCCCGCCGGCGGCCCTGCAGCCCGTGATCGAGATGTCGCGCAAGGGCGCGTTCGTCGACCAGTGGCTGGCGCCGTGGCTGGCCGACAAGACGCTGGCCCGCTCACCGCAGGGCATCGGCGGCATGTGCTTCCAGTATCCCGATCACCCCACGGACGAGGCCATCGACTACTACCTCTCGCCGCTGTGCACCCCCGCGCAGAAGCCATGGGTACACGCCTATGCACTGGGCCTGGCGCCCAATCCGCTGGCCGGCATCGAGCCGCTGCTGAAGCAATGCCGCGTACCCACGCGCATCCTGTGGGGTACTGGCGACGACATCTTTTCCCAGGCCAGCCCGGATTACCTGCAGCAGACCCTGGGCAACCCCAGGGGCATCCGCCGCATCCCCGGTGCGAAACTGTTCTTTCCCGAGGAATATCCCGAGCTGATCGCCGAGGAGCTGCGCAGGCTATGGGCCGCGTGACAGCTCACGCCAAGGCGAATCCCCAGGCCTTGAGCAGTTCGTGGATGCCGTTGATCACGAACTGCACGCCGATGCACACGAGCAGGAACCCCATCAGCCGGGCCAGTGCATCGATGCCGGTTTCGCCCAGCCATTTCATGATGCTGGTGGCGCCGCGCAGGCACAGCCAGAACGCGAGCGCGAACAGCAGCGTCGTGGCAATGGCCACGGCGTGCATCATCGGCGAGAACAGGACGCCGTTCTCCGAAGCCGTCGCGGATGCGCTGATGATGAAGGCGATGGTGCCCGGCCCCGTCGTGCACGGCATGGTGAGCGGAATGAACGCGATGTCCGGCAGTCTGGCCGTCGATTCGTGGGAGGCCATCTCCACCTGCACCTCGTCTTCCGCCACCCGCGCGGGCGGAAACAGCATGCCGAACCCGATGTAGCTGACGATCAGGCCACCGGCGACGCGCAATCCCGGGATCGAGATGCCAAACCCGCTGATGACCGCATTGCCCGCGTAGAAGCACACCAGCAGCACGATGATGGAATAGAGCGTGGCGCGGTTGATCTGCCGGTTGCGTTCCGCCGCGGGATAGCGCGCGGTCAAGGCGAGCAGCACGGTGGCGCTGGTCAGGGGGTTGGCGATGGGCAGCAGGCCCAGGAGTCCGAACGCGACGTAATCGAGGAAGGCATGCATGGGCTTACGCTCCTTGCGGGACGGGAGGAGCCTAGCTGTTGCGTGTTGCCGATTGAAGCCGTGCCGAGCTCAGCCTTCGAACCAGTGCGGCACGAAGCAGCTGGTGTTGCGCGTGATGAGGCCGTCATCCTCACGCAGGCCCATGCCCACGGCGGCATCGCCCACCACCCAGGCGCCGACCAGCGCATGCCGCCCGCCGAACGACGGCAGCGGCGAGAACGCCTGGTAGATCACCGGTTCGCCGGACGCGCTTTCCGCCTCGCCCGCCGGCAACACCACCACGCCGGCCCCTTCCCTGCCCCAGCACGGCTTGCGCACCACGGGCCCGGCGAGGTCGCTGCGCCGCCGGCTCGCCGCCAGGAGGTTCGGGTGTCCCGGAAAGAATTCCCACAACAGCGGCAGCACGGCCTTGTTGGACAGCACCATCTTCCAGGCCGGTTCGATCCAGCGAAGACGGGAGGCCGGCAGGTGCATCGCGAACGGTTCGGCCAGCATCCATTCCCAGGGATAGAGCTTGAACAGCCGGTCGATCGGGCTGTTGTCCATGTCGATGAAGTCACGCCCCGACCAGCCGACCTGCTCGATGTCCAGCGCGCTGGCGCGATGGCCGGCCTGCAGGCAGGTATCGATCAGGTAGTCGGTGGTGAGTGCATCTTCCGAACTGTCGTAGCAGGCGGCGAAGTGCACGCGCGAGGACGGCGGCAACATGCGCCAGCGCTCGACCAGCGCCTCGTGGATCAGGTTGAACTGGTCGGCCTCCGGCGCCACGTCCTGCAGCCAGTACCACTGGGCGACCGAGGCCTCGAACAAGGCAGTCGGGGTGTCGGCGTTGTATTCCAGCAGCTTCGGTGGCGCGCTGCCGTCATAGGCGAGGTCCATGCGCCCGTACAGTGCCGGCTCGCGATCCCACCAGCTGCGCTCGACCAGCGCGGCCGCGCGCGCGTCCAGGCCCAGGTCCTCGTAACGCCCGGTCCGCACCACGCGGTCCACGGCCTCGATGCACAGCGCGTGCAGTTCGTTGGTGGCCGCCTCGATCTCGTCGACCTCGCGGGCGTCGAAGACGTAGCAGACGTCCTCGCGCCAATACGGCTTCCCGTCGATCGTGTGGAAGTCGAAACCCTGTGCTTCCAGCCGGGCCTGCCAGTCGGGCCGCGGCGTGCATGCCTGGCGACGCATGACTCAGCTTGCCCGCGCGAACACGCGGCCGCTCGCGCCGAAGCCGCCGCGCGTACCGAATTCGACCGCGTGCGGACCGGAGCGCCCCGCCCCCGGATCGGATGCGCCGCCGACACGGTCGCTGCGGTACCAGGGACCGTAGTAATGCAGGCCGCCACCGCCGCCGCTGGAACCCACCGGGTTGTCCAGCTCGCACTGGCCGGTGGAATAGTCGTGCACGCACTCTTCCAGGCTGCCGTAGCGGTTGCGCTGCACGTCATGGCCGCGACCCAGCACGGTGAGTCCCACCAGCGCGGCGCCGCCAAGCATCATCAAGGGCACGGCCCGCGACTTCTTCTGCGGATGGACCGACGTGGACCGGAACTGCGCGTCGGGCCGACCGGGCCCGCGCGGGCTTCCAGGCTTCCTGAGTTCGCCCATGGCCGCGCTACCAGGTCATGGCCGCGGCGTTCACCAGGCCCACGGCCAGTGCCAGCACCGCAGCGAACCCGGCCACCGCCTTGTTGTCCGCCTCGATCTGCATTGCCAGGTCGTGGATGAGCAGGCGCACGACGAGATGGGTCAGCCATTGCACGATCATCGCCACCAGTCCCCACAGGGCGAGGTCGAGCAGGCTGACGCTGTGCGCCATGGCGCTGGCAAGCGGCGCGACGAAACCCAGCAGGGCGCCGCCCAGGCTGATCGCCGCGGCCTGGTTGCCCTGTCGTATCAGCGCGAACTCGCGTTGCGGCGTCGCCCAGACGAGCACCGTGCAGAAGATCGCGAGAAAAAGGACACCCAGTCCGAAATACGCTGCAAACGCGGGCAGCGTCGAAAGATCCGGCAACACGTGCTTCCCCCTTTGGAGCGCCCGTCCCGGGCGCGACGGCAGTGTATCGCAGCCCCTGGCCGCTCAGTCGACCACGACGTGCTCCAGGCCGATCGCCTTCAGCTGGTCATAGTGTTCCAGGAACAATCCCACGATCGCCGGATCGAGCTGGCCGCCCGCAGCCTTGCGCAGGTAGTCCAGCACGTCCTGTTCCGGCCACGCCGGCTTGTACACGCGGGGGAAACTCAATGCGTCCCACACGTCGACCACGCTGAAGATGCGCGCGGCGAGCGGAATCTCTTCGCCGCGCAGGCCTCGCGGATAACCCGTGCCATCCCAACGCTCGTGGTGTGCGTACGGTATGTCGATGGCCGGGCGCAGGAACGCGGTGCGCATCAGCAGGTCACGCCCCAGCGTGGGATGCGTGCGCATCACGGTGGTTTCTTCCGGACTGAGCGGTCCTGGCTTCACCAGGATCGCGTCGGGCAGCGCGAGCTTGCCGATGTCATGCAGCAGCGCGCCGAAACGGACATGGCGCAGGGCGTCGCCGTCCAGTCCCACGAGCCTCGCCAGGGCCACGGTCATGCGCATCACCCGCTCGGAATGGTCGCGGGTTTCCTTGTGGCGGACGTCCATGGCCTGCACCAGCGCGCGCAGCGACTGCTCGTTGCCACTGAGCAGCATGTGGTTCAGCCGGTCCAGTCGCCGCATGTCGCGGCCGATCAGCCAGTACAGCAGGCCGCCCGTGAACAGCACGAAGAGCGCGCCTTTCAGGCTGTGCAGCCAACCCAGCGTGCGCTCGTCGTAGCCCAGCGAGAACACCAGCCGGTCGGACAGGTAGGTCCATGCCAACGCCAGCGTCACGTAGATGGCGACAGTGCGAATTTGTGGCCTGACGGTCACCGCTTCTCCCTATGCGCCGTTCCGGCATCGCCCCGGAACTGCCATGGCGGGTGCAGCATACTCGTCGACGCAAGGCCGGGCAGACGACCCAATCACGCTGTCACGGTTCAGGCGTCATCGGGTTCCAGCAGGACATCGACCGACTGCCCTGCCCCCAGCTGGGCCGCCATGGCCAGCGATTCCTCCAGCAGCAGCCAGAAGGATCCCGCGCGCTCCACCACCGACGCGCTGAACGTCTGGCCGTTAAGGCTGCCGCGTACACGATGGCCATGGCCACATTTCCACAACGGACGTGCCGGCGTGGACCACTGGCTGATCGGATCGAACGGCAACGGCACCAGCCATTGCCTCTGCCCATTCTGAACAACGGCACGAAACGCGACTGCGCGATGCCTGTTCATTCCCTGCCCCCGGAGGCTACCCCGCCATGAAGATAACGGACGCGGGCTTGCCTGTGTAAGGGTGCAGCGGTTCGTTCAGGTCGACCAGGCTTAATCCGGCCTTGCGGAAACTGGCCATCCAGCCGTCCAGGGTGCGGAAATACCAGGGTGCCGGCTCGCCGAACCCCTCGCCGCAACCGGCCCAGGACCCTTCGCGCCAGCCATCGCGATAGGGCTCCACGCCAGCCGACCAGGGATGGATCGTCTGCACCAGCAGCACGCCGCCCGCTTCCAGCAGACGGGGAACCGCGGCCAGCACGCCATCGACCGAGGCATGCCCCAGCAACGAGAAATTGCACACGACGACGTCGGCACGCTCGTGCAGCGCGCCGGCGGCGACGTCTTCGTAGGACATCACCCTGAACGAGCCGCCGCCGCGGGACTGTGCGGCTTCGACCAGCGCAGGCACCACGTCCACGCCAACCACCTCGATGCCTGCGGCAGACAGCGTCCTGGCGAGCCAGCCTTCGCCGCACCCCAGGTCGATCACCTTGCGCGGTGCGCGCGACAGCACGGCCTCGACGATGGCGCGGTCGGTGACCAGCTTGCGACTTTCGATGACGCCATCGCGCACGGCGCGTTCCCACGCCTGCGCGTTGGCCTGCCAGGCGTCGAGGATGAGTGCTTCGCTCGCGCCGCCGTTCATGGGCCGCTTCAGCCGGCCCGGCTGGCGTACTTGGTGGCGACGTAGTGGTCGAGGATGCCGATGAACTCGTTGGCGATGTTGTCGCCACGCAAGGTCATGGCCTTCTCGCCATCGATGAACACCGGCGCCGACGGCGCCTCGCCATTGCCCGGCAGCGAAATGCCGATGTTGGCGTGCTTGGATTCACCCGGGCCATTCACCACGCAACCCATCACGGCCAGGGTGAGGTTTTCCACGCCGTCGTATTTCACGCGCCACAGCGGCATCTGCTCGCGCACGTGCGACTGCACGGTGCGGGCCAGTTCCTGGAAGAATTCGCTGGTGGTGCGACCGCAGCCCGGGCAAGCGGTGACCAGCGGCGTGAACGCACGCAGGCCCATGGTCTGCAGCAGTTCCTGCGCCACGATCACCTCGCCGGTGCGCGATGCGCCCGGTTCCGGCGTGAGCGAGATGCGGATGGTGTCGCCGATGCCTTCCTGCAGCAGCACCGCCAGCGCCGCGGACGAGGCCGTGATGCCCTTGGAACCCATGCCGGCCTCGGTCAGGCCCAGGTGCAGCGCGTAGTCGCAGCGGCCGGCGATATCGCGGTACACCGCGATCAGCTCCTGCACGCCCGAGACCTTGCAAGAAAGAATGATGCGGTCGCGTGGCAGGCCGATCTCTTCCGCACGCATCGCGGAATCCAGCGCCGAACGGATCAGCGCCTCGCGCGCCACGTGCGAGGCGTCCCAGGGCTCGGCACGCTTGTGGTTTTCGTCCATCAGCATGGCGACCATGGACTGGTCGAGCGAACCCCAGTTCGCGCCGATGCGCACCGGCTTGTCGTAGCGCAGCGCCATCTCGATGATCGAGGCGAACTGGCTGTCCTTCTTCTTGCCGAAACCCACGTTGCCGGGATTGATGCGGTACTTCGCCAGCGCTTCGGCGCAGGCCGGCTCGGCTTCGAGCAGCTGGTGCCCGTTGTAGTGGAAGTCGCCGATGATCGGCACGTCCACGCCCATCATGGCCAGCTTGTCGCGGATACGCGGCACCGCGGCCGCGGCAGCCGGCGTGTTGACCGTGATGCGCACCAGCTCGGAGCCCGCGCGGGCCAGCTCCGCGATCTGCTTCGCCGTGCTCGACGGGTCCTCGGTGTCGGTGTTGGTCATCGACTGCACCACGATGGGTGCGCTGCCACCCACCGTGATCTTGCCGATCCGGACGCCGACGCTGGGTCGACGGGAAGCAGGCTGGGCGGAACGGGGGGAGGAAGACTGGTCGCTCATGGATGGATTCGGCTGCACTTCGGGGCCGCGGGCGGGTGCGGCAACTGCAAGAGGATAACCGAATGGCCCGACCTGCCCTAGCAAGCCGGAAACGTGGTTCAGCGATGCGGCATAAACGCGCAGCACAGCCATTCCGGCCCCGCTTGCGAGGATCATGGCGTCACTGGATACCGAGCAAGGACCGGGAGGCCTCAGAGCACCATGCTTCAGACATACCTGCGCCAGGATGGCGCCAACCGCATGACCCCTTCGCCGTCCTGCGCGGGCTGCGGACACGCCTCCGTCTGCCAGGCCAGCGGCTATGACCGGGCGGAGCTCTCCGGCCTGCGCCATATCGCCGAGCGCATCGGACCGCTGCGCACCGGCGAGTACCTGTACCGCCCGATGTCCCCGTTCCGCGCGCTCTACGCCGTCCAGTCGGGCATGGCCAAGACGGTGGCGGTGGACGTGGCGGGCCGCGAGCAGGTGCTGGCCTTCCACCTCCCGGGTGAAATGATCGGCCTGGATGCGATCGATCGCGAGCTGCACGAGAACGCCGTGGTCGCGCTGGGCAAGACGCAGTTCTGCCGCTTCCCCCACTCGGCGGTGCGCCAGGTTGCCATGGAGCAGCCGGAGGTGCCCTGGCACCTGATGAATGCCGCCAGCCATCGCATTTCCCGCCTGCAGCTGAGCGGTGGCAACTACCTGGCCGAGGAGCGCTTCGCCGCCTTCCTGGTCGACATGCGCGACCGCCGCGCGGTGCTGGGCCTGTCCGCCGACTACCTGCCCCTGCCGATGTCGCGCGCCGATATCGGCAACCACCTGCGCCTCACCACGGAAACCGTGAGCCGCCTGCTGGGCCGCTTCCGCCAGCGCGACCTGGTAAGCCTCGACCGCCATGGCCTGCACGTGGTCAACCTGCCGGCCTTGCGCGAACTCGGCCAGTCGCTGCTGATGAGCTGAGGCCATCGCGACGGGAGCGCACGCCGTGCGCTCCCGCGTGACACCGAGGTGCCATCACATCCGGTGCAGTCCGTCGAACGCGTGCCGCTCCAGTGACGCCACGTCCACGTCGTCCAGGCAACGCACGTTGACAGCCACCATCTCTGCCCCGGTCTTCGGATCCTTGCCGTAGGCGAAGGGCTGGCAGCCGCACTGCGGGCAAAAGCGGTGATCGATCACGTGCCGGTTGAACTGGTAGCTCGACGAGGCATCGTCTGGTCCACGCGGGTGAAACTGCTCGCGCGGCACGAACCACAGCAGGAAACCCTTGCGGCGGCAGTGGGTGCAATTGCACTCCATCACGCCGCTGGGATCGCCCTCGACCTCGAAGCTGAGGCGGCCACAATGGCAACTGCCCTGGTGCATGTTCGTCCACTCCCTGTCATGACTGTTCCGGGCTGGCGCCAGCCGGATCGGCCGGGCTTCCCGTCCTGCGCAAGGCGACCCTCAGCAGGCGGCGCCAGACGCGATCGCCCAGGCCCGCCGGTTTGTCGAGCCCCATGCGGGCGATGGCTTCGTCTTCACCACTGGCGACGACGCCGGGCTTCAGCGCGGCGCGCAGGATATCGAGGCGTCCGCGCCAGGTGTTTCCCCGCGCTTTCAGCCAGTTGAGCGCTGGCAGCAGCTGCTGCTCGATCTCGGTGAAGTCGCTGCCGAACGGGAAGGCCACCAGCGTTCCTTTCGCCTGCCAGGGCGCCAGCGCCTCGCGCAGGAACTCCAGCCGGTTGTTGCGCCAGCGCTCGGGCACCTGGAAGTCCGCGGCGAGCTTGCCGTGCGCCTTCGCTTCCGCGCACAAGGCGTCGATGAAGCGTGCATCCGAAATGGCGAGCATCGCCTCGATGCATTCACTGTCGGTCTTGCCGCGAAGATCCGCCACGCCGTATTCGGTGATGAACAGGTCGCGCAGGTGACGGGGAATCGTGGTGAGCCCGTAGTTCCAGCGGATATTGGTCTCCACCCCGCCGCGCCCCTCGCGCGTTGAACGCAGCAGCAGCACCGAGCGGCCATCCGGCAGCTCGTGGGCCATCGCCACGAAGTTGAACTGGCCACCCACGCCGCTGACCACTTCGCCGTTTTCCAGTCCGTCGGACACGGCCGAACCGAGCAAGGTGGCCATCATGCAGGTGTTGAAGAAGCGTGCGCCGCGGCGCTGCAGGGTGGCCAGCACCTGGTGGTCGCCGTAGAGCTGGTTGACGTTGGAGACGCGGCACATGTCCAGGGCATCGGCATCCTCGGCCTCGAGCGTCCCCACCCAGTCGTACAGCGCCTTCGAGCCGAGGAAGAAGGCGCCGCGCAGGTAGTGGCCGCCTGGCGTGTCGGGCGACAGCCTTCCGCTCGCGGCCGCGCGCTCCAGGGCAATGTTGTCCCACGCGCGCCGCTTGAGGATGCCGGCCCGCTGCAGGTGCATGAAGCCGTCCATCACCATTTCGCTGGCGCCGTAGAGCCCCGTGCGCAACGGGGCAAGGCCGCCCATGCGCGCCGCCAGCGCATGGGTTCCGCCGCGGGGATCGAGCGCCACCAGCGCGCGCCGCCATTGCGTGTTGTCCTGCTGGCGCCAGCGCAGGGCGTGCACCAGGGCATCCGACAAGGCGCCGATGCCGATCTGCAGGCAACCGCCGTCGCGCACCAGCGCACTGGCGTGCATGCCCAGCGCATATTCGACGACGTCGAGCGGTTGCCTCGGCACGGCGAACAGGGGCGGTGACGTCCCGGTGCGCAGCTCGATGTCGAAGTAGTCGCGCGTCACCTCCGCATGCCCGCTGACATAGGGAAGGTCCGGGTGCACCACCGCCACGCACAGCGGGCGCGGCTTGCCCGACTGCACCACCTGTTCGATGAAGTCGAGCGTGAGGTCGGGATTGCACGAGAGGCTGTAGCGCACGCCGTCCGGCGTCTCGCGTCGCGCCACCAGCTGCACGAGCAGGTTGATGTCCTGCACGGCGAGGTCGCGCGCGACGTGGGTGTAGTTCTGGCTGATGTAATTGCGCTGCGCGCTGCCCGAATGCAACAGGGCGCCCGACTGCATGTAGAACTCGTGCACCGCCACGTTCGAGGGCAGCGCATTGCGCGCCTGGTCCACGGCGTATTCGGGATCGACCGCGTCGGCGCCGAAGTGGCGCTCCACGAACGGGCCCAGGAAGCGGGCTTCAAGCCCCGGCGCAGGCCGCGGGCGCGTCAGCGACAGCGCGGTATACAGCGACAGCGAACGCGAGGTGTCCGCCTTGGTCAATCGATAGAGCGCATTGAGCAGGCCATGCGGCTTGCCGAGCCCCAGCGGTGCGGCGACGCGCAGGTCCGGCCCGAGTCGCTCGGCAATGTGGTGGGCACAGCCTTCGATGTCGGCGAAACATTGCTCAGGCGACATGGAATGAGCATGACAGAAGGTTCATGGGGACGACACTGCCTGCCGGGTGGCGCGTATTGGTCGCATGCATCGGGTGAACGCGGCTTGAAGAAAGCCGGAGGGCATGCCCTACTCTCCCCATGAATCCCACGCTCGCGTCCAAGCCTGCCCGACTGCTGGCCGAACAGGCCCTGAGCCGCGCCGCCGGAGCGCCGCTGCTCGGCGGCAATGCCGTCGAACTGCTGATCGATGCCGCGGCCCATTACGAGGCATGGCTGGCGGCCATCCGTGGCGCGCGCCGGCGCGTGCTGCTGGAGAACTACATCATTCGCGACGACGCGGTGGGCCGCGAATTCCGCGACGCCCTGGCGGCGTGCGCGGCGCGCGGCGTGCAGGTGGCGGTGGTGTACGACTGGCTGGGGTGCAAGGGCCAGTCGCGCGACGGCTTCTGGCATCCGCTGCGAGCCGCCGGCGGCGAAGTACGCAGCTTCAATCCGCCGCGCCTGGGACAGCCGTTCGGCTGGATCAGTCGCGACCATCGCAAGCTGCTGGTGGTCGATGGCGTGCTCGGCTTCCTGTCCGGCGTATGCATCAGCCAGAAGTGGCTGGGCGATCCTTCGCGCGGGGTGGCGCCCTGGCGCGACACCGGCGTCGCGCTGCGCGGCCCGGCCGTCGCCGAGTTGGAGCACGCCTTCGCCGAAAGCTGGTCCAGCATCGGCACCCCGTTGCCGCCCCTGGTGGCGCCCGCGGGACAGCAGGAGCCGGCAGGCACGGTCGCCTTGCGCGTCATCGCGACCCAGCCCGCCACGGCGGGCATGTATCGCCTGGACCAGCTCATCGCGGCGATGGCGCGCCGGACGCTGTGGCTGACCGATGCGTACTTCATCGGCATCGCGCCCTATGTGCAGGCCCTGGCCTCGGCCGCCCGAGACGGCGTGGACGTGCGCCTGCTGGTGCCGGGCAGCAGTGACATTCCCGTCGTCGCCGGCATGTCGCGATCCGGCTACCGGCCGCTACTGAAGGCCGGCGTCCGCGTATTCGAATGGAACGGCTCGATGCTGCACGCCAAGACCGCGGTGGCGGACGACCTCTGGGCGCGCGTGGGTTCGTCCAACCTCAATATCGCCAGCTGGCTGAGCAACCGCGAGATCGACGTGGCGGTGGAGGACACCGGCTTCGCGCGCCAACTGGCCGATCAGTACGAGCGCGACCTGGAGCACGCCACCGAAATCGTGCTCACCCCGCGGCGCTGGCGGCCGCATACCGAGCATGTGCGAAGCAAGGCCAGGCAGGTCCACCCGCGGGCACGCCACATGGGCGGCAGTTCGGGGCGGGCGGCGGCCGGCGCGCTGCGCATCGCCAATACCGTGGGTGCCGCGCTGACGGATCGGCGCGTGCTGGGCGACACCGCCACCGCCCCCCTGGTGATCGGCACCGTGGCCCTGAGCGTGCTGGCCGTGCTGGGCTTCTTCTGGCCCGCGGTGATCGGCTGGCCGCTCGGTGTCGTGGCCACCTGGCTGGCCCTGAACTTCGGGGTGCGGGCCTGGACGCTGCGGCGGCGTTTTCGCCAGAGCGTGGCCGAACTGGACGAATCGCCACCTGATTAAGTCAGCGAAATCAACGAGATCAGTCATTTGCTTCAGGGTCTGGCTATGCTTGATCCGGCAAGCGAATGTAATCCAAGCATTCATCGCCCCCTGTCGTGCTAGGCTCCCGCGTCCATGCGCTCGCCCGACGACCACAGCCACGACCCCGGCGGCCCGCCGCCCCGGCAGATCCTCACGCCCAGTTCGCTCAACCGGCTGGTGCGCGACCTGCTGGAGGACGCACTGCCGCTGGTCTGGATCGAGGGCGAACTGTCCAACGTGGCACGCCCGGCGTCAGGACACCTCTACTTCACCCTGAAGGATGCCGGCGCCCAGGTGCGCTGCGCCATGTTCCGCCCCAAGAGCGGCTGGCTGAAGTTCCGCCCCGCCGACGGCATGCACGTGCTCGTGCGCGCCCGCGTCGGCCTGTACGAACCGCGCGGCGAGTTCCAGCTGGTGGCCGAGCACATGGAGCCGGCCGGCGAAGGCGTCCTCCAGCGAGAGTTCGAGCAACTGAAGGCGCGCCTGGATGCCGAGGGCCTGTTCGACCCGGCGCGCAAGCGCGCCCTGCCCCGCTATGCCCGTCGCATCGGCGTCATCACCTCCGCGACCGGTGCCGCCATACGCGACGTGCTGAGCGTGATGTCACGCCGCTGGCCACTGGCCGAGGTCGATGTCCTGCCCGTGCCCGTGCAGGGCCGCGACGCGCCGCTCGCGATCACCGCGATGCTGCGCAGGGCGTCGGCCAGCGGCCGCTACGACGTGTTGCTGCTCACCCGCGGCGGCGGTTCGCTGGAAGACCTGTGGGCATTCAACGATGAACAGGTGGCGCGCGCGATCCATGCGAGCGCGGCGCCGGTGGTGTCGGCCGTCGGCCACGAGATCGATTTCAGCATCGCGGACTTCGTGGCGGACCTGCGCGCCCCCACGCCTTCGGCGGCCGCCGAGCTGCTGGTGCCGGACGCCGCTTCGATGCAGCGCCATCTGCAGCAGTTGCAGCAACGGCTCTCGGTGCTGGAACAACGCAAGCTGCAGGCGCGCATACAGCGCGTGGACCATCTGTACGCACGCCTGCAGGCACAGAAGCCCCAGGCACGCCTGGCGCGCGACCGCGAACGCCTGGCCCATCTCGAGCGGCGACTGCTTGGCGTGCAACGCGAGCAGGCCCGCATGCGCCGCGTGGCACTGGAGCGACTGCAAGCACGGCTGTTCGCCCAGCACCCCCGCCTGCGCCTGATGCTGCTGCGCCGCCGCCTCGCCGAGTTGTCGCAGCGCCTGCGCCAGTCGGTGGAGCGACGCCTCGAACGCGAGCAGCTCACGCTGCGGCAGGCGGGACGCGCCCTGCACGCAGTCAGCCCGCTGGCCACGCTGGAACGCGGCTACGCGATCCTGCTCGACGAACAGGGCAAGGTGGTACGTTCGGTTCAAGGCGTGGTTGAAGGGACAAAGCTGCGGGGCCGCCTGGCGGATGGCGAGCTGCCGCTGACCGCGGGCCCCAACCCGGCACGGGAAAAGCCGAAGGCACGGTAACGCAAGCTGACGTGTGGGAGCGCACCCTGTGCGCGACAAGCCCATATCGTGGCGAGACGGACACGCTGCAGTCGCGCACAGGGTGCGCTCCCACGCAAATACAACACGATTCGGCCGACTCACACCTTGTGAACGAAGCATGCCGCATCCTTCGCGTTCCGATCACGGGAGCGCGGCATGAAGGCAGCGGCATTGTTCGTGAAGGCACTGGAAGCCGAAGGCGTACACAGCATCTTTGGTGTACCGGGCGAGGAAAACCTGGATCTGGTTGAAGCACTGCGTGATTCGTCGATCCGCCTGATCGTGACCCGCCATGAACAGGCGGCCGGCTTCATGGCCGCGACCTGGGGGCGCCTGACCGGCGAGGCCGGCGTCGCGCTTGCCACCCTGGGTCCCGGCGCCACCAACCTGGTCACCGCCGCGGCCTATGCGCAGCTCGGCGCCATGCCGATGCTGATGATCACCGGCCAGAAGCCGATCCGTGAACACAAGCAGGGCCTGTTCCAGCTGGTCGACGTGGTCGACATGATGCAGCCGCTGACCAAGTACACGCGCCAGCTCGTCTCGGCCGCCACCATCCCGGCCCGCATCCGCGAAGCGTTTCGCCGGGCGGAGGAGGAACGCCCCGGCGCGGTGCACCTGGAGCTGCCCGAGGACATCGCCCGCGACAGCGTCGAGGAGGCGATCCTGCTGCCCACGGAGTACGCGCGCCGCCCCGCGCCCGACGATGCCGCCCTGGTGCAGGCCGCCGAGGCGATCAGCAAGGCCAGGCATCCCGTCCTGATGATCGGCGCGGCCGCGAATCGCCAGCGCACCACGGTGGCCTTGCGCGCCTTCATCGACAAGCTCGGCATCCCGTTCTTCACCACCCAGATGGGCAAGGGCGTGATCGACGAGGACCACCCGTTGTGGCTGGGCAACGCGGCGCTGTCCGACGGCGACTTCGTGCACCGGGCCATCGATGCGGCGGATGCCATCATCAACGTCGGCCATGACGTGGTGGAGAAGCCGCCCTTCCTGATGCGCAAGGGGCGACGCACCGTCATCCACATCAACTTCTCCAGCGCCGAGGTCGATGCGGTCTATTTTCCGCAGATCGAAGTGGTGGGCGACATCGCCCACACGGTGGAACGGCTCACCGACGCCTTGCAGGCGCAGGAGCACTGGAACTTCAGCTTCTTCGATCGCGTGCGCGAGGCCTTCCACAAACAGCTGGAGGAGCATGCGAGCGACGACCGCTTCCCCATGCACCCGGTGCGCGTGGTGGACGACACGCGCAGCTTCATGCCGGACGATGGCGTGCTGTGCCTGGACAATGGCATGTACAAGATCTGGTACGCGCGCTACTACCGCGCACGCCAGCCCAACACCATCCTGCTCGACAACGCGCTGGCCACCATGGGCGCCGGCCTGCCTTCGGCGATGGCGGCCAAGATGGTCTACCCCGAGCGCAAGGTGCTGGCGATCTGCGGCGACGGCGGCTTCATGATGAATGCGCAGGAGCTGGAGACGGCCGTGCGCCTCAAGCTCGACCTGGTGATCCTGCTGCTGCGCGACGACGCCTACGGCATGATCCGCTGGAAGCAGGCGGAGATGGGCTATGCCGACTACGGCATGACCTTCGGCAACCCGGATTTCGTCCTGTTTGCCGAGGCGCATGGCGCGCACGGCCATCGCCCCGGCAGCGCCGGTGAATTCCTGCCCACGCTGCAGCGTGCGTTCGACGCCGGCGGCGTGCACCTGATCGATCTCGCCATCGACTATTCGGATAATCACCGCATCCTCAACGAAGAGATCCGCCGGCTCAGCGCAGCCGTCTGATCGTCTGGAGTCTCCATGCTCGCCAAAAGCTATCCGTATTACCTCGCCAACCAGCCGCAGACGTCCAAGGAAACGATGGACGTGCTGGACAAGTACAGCGGCAAGGTCGCCACGCGCGTGGCCGTGCCCGACGCCAAGGCCACCGAGAAGGCCATCGCCGCCGCCGTGAAGGCGACCGGCCCCATGCGCGAGTTCAAGCCCTGGGCGCGCCAGCAGGTCTTGCAGCATTGCGCGCAACGCTTCGCCGAGCGGCGCGAGGAGCTGGCCTATGCGCTGTGCGTGGAAGCGGGCAAGCCGATCAAGGATTCCGATGGCGAAGTCACCCGCCTCATCGAGACCTTCCGCATCGCCGCCGAGGAAGCGGTGCGCGTCAACGGCGAGACCATCAACCTGGAGCTCGCCAAGCGGCTGGACGGCTACCACGGTTACACCAAACGCGTGCCGCTGGGACCGGTGTCCTTCATCACGCCGTTCAACTTTCCCCTGAACCTGGTCGCGCACAAGGTGGCGCCCGCCATCGCGGCCGGCTGCCCGTTCGTGCTCAAGCCAGCCGAGCGCACGCCGATCGGCGCACTGATCATCGGCGAGGTGCTCGCTGAAACCGACCTGCCCAAGGGCGCCTTCTCCGTGCTCACGCTCGACGGCAAGCACGCCAACCCGCTGGTGGAGGATCCGCGCTTCAAGCTGCTTTCGTTCACCGGCAGCCAGATCGGCTGGGACCTCAAGACGCGCGCCGGCCACAAGAAGGTGACGCTGGAACTGGGCGGCAACGCCGCCTGCGTCATCGACGCCGACCAGGGCCCGCACCTGGATCGCGTGATCGACCGCCTGGTGTTCGGCGCGTTCTACCAGTCCGGCCAGAGCTGCATCAGCGTGCAGCGCATCTATGCGCACAAGGACATCTACGACGAGCTGAAGAAGCGGCTCGTCGCCGCGGTGAAGAAGCTTAAGGCCGGCGATCCCAAGAAGAAGGACACCTTCCTCGGCCCGATGATCGACGAGGCTGCGGCGGAGCGCCTGCACGGCTGGGTCGAGGAGGCGCGCAAGGCCGGCGGCAAGCTGCTGTGCGGCGGCAAGCGCGACGGCGCCATGCTGGAAGCCACCCTGATGGAGAACGTGCCGACCAGCGCCAAGGTGCATCGCCAGGAAGTGTTCGGCCCGTTCGCGCTGCTTGCCCCGTACGGCGACTTCGACGAGGTCGTCGCGATGGTCAACGACTCGGACTACGGCCTGCAGGCCGGCATCTTCACCGACAGCCTCGCCCACGCGATGCGTGCCTGGAACGAGCTGGAGCAAGGCGGCGTGGTGGTCAACGACGTGCCGAGCTTCCGCGTGGACAACATGCCCTATGGCGGCATCAAGCTCTCGGGCATCGGCCGCGAGGGCGTGCGCTGCGCGATCGAGGACATGACCGAGATCCGGCTGATGGTGATGCGCGAGCTTTGAGCGCCTGCGGCGGCGACCGGCATCCCGGCGCCGCAGGTGGCAGCACCCGACGGACACGCTCCTGACCTGCGGCGGGTGGCGCCTGGGATCAGGGTGGTGTTCAATCCCCCCACCCGATCCGGCCGGCCCCGGCCTGCCGCCCTGCCCCCAGTGGAGTCCGACGGATGCCCACGAAATCAGCCTTGTGCCTGGGCATCCTGCTCGCGACGGCCAGCGCCCTCGCACAGCAAGCCCCGCCTGCGCAGGCCCCCGCAACGAGCGTGCAGGCACCCGCGACACCGGCCCAACCGATCAACCTGCAGGCGGTCACCGTCCGCGGCACGCAGCCAGGGCCGGCGTTGTGGCAGGTTCGCAAGGGCGACCATGTGCTGTGGGTGCTCGGCACCCTGCAGCCGCTTCCGAAGTACGCCACCTGGCAATGGGAGCAGTTGGAGCAGGCGCTGGGCCGCTCGGGCGAAATGCTCGAGGCGCCGTCGGCGCGCCTGAAGATGCCGCCCAGCCTGTTCTCCCGCCTCGCCCTGCAACCCACGGCGCGCCTCAACCCGGGTGGCGGCACCTTGCAACGCATCCTGCCCGCCGAGATGTACGAGCGCTGGCGGGTGCTGCGGCACCAGTACCTTCGCGATGACGATGCCTACGAATACCAGCGCCCGATCATCGTCGCCGAACAGCTGTTCACCAAGGCACTGGACGCCAATGGCCTGTCCAACGACACCGACATCGAAGCGATGGTCGAGAAGCTGGCGCGCAAGCACGGCACGCGCCTGGTCGGCGTGCGCTACGAGCTGGTGATCCGCAAGCTGCCGGCGACCGCGGCCAGCACCGACACCGACCAGCAGCAGGGCATTGCCTGCCTCGACGAAACCATGCACATGGTCGAGCACGACATGCCCAAGCTCACCCAGCGCGCAAACGCCTGGGCCACCGGCGACACCACGACGCTGCAGGGCCTGCTCAAGGAAACCCACTACGAGCCCTGCGTGGTCGCCGCGATCAATGGCGACTTCGAGCAGCAGCTCAACATCGCCGACCTGCCCCAACGCATCGAGGACGCCTGGATCAAGGAGGCGGACAGCGCGCTCACGCGCAACCGCAACACGGTGGCCGTGCTGACCATGGAGCAGGTGATGGCGCCGGACGGTTATCTCGCCAAGCTCCGCTCGATGGGCTACCTCGTGCGTCCGCCCGAAGACCTGCGGCAGTAACGCGCGCCGCGCACTTCGAAGGCCCGGTGCGCACGCGTCGCCCGGGCCCTCGTCTTTTGCCTTACTTGGCGCCGTACAGCTGGGCCGCATCCGCCTTGAACGAGGATGCGCTGCCGTCGCGGCTGTAGAACATGTGGCCACCCGGGTACACCGACAGCTTCACGCGCTGCGGCTGGCCGAAGCTCGGCATCTGGTCGATGATCAGGCGCGAGGTGAAGAACGGGCACGACAGGTCGTTGTAGCCGTGCACGACCAGCACCTTCATGTTCGGATCGTTGGCGATGGCCTTGCGCAGGTCGGCCACCGGCTTGTCGTCCGTCTCGCCGCGGTCCCAGGCATTGTTGACCGTGTAGGACAGCGCCTCGTAGTGGGCGTCCGTCTTCCAGCCCACCTCACGCGTCACGAAGTCGACCATCGCGCTGGTGGTCGGCGCCAGCAGCGCCTCGAGGATCGGGTCGCCCGACTGGCGGCGCGCCGAACCCGGGAACGGGTCGAACGCGGTGACGTTGGAGTCGTACACGCTGCCGATCTTCTTCTCGGAGCGATGGATCTCGCGCAGGTAGGTGGCGATGTCGACGCGACCGTCGAGCTTGGACACCACCGAAGGGTCGAGGCCGGTATAGGACGACACCTTCTGCACCATGCGGCCGATCGCGCCCGGGTCCGAGCGCCCGGACAGGAAGTCGGTGACGAACTGGGTGCGCACGTAGTTTTCCACGTCGGCCATCGCGGCCGGGGTCAGCCTGCCCTGCGCCTCCAGGTGCGCCGCGGTCATCGACGGCAGGTTGATCATCCACGGCAGCGGCGACAGCGCGTCGCCATCGCCGATGGCGGCCGGATCCAGGTACGGCGACACGATCACCAGGCCGTTCACGCCCACGCCCATGCGGGTCTGCAGCTCCAGCGCGATGCGCGGTGCGCGATAACCGCCGTAGCTTTCACCCATTACGTACTTCGGCGCGCGCAGCCGACCGTGCTTGACCAGCCAGTCGTACACCACGCGCGAGAGGTACTTGATGTCCGCCTCGGTTGAGTAGAAGTCCTTCTTGGTCTTGTCTTCGTCTTCCAGCGAACGCGAGAAGCCGGTGCCGACCGGATCGATGAACACCAGGTCGCTCATGTCGAGCCAGGTGTTGGGATTGTCCTTGGTCACGGCCGAGTCGGAAGGCGCATCACCGTCGACGCCGAACTGGATGCGCTTGGGGCCGATCGCGCCCATGTTGAGGTACACCGAGGACGCGCCCGGGCCGCCGTTGAAGGCGAACGTCACCGGACGATGCGGATCGTTGCCGGGCACCACGTAGGAGGTGTAGACGACGTCGGCGATCTTCTTGCCCTTGGCGTCGCGCACCGGAATGGTGCCCACGGTCGCCTCGTAGGACACCGAGCGGCCACCGACGCGCACGCTCTGCTTGATGGTCTTGTCGGCCGGCAGCGGCGGCAGCTCCGCCTCGGGCTTCTTCTCCGCTTCGGCCGCCGGCTTGGCGTCCTTGCCCTCGGCCGCCTTCGCCAGCGACCACGGCGACATCACCAGGCCCAGCGCAAACACGGCCGCCACCCAGGCGGCACCCCGCCCCACGCGGGCGGCACGACCACAAACAGGCAAATCTCGCTTCATCAGGAATCTCGCAAAGGCAGGTAGCTACGCAGTTTCCCCGCACGCATGGCTCCCCCGCGTCGTTCAACAGGCGCGGCCATGCTCATGTCGGGTGCGATCCCCATGGAAGCGGCAGGTCATCCCATGGCACCAGTGCCGTTTGGCAGGGGTCACGGCGTGCAGGGCCCGGCCCAGGCACCGCGAGAACCTGCGGGATGCCGATGCGGCATCGGGCTCAGCCCACTTCCCGCCACTGGAAGTACCGGCGATGCGCCATCTGCAGCAGCTCCCTGTCTTCGTGCGTGTCGCCATACGCATAGACGAGCGGATAGGCATCCACGTCATAGGCCGCGCGTACCCGGCGCCGCTTTTCCGCACCCACGCACTGGGCGCCGCGATAGCGCCCGGTCAGGCGCCCGTGGCGTGTCTCCAGTTCCGAGCACAACAACTCGAGTTCGTGCTGGCGGCACCAGTGGGAGAGATAGACATCCAACGCGCCCGAGACCACCACCACGCGATCGCCCTGCTGCTTGTGCCAGCGGATGCGTTCCAAGGCGTTGTCGCGCAGCGCCCGGGGAATGATGTCGTGGGCGAAGCGTCGCCCCTGCTCGTTGGCATGCGCCTCGTCCATGCCCTGCAGGCCCAGGCGAACCGCACTGGCGCGCATGGTGTTGGACGGCACCACGCCGAGCTTGTAGCCCAGCACCATCGGCGCCAGCAGCAAGCCGCCCCAGCGCAACCGGATCGATGGCACGGCGAATTCCAGAAACGGACGGAACAGCTCCTTGGTGGTGATCGTGCCGTCGAAATCGAACAACGCAAGATTCATCAGTTTCCTTTGCCGGGCATGGGCGATCCGTCCATGCTGTTATCTCGGTGGGAGCACACCCTGTGCGCGACTCGTTCCAGCCGCCGCGTCGCGCACAGGGCACGCTCCCACCGGTTGGTCCACGGTCAGTCGGCGGCAGTCTCCGCCAGGCGCAGCCGCGACACGTCGCGCAACGGCGGCGCGCCGAAGTGCCGGCTGTACTCGCGACTGAACTGCGACGGGCTCTCGTAGCCCACGCGATGGGCAGCCGTCGCCACGTCGCATTGCCCGGCCAGCAGCATGCGCCGCGCTTCGTGCAGCCGCAGCTGCTTCTGGTACTGCAGCGGACTCATCGCAGTAATCGCACGGAAATGGTGATGCAACGATGAACTGCTCATGTTGACGCGCCCCGCTAGCTCGTCGATGCGCAGCGGCGCGTCGTAATGCCGGCGCAGCCAGTCGATGGCGCGCGAGACCTGGTGCCCCTGGCTGCCCGAGGTGGCGATCTGCACCAGCCGCGCGCCCTGCGCGCCGGTCAGCAGGCGGTACAGCACTTCATGCTCGATCAGCGGACCCAGCATGGCGAGATCGCGCGGCGCGTCCAGCAGGCGCACCAGGCGCAGCAAGGGATCCAGCAGGCCGCCTTCCAGTGGGCTCAGCGAAATGCCCGCGGCCGCGGCACCGGTCATGCGATCGCCCGTCACCTCGGGCAGCATTTCGCGTATGCGCACCATGTCCAGCCGGAAGGTGAGGCACAGGCAGGGGTCGTTCTTCGACGCACGCAATACCTGGGACGACACTGGCACGTCCACCGAGGTGACCAGGTAGGACGCCGGCTCGTGCACGAAGACCTGCTGTCCCAGCAGGATCTGCTTGGCACCACGCAGGGCCAGGCCGAGGCCGGGCTCGTACATGGCGCAGGTGGGCACGCCGGGCGAGTCGGCGCGGAACAGGCTGAGCGCCGGCCACGACGTGGCATGCACGCCCTCGGTGGCCGCCAATCGTTCAACCAGGGCTGTCAATTCCTCGCGATCCTGCGCCAGGCGCGCGGACTCGAGGGGACGGGAAGGCTTGCTGTTCATCACTTCTTCAAACCGCGGGGCAAGACTAGATTGCCTGTTCCTGCGCGTCCTTGCGAGCCATCCACCTGGCCTCGCGCAGGATCAGGCAAGGATCCAACAGGATCCGGCTATCCGCCACGCGTCCTTGCCCAGCATACTTCCAGGCATTCGCCACCCCGTCCCCAGGAGTTAAGCATGGCTCTCTCCATCCGCGGCTATGCCGCGCAGTCGGCCACGTCACCGGTCGCCCCCCACCAGTTCGAACGCCGCGACCCGCGTCCGGACGACGTGGTGATCGACATCCTCTATTGCGGCGTCTGCCATTCGGACCTGCACCAGGCCCGCAATGAATGGCACAACAGCATCTACCCGCTGGTGCCCGGCCACGAGATCATCGGGCGCGTCAGCGCGGTCGGCGACAAGGTCGGCAAGTTCAAGGTGGGCGAGATGGTCGGCGTGGGCTGCATGGTCGACTCCTGCCAGCATTGCGCCTCGTGCAACGCCGGCCTCGAGCCCTACTGCGAGAACGGCGCGACCTGGACCTACAACGACAAGGACCGGCACGACGGCCTGCCGACCTTCGGCGGCTACTCCGAGCGCATCGTCGTCTCGGACAAGTTCGTCGTGCGCATTTCCGACAAGCTGGACCCCAAGGCGGCCGCCCCGCTGCTGTGCGCCGGCATCACCACCTGGTCGCCGCTGCGCCACTGGAAGATCGGCAAGGGCAGCAAGGTCGCCGTGATCGGCCTCGGCGGCCTGGGCCACATGGGCCTGAAGTTCGCCAAGGCGATGGGCGCCGACGTCACCCTGTTCACGCGCACGCCGGACAAGGAAGCCGAAGCGCGCCGCCTCGGCGCCGACCACGTGGTGCTGTCCACCGATGCGCAGCAGATGGCCGCCGTGTCGCGCCAGTTCGACTTCATCCTCGACACCGTGCCCTCGCCGCACGACCTCAACCCCTACCTGGGCACGCTCAAGCTCAACGGCGTGCTCTGCCTGGTCGGCCTGCTGGAGCCGATCGAGCCGCCGGTGCAGGCCGCCATGGTGATCCTGGGTCGCCGCTCCATTTCGGGCTCGGCGATCGGTGGCATCGCCGAAACCCAGGAAATGCTGGACTTCTGCGCCGAGCACGGCATCGCCAGCGATATCGAGGTCATCGACATCAAGGACATCAACCACGCCTACGAGCGCATGCTCAAGAGCGACGTGAAGTACCGCTTCGTGATCGACATCGCCTCGCTCAAGGCCGCCTGATCGACCCGGGGCGCGGCGTTCACGCCGCGCCCTTGCGTCCGAGGTGGCGGCTGGCTTCGCGCGCTTCGCGCAGGCGACGCGCATGCGCGGCCAGCAGGTCGCCACGGGTGAGGATGCCGACCATCTGGCCACCACCCTCGCCGCCCACCACCACCAGCCGGCCCACGTCGGCCTCGACCATGTGGTCGGCGGCCTCGCGTAACGTGTGGGTCTCGCGCACCACCAGCGGCGGCCGACGGACCAGCGCGCCCACGAGCGCGTCCAGCGGCTTGTCGGCGGCCAGCAGGTCACGCCGTGTCAGCACGCCGAGCAGCCGGCCATCGGCGCCAAGCACGGGAAAGCCCTGGTGCCGGGTCGCTGCGCTGTCCTCGCCCAGCCAGGCACGCACCTCGCCCAGCGATTGCGTTGCAAGCAGGCTCACCACCTGGCGGCTGCAGGCCTCGCCGACGCTGATGCGCTCCAGGTGGTCGGCCGCGTACTCCGACGGCACGTGCACGCCGCGGCGCGCGATCTTCTCGGTCATGATGGTGTGTCGCATCAGCAGGCCGGACACCAGGTAGGCCGCGGCGCAGCCCGCCAGCAGCGGTAACAGCCCCTGCGTCTGCTGCGTCGTCTCGAAGGCGAACACCACCGAGGTAAGGAAGGCGCGCGACGCACCGGCGAAGATCGCCGCCATGCACACCAGCGCGGCCATGTGCGGATCCACATGGAGGCCCGGCAGCCACGCCACGCAGGCCGCGCCCATCACGCCGCCCATGGCGCCGCCGATGGTGAACATCGGCGCCAGGGTACCGCCCGAAGTGCCGCTGCCCAGCGACACCGACCATGACACCAGCTTGAGCAGGCACAGCGTGAGCATCGCCGTCATGCCGATCTGCCCGCTGAGCACGGCCGAGATATTGGTGTAGCCCACGCCCAGGGTGGCCGGCATCACATAGCCGACCACGCCCACCACCACGCCACCGAGCGCCGGCCACCACATCCAGTGGATCGGCAGCTTCTCGAACGCGTCCTCGATGCCGTAGGTAAGCTTGGTGATGCCCACGCTCGCCACGCCGGTGAGCAGACCCATGGCCATATAGACGGCCAGGGCCGCCAGCGACGGCGCAGCGACGGCCGGCATGGCGAACATCGGCTCGTTGCCTTCCAGCACATAGCGCACGCCGGTGCCCACGGCCGCCGCGAGCGCCACCGGGATCAGCGAGCGGGCGCGGCGCTCGAACAACAACAGCTCAAGCGCGAGCAGCACCGAGGAAATCGGCGCGGAGAATACGGCGGCCATGCCGGCGGCCGCGCCGGCGGCGAGCAGCGTCTTGCGCTCGTCGGCGGTGACATGGAGGAACTGGCCCAGCAGCGAACCCAGCGCACCACCGGTGGCGATGATGGGGCCCTCGGCACCGAACGGGCCGCCGGTACCGATCGCGATCGCCGACGACACCGGCTTCAGCCAGGTCATGCGCGGCGGAATGCGGCTCTCGTTGAGCAGCACCTGCTCCATGGCCTCGGGAATGCCATGGCCGCGAATCGCGCGCGAGCCCCAGCGGGCCATGGCGCCGACGATCAAACCACCGACCACCGGCACGCCGATGACCCACAGCCCCAGGTGATTCCCTGCGGGACTGCTGAATTCCGTACTCACGCGGCCGTAGAACGCCAGGTTCGTCACCAGGCCGATCAGCGCCGTCAGGGCACGCGCCACCAGCGCGACGAGGCCGCCCAGGGCCATGGCCAGCGCGGCAATCCACGCCACCCGCAGTTCCAGCGGGCGGAACTGCCTCGGCATGTGCGCCGCGATGAGCGCCGGATCCAGCGAAGGAGCAAGCGGAAGCGCCGCACGTGTGTGCGGCTGGGTCGTCGAATCGGTATCCATGGGCAAACCCGGGTGCGGAATCGACAAAGGTTACGTGGATATGAGCGTCGTAGCTGGCTGGAAAATGAACGGCCTGCCGAGCTCAGTCGCCCAGTCGTGGCGACGGCGGCGCATTCATGCCCAGCGCGTTGTAGACGTAGTAGCGCAGGATGCCCAGGTACTCGTGCATGCACGCATCCGCGAGCAGCACGTTCCAGGAATCGGGAAAGGGTTCCCAGCGCGGGTTCACCCAGTCGCCTGCCACCGGCTGCGGCCGGATGCCGAAGTGCCCGAAATACAGCAGCGAGCGGCGCAGATGCACGCCCGACGTCACCAGCACCGTGTGCTGCGGCGCCTGGGTCACCAGGATCGGACGGCTGAACTGGGCGTTCTGCCAGGTCGTCATGCTGCGCGTCTCGAGCAGGATGTCCGCCTCGGGAATGCCGAGCCGGCGCAGGGCGCGCCCGTACACCACCGATTCCGCCTCGCCATGATCCTGTGAATCGCCACCGGTGACGAGCAGCCGGCACAGCTTGCCCGCCGCATGGCATTCGCTGTAGAGCTGCGCGGCGCGCAGCACGCGGCCATCCGCGAAGTACGAAGGTTGCAGCGGCTCGTCGCGGACCACTGCCGTGCCACCGGCCAGCAACACGATCACGTTGGTCCCGGACCAGTCGATCCTCGGTGCCGGCGAATAGGGGTCCTGCAGCGGATACAGCAGGGCGCGCGACAGTGCACCCGAACCGACCGCGAAGAACAACACCACTGCCAGCGTCGCCATCACCGCGCCGAGCCGGCGCCGGCGCCGCCGATGGCACCACCACGCGATCAGCAGCATCGCGAACAGGACGGAGAGCATGGGATTTTCCTGGTCCGTGGAGAGTCGTGGCATCTTAGGGCCTGGCCGCAAGGCAGGGCGATAGTCCACGACCGGCCCTCAGCCTGGAAGGCGGCATTCCAAACCGGCAGGGAACCTGGCATGACCACACTTGTTTTCGTACACGGCTGGAGCGTCACCAACACGTCGACCTACGGCACCCTGCCCCAGCGCCTGCAGCAGCAGGCCGCGGCGCAAGGCACCGCGCTGAGCGTGGCCGACCTCTGGCTGTCGGAATACGTGAGCTTCGACGACGTGGTGACCATGGCCGACGTGGTGCGGGCGTTCGACCGCGCCCTGCGCGACCTGCACCTGGTGGATGCCAGCTTCACCTGCATCACGCACTCCACCGGCGGCCCGGTGGTGCGCGAATGGTTGCGTGCACAGCGCGAGCGTCCCGGCGCCTACAGCACCATCCGCCTTACCCACCTGATGATGCTGGCGCCCGCCAACTTCGGATCCGCACTCGCGCAACTCGGGAAGAGCGTGCTGGGACGCCTGCGCGCCTGGTTCGATGGCGTGGAGCCCGGCCAGCGCATCCTCGACTGGCTGGAACTGGGCAGCGCCGAATCCTTGTCGCTCAATCTCGACCACATCCACGGCAACGATCCGGCGCAGCAGGGCCAGTACCTGTTCGTGCTCACCGGTGACCGTCCCGATCGCTCGCTGTACGACCACATCAACAGCTACACCGGCGAAGACGGCTCCGATGGCGTGGTGCGCATCGCCGCCGCCAACCTCAACGCGCGCCATGCCGTGCTCGCCCGCGACGACGGCGCGGCCACCGACACGCTCGCGCTGCATGTCGCCAAGGCACCGCGCACCGCCTTCAAGCTGATTCCCGGCGCATCCCACTCCGGCACCGGCCAGGGCATCATGGCCGCCGCTCCGCCCGCCACGGTGGACGCCTTGCTGCGCTGCCTTCGCGTGACGGACCCGGCCTCCTACCTGCAATTGTGCGATGCCTTCGATGCGGAAAACGCCCAGCGCGACGCCGACCGCGTCGAGCTCGAACCGGTGGGCCCTTTCTCGCCGCGCGTGCATATCCACGATCCGCGCAGCCTGTTGATCGTGCGGCTCACCGACGAGGCCGGCGAACCCTTGCGCGGCAGCCGCCTGCTGCTCAACGCCGGCGCGCCACCGAACCCGGACTGGATGCCGCAAGGCTTCATGCTCGACCGGCAGGCCAACAGCCACCAGCCCCAGGTCGTGTCGATGTTCCTCAACCATGCCCTGCTGTCCGGCATGCCGCGCGTGGCCGACCCGACCAACAGCAGGAAGACGCTGCGTGCCGCCATCGAGGCGCATCGTCCCTACAGCGCCAGCGTGCAACCGGCCGACCTCGACGGACTGGTCCACCACGCCGTGGCGGCCATGACGCCTGCCGACGATCTCCTCGATGCCCTGGGACCCCACCAGGCCACCGTGCTGGACGTGGTACTGCCCCGGCTCGTTCACGAGGGCGTGTTCCGGCTGACCCAGAAGCTCGCCCCCGAAGATTTCAGCCACCCCGATCCCGGTCCCGTCATCCCGACCCCGTGACTTGTCCGGCGGCGTCATGCATAGTCGCAAGAACTTGCGCGACTTCAGGGATGCAAGTGCCGGCGGCCGGCTGCCGGCCCACTCAGGGAGGGGACAATGAAGAAAGTGATCCTGCTGGCGATACTCGCCGGCCTGGCTTGGTGGTACGTCGACCATGGCCGACGCATGACCGAGGCGGACGTCCGTACCGCCTATGAGGCCGACATCGATGCGACGCGCCGCTTCGATGGCGAGTTCCTGTGCGCGCGCATGAGCGACGATTTCGAGGGAAGCGAGACTTCCCGCCAGGACGGCAACGAGCTCGAGGAGCATTTCGACAAGGCCGGCCAGTGCCAGCGCATCAAGCGCTCCATCGAGGCCATGCAGCAGATCAGCGTCGCCACCGGTGGCCGCCTGGCGCTGCATATCGATTACGAGATCCGGAACATCGAGCTGTCGCCCGACCGCAAGCGGGCCACCGTGCAGTCCGTGTCGACGGCGAAGCTGGGCGACATGACGCTTGCCCGCGACCGCACGACCGACCACCTGATCCGGCGCAACGGCCGCATCCTGAGCAAGGCCAGCGAAGCCAGGGTCTGGACGTACACGCCCCAATAGGCCGGCCGGGCGTAACCCCGATCGGCCCGGATGGGCGTTACACCGGCATGAGTCCATCCACCACCCCGTCCTGCCATGCCCGAATCGCCACGGCTGCGCCCTGCGTCGACCGGCCGTAGTGCTTATCGCCGCGGCCGCTTTGGCTTAACCTCGTCATCCATGGATGCCCCCGTGGATGACGACGCAACGCTGATGCTTGCCTATGCGCATGGCGAGCTGTCGGCGTTCGACGCGCTTTACGCGCGCCACCGGGGCACGCTGTATCGTTTCCTGCTGCGCAGCGCGCGCGATCCCGCGCTGGCCGAGGAGCTGTTCCAGGAAACCTGGAGCCGAGTCGTCGCGGCGCGCACCCGCTACACGCCGCAGGCGAAGTTCAGTACCTGGTTGCTGCAGATTGCGCATAACCTGCTGATCGACAGTTATCGACGCAAGCGCCCGATCGCCGATGGAGTGGCCGCCGAGCAGGCGCTCGACAACCTGCCGGCACCGGGACACGAGCAGCCGGAACACGTCCTGTCGGACTTCGAGCGGCGCCGGCGCCTGCAGCGTGCGATCGAATCGCTGCCCGACGAGCAACGCACCGCCGTGCTGTTGCGCCTGGAACACGAACTGAGCGTGGAGGAGATTGCGGAAGTCACCGGCGTGGGACGCGAAACGGCGAAATCGCGCCTGCGCTACGCCATGAACCGATTGCGCGAGCAGCTGGCCGAATGAACACGCACGATCACCACGACGACGATTCGCTGCCGGGCGAAGACGAACTCAAGGCGCTGTACGACAGCCTGCCTCGCAAGGAGCCTTCGCCCTCGCTCGACCAGGCCGTGCGACGCACGGCTGCCGATGCCGTGCGTCCAGTCGGACGCAGGCCCCGCTGGCCCGTCACCGCCGCGAGCGCCGCCGTGCTGGTGCTTGCCGCCGGCATCAGCTGGCACCTGCATGAACAGTCCACCGTCATCGGTACATCGTCCACGCCGCGGGTCGCGAGCGATCGCGCGCCCGCACCGACGCCAGCGGCCAGCAAGACCAGCACCGAATCCTCCACTGCCGCCACTGCGGCCACTGCCGCCGCACCGCCGCCGGTCCAGGCGGCCACGGCCATGGCGCCGCGCGCGCACGACACCATCCGTTCCGCGCTGAAGCCGCGCGTGTTGCCCGCCGCGCCGGCGGCACAACGCGCGGCGCAGGCGCCCGCGCCCGCGCCGATATCGCAAGACGAGGGCGTGTCGGAATACGCGCCCCTGCCCGCGCCGCCGGCACCGGCCACGGCACAGGCCTATGCGCCCTCGCCGCTGGCCAAGGAAGCCCGTGGCAACGAGGACGCGGTGCGCGTGATGTCGGCAAGGATGATGGCCGCCCCGGCACCGGCCGCCGCGCCGCCCGATCCGACGGCTGCCAATCCCGCCGATACGCCCGCGCAGGAGCTCGACAAGATCCGCCTGCTGTTCGCGCAGCAGCGTCGCGACGAAGCCTTGCAGCGACTTGCCGCGTTCCGGCAGGCTCATCCGGACACGCCCGTGCCCGACGACCTGCAGGACCCGCAAGCGCATCATGAGTGACACGCTGTACACCCTCGCCATCGCCTGCCAGCACGCCGAGGACATCAAGAAGAGCCGCTTCCTTGCCCAGGCCGCCCCGGTGCAGACGCCCGCGCAGGCGCTGGAGTTCGTACGGCAGGTGAGTGATGCCGCGGCCACGCACAATTGCTGGGCGTATCGCATCGGCCAGGACTATCGCTTCAATGACGATGGCGAACCGGGCGGCACGGCCGGCCGGCCGATCCTGCAGGCGATCGAGGGCCAGGGCATCGATCGCGCCGTGGTGGTGGTGACGCGCTGGTATGGCGGCATCAAGCTGGGCGCCGGCGGACTCGTGCGCGCCTACGGCGGCACAGCCGCGGAATGCCTGAGGCGCGCCGAGCGCGTGCCCATCATCGCGATGGCTCGCCTGGGCGTGACCTGCGACTTTGCCGAGCTGGCGCTGCTGAAGGCGCGACTGCGCGAGCTCGAGGCGGAGGTCCTGGACGAACGGTTCGGCGCGGATGGCGCCACGCTGGAGATCTCGCTGCCCGAACATCGCGTGACCGAGGCGCAGGCGCGCGTCACCGACATCAGCCGGGGCCGCCATGGCGCCAGGCGGCTGGATTGATATCACGGCCGCGCCGCCCCACGTAGTTGGCTTGCGGGGGCGACCAGGCCCTCGGCCACCTTACGCGAACTGAAGCCGCCCATGACCGAACCCGCCACCCCGCCACGCCCCACCCGCCGCGTCGGCGCCCTGCTGCAGCTCTGGCCGTTCGTGAAACCCCATGGCAGGTTGGCACTGGGCTGGCTGGTCTTCCTGGGCATTTCGTCCAGCGCCACCCTGGTGCTGCCCATGGCGGTGCGGCACATGATCGACCAGGGCTTCATCCATTCGAACGCCTCGGCCATCAACGCGACCTTCCTCGGCCTGTTCGGCGTCGCCCTGGTGCTCGCCTTCGCCACCGCGGCCCGCTACTACTGCATCACCCTGCTGGGCGAGCGCTCGCTCGCGTCGTTGCGCGCGAAGCTGTACTCGCACGTGATCCGGCTCGATGTCAGCTTCTTCGAGCGCAGTCGCGTCGGCGAACTGATCTCCCGCCTCGGCACCGATACCGAAGTGATCCAGGCCCTGATCGGCTCCGGTATCTCGGTCGCCTTGCGCAGCGCGGTGATGCTGCTGGGTGCCACGGCGATGATGATCTGGACCAGCCCGCGACTCGCCGGCCTTACCGCCCTGGTGATTCCCGCGGTGATGCTGCCGATCCTGGTGTTCGGTCGTCGCGTGCAGAAGCTGTCGCGCGCCAGCCAGGACCGCCTGGCCGACACCGCGGCCATCGCCAACGAGACCCTCAACGCCGCGCCGGCCGTGAAGGCCTATGCGCGCGAGGACATCGAGAGCACGCGCTACGGTGCGGCCATCACCCGTGCGCTCGCCACGGCACGCCAGCGCATCGGCATGCGCTCCCTGCTGACCGCCACGGTGATCGTGCTGTTCTTCGGCGCCATCACCCTGGTGCTGTGGGCCGGTGCGCGCGACGTGCTGAACGGTTCGCTGGGCGCCGGCGTGCTGGGGCAGTTCGTGCTGTATGCGATCTTCGCCGCCGGCTCGCTCGCGGGCCTTTCCGAAGTGTGGGGCGACGTGCTGCGCGCCGCCGGCGCCATGGAACGCATCGGCGAACTGTTCGAGGAGCGCGCCGACATCACCAGCCCGGCGCGGCCCACGCCGCTGCCCAAGCCCGTGCAGGGTGAGCTGCGTTTCGACCACGTGGAGTTCCATTACCCCTCCCGGCCCGATGCGCCTGCGCTGTACGACTTCGACCTGTCGATCCGCCCCGGCGAAACCGTGGCCCTGGTCGGCCCGTCGGGCGCGGGCAAGAGCACGGTGTTTGCCCTGCTGCTGCGCTTCTACGACCCACAGACAGGGCGCATCACGCTCGATGGCGTCGACCTGCGCGCCCTGTCCCTGCCGGAACTGCGCGGCGCCATCGCGCTGGTACCGCAGGAAACCGTGATCTTCGGCGGCAGCGCCGCGGACAACATCCGCTTTGGCCGCCAGGATGCGGACGATGACGAAGTGCGCGACGCCGCGCGCGCCGCCGAGGCGCACGAATTCATCAACGCGATGGCCAAGGGCTACGCCGAGGAACTCGGCGAACGCGGCGTGCGTCTCTCCGGCGGCCAGCGCCAGCGCATCGCCATTGCCCGCGCGATCTTGCGTGACGCCCCGCTGTTGCTGCTGGACGAGGCCACCTCCGCGCTCGATGCGCAATCGGAAGCAGCCATCCAGCAGGCGCTGGAGCGGCTGGAGAAGGGACGCACCACGCTCGTCATCGCGCATCGCCTCGCCACCGTGCAGCGCGCGGATCGCATCGTAGTGATGGATGGCGGCCGCATCGTCGCGCAGGGAACACACCAGAGCCTGCTGGCCGAGGGCGGCCTCTACGCGGAACTGGCGCGGCTGCAGTTCACGGCCTGACACCTCACTTCCCTGCTCCGCCCGAAGCGGAGCCGGGAACGGGCGACGCTTGGGTATCCCACCGTCCGGACGGCCCCGCCGAACGCCTGCGGCCGCCCTGCCCCTTCCATGCAGCCCAGGCGCAGGCCTTGCCTAGGCCGTCCCCCAGGCCCGCAGCAGGGCGCGCACCTCGTCTTCGTCGGTACGGATTTCACCGCCGTCCATGTCGAGGGTGTCGGCCGCACGATGGACCATGCCCGAAGGACGCGCCCGCTTGGCCGATGCATGCAGTTCGTCGGCGCCGGTCAGCGCGGCCACGCGGGCGATATTGGCCGGCGTGATGCCGGCGCCCGGCATCACCACCAGGCGTCCATGGGCCTGCGCGACGCGTTCGCGGATGGGCCCGGCGCCTTCGAGCGCGGAACGCGCGCCACCGGAGGTGAGCACCCGCTCCGCGCGCAGGGCGATGACGTCTTCCAGTGCGCGCGCAGGGTCCCTCACGAGATCGAACGCGCGATGGAAGGTGATGCCCATCCGCCCGGCCGCTGCGGCGAGTTCGCTGCAGCAGTCCATGTCCACGTCCCCGTCGGCATCGAGCGCACCGAACACGACGCCATCGCAACCGAGCGCCGCGCAGGCTTCGATGTCCCGTCGCATGGTCGCCCGCTCGTGCCCGCTGTACAGGAAATCACCGGCGCGCGGACGAATCAGCACGTACAACGGCAGCCGCACGTGCTCGCGCACCAGCGCGATCTCGCCATGCGAAGGCGTCAGCCCCCCGAGTTCCAGTGCCGTGCACAACTCGATGCGCCCGGCGCCGCCCGCCTGCGCGGCCAGCGCCGAATCCAGCGAGTTGGCGGCCACTTCGAGCACGCGCGGCGCCATCTCAGTACACGCTCTTGGATGGCAGCAGGCCGTCCTGCCGCTTCGCATCGCACACGGCGTAGGAGAAGCCCGGCTGGATCGCGAACGCACCCACCTCGCCGTGGCGATTCATCGCGAGGAATCCCACCTGCAAATCCTTGGAGGCGCCCGGCCGCTTCTTCACGATGCGCATGACCGCCTCCTGGCAGGCCTCCTGCGGCGAGTGCCCCTGGCGCATCAGCTCGACCACCAGGAAACTGCCGACGTTGCGGATCACTTCCTCGCCCACGCCGGTCGAGGTCGCGCCACCCACGTCGCCATCCACATAAAGGCCGGCACCGATGATCGGGCTGTCGCCCACGCGCCCGCGCATCTTCCACGCCATGCCGCTGGTGGTGCAGGCGCCGGCCAGGCGACCGCTGGCGTCGATGGCGAGCATGCCGATCGTGTCGTGGTTGTCCTTGCCGCCCGGCAGGCCGGTCTTGCCGTAGTCACGCACCTCGCTGTTGGCGGAGGGCTTGTACTGGGCATGCTTCAGCCACTCCTTCCAGGCCTGCTCCGATTCGGGCGTCAGCAGGTCTTCCTTCTTGAAGCCCTGCTCGAGGGCGAACTGCAGCGCGCCATCACCGACCAGCAGCACGTGCGGCGTGCGCTCCATGACGCGACGCGCGACCTGGATCGGGTGGGCGATGTGCTCGAGGGCCGCCACGGCGCCGCAGCTGCCGTCGGCATCCATGATGCTGGCGTCCAGCGTCACGTGACCGTCGCGGTCGGGATAACCCGCCCGCCCCACGCTGTGGTTCTTCAGGTCGGCCTCGGGAATCAT
>JACXTT010000936.1_pt1 | contig 49889 bp, 37 predicted proteins | sample 9270951 | NCBI WGS metagenome assembly JACXTT01 (sample SAMN15532306, study PRJNA645909) | rock metagenome | isolation source: weathered quartz diorite | place: Puerto Rico | collected 2017-06-21
CGAATGTTGAATAACGAATGATGAAGTTAAGACCTTCGAAATTCATCATTCAAAATTCGTTATTCGATATTGATAAACTACACCAGAGAGGGGCGCAGGACTTAAAACCCAACAGAGTTCCCCCCATCAACAGGCAATACTACCCCGGTGATGTATTTTGCAGCATTGGAGGCCAGGAAGTAAACCGCTTCGGCAACGTCGGCCGGTTCGCCTAATTTACCCATTGGCGTGCGCGACATTACTTTTTGTTTACGCTCGGGGTCGCTGTCCAGCGCTTTGGCCGACATGGCCGTTTTGATAAAGCCAGGCGCTACACAATTTACCCGGATCCCTTTAGGCGATAGTTCAACAGCCATAGCCTTGGTCATGCCTTCGATGCCGGTTTTAGCAGCGGTATAGGCAATTACATAAGGGATACCGTATTGTGCCGCCATGGAGCTGATGTTGATAATGCAGCCGTTGCCTGCGGGCAACATTTGCTTGGCAACCTCGCGGCTGATGGTAAAAACCGCGTTCATGTTAGTTTGCACAACGCGTTGAAACTCTTCGTCGGTAACCTCGGTAAAGTGTTTTTTAAGGTTAATGCCTGCGTTATTCACTAAAATATCTATTTGCGGGTATTCGGCGGCTATTTGCTCCACTAAGGCAGGTATCCCGTTAAGGTCGCTCAGGTCGACAACCTTATAATGGCATAGTTCGCCCAGATTGGCAGCTACCTGTTTAAGATTAGCTTCGTTACGGCCTATCATAATGGTTTTGATACCGCCGGCCACAAACTTTTGGGTAATGGCCAGGCCAAGCCCAGATGCTCCGCCGGTTACAACGGCTATTTGTTGTGTTGATGTCATTCTAATTTATCAAGCGTCTTTTTTTAATGATGAGCCCCTGACGATGAGCTCGTGCCTTAAAACCAAACTATGGGTTAATTGTATATCAGAACCGGTTGTTAAATGGTTGATGAGCAGCTTTGCCGAAACTTCGCCCATCTCGTAGCCGCGGTAGTCAATGGTGGTTAAATTTGGTTCGATGATGCAGCAGGCGGGGTCGTTGTTAAAGCCAGCAAAGGCAATGTCATCAGGAATATTGATACCAGCTTTTTTTAGGTCGACCATGCAGTTGATGGCGCAAATATCATTGGCCGAAAAAACGCCGTCGGGTAAAAACCTCATTTTTAATATCTGCGCGGCTGCATCTTTACCCGCCTGTACGCTCAGGTTATTGATGATCAGCAGCTCATCGCTAAAAAGCAGTCCGTTATCTTTTAATGCCTGCAGGTAGCCTTTAAACCGTTCTTCGTAAACGTTGTGTACGCCCGTGCCGGTAATGTGCATAATGCGCTTGCAGCCTTGTTTGGCCAGGTGATCGGTTATTTGATAAGCCGCCTTAAAATTGTCGATATGGATATTTGGGCAGCTTTTATGTTCGTAAATACGGTCGAAAAAGATGATTGGGATATCGCGTTTGATAAAGGGATCAAGATGGTCGATATTATTGGTATCATAAGCTAAGGACACCAGCAGACCGTCGACCCGGTTGTTGAGCATGGTTTGGGCATTGGTGATCTCTTTCCGCATCGTTTCGAGCGACTGGCTGATGATGAGGTTAAAGTTGGCATCGTTGGCTACCTTTTCAACACCGGCTATCATATCGGCCATAAAAGCACTGTTTAACCGGGGTACGATAACGCCAATAGTGTTGCTGCGTTTGGTGCGCAAACTGCTGGCAAACAGGTTTGAGCTGTAGCCCATCTGGCGGGCGGCATCCACAATTTTCTTTTTGGTGTTTTTATTTACACCCGGAAAGTCATTAAGGCTGCGGCTAACGGTCGCGGCCGATACGTTCAGCTTTTTAGCGATGTCGTAAATGGTGACCACTTTATCATTGTTATACCCTGCCACGGTTATTCGTATTAATCGATTTCAAATATCGGGTTAATTTTCAATTAAAGTATAGGTAAATGTAAAAATTCCATTACTGATGGTGCAATGCAAAAATAGGTTATAATGATGCTGTTAACCAATATAAACAAGGTTTTGATATTGAGAAAAAGTGAAACGGCCAGCGGTTTATTTGACAAATAATTAGTGTAACCGATTGCGATATTGATTTTTTGTGCTTAATTTCACATCATCAATACAGCCCTATAGGTAATGGGTAAGGCCAATCAGAAAACCCATCATCTATAAATGTAGATAAACCAAATCTAAATTATGAATAAATTTAAAATTTTAGCGCTGGCATGTCTTTGTCAAATTACAGCGGCATCGGCGCAAAGCATTTACACCGATCCGTCGAAACCGATAGACGCGCGGGTTAACGATCTGGTATCCAAGCTGACCTTAGAAGAAAAGGTACACCAGATGATGAACCAAAGCCCGGCCATTCCCAGGCTTAACATCCCCAGGTACGACTGGTGGAACGAGGCGCTGCATGGCGTGGCACGATCGGGCGTGGCAACCATATTTCCGCAGGCGATAGCGCTTGGCGCTACCTTTGATACCGACCTGGCCAAAAAGGAATCGACCGCGATATCGGACGAGGCACGGGCCATGTATAATGCCTCGGTAAACGAAGGTTACCGTGAACGTTTTGGCGGACTGACCTTTTGGACACCCAACATCAACATCTTTCGCGACCCGCGCTGGGGCCGTGGACAGGAAACTTACGGCGAAGACCCTTTTTTAACCGGGAAAATTGGCGTTGCCTTTATACAAGGCTTGCAGGGCGACGACCCTAACCACCTGAAAGTGGCAGCATGTGCCAAACACTTTGCCGTACACAGCGGACCGGAAAGGCTGCGCCATACTTTTAACGCGCAGGCAACGCCAAAAGACCTGCACGAAACTTACCTGCCCGCTTTTAAGGCGCTGGTTGACGCCAAGGTTGAAGCCGTAATGTGCGCCTATAACCGTACCAATAACGAGCCTTGCTGCGGCAGCAACCTGCTTTTAGATGATATATTGCGCAACCAGTGGCAATTTAAAGGCCATGTAGTATCGGACTGCGGCGCCATTGCCGATTTTTATATGGGCCACAAAGTGGTGCCTGGTCAGGCGGAAGCTGTAGCATTATCGGTAAAGCACGGCGTTGACCTTAATTGCGGGGATGAGTACCCCGCCCTGGTTGAGGCCGTTAAACGCGGGTTGATTACCGAAAAGGAAATTGATGCAGCGCTGGCTACCCTACTTAAAACACGCTTTAAATTAGGCTTGTTTGACCCGGCGGAGAACAACCCGTATAACAAAATTCCTGTTAGCGTGATCAACAGCCCGGAGCACAGGGCGTTGGCTAAAGAGGTAGCCCTGAAATCGATCGTGCTGTTAAAAAACAATGGCGTGTTACCGCTTAAGAACAACCTGGCCAAATACTTTATTACCGGGCCAACAGCTGCGACCGCCGAAGCCCTGATGGGCAACTATTATGGCGTTAACCCGCACATGAGCACCATATTGGAAGGTTTGGCGGGCGGCATTGCGCCCGGCAGCCAGATGCAGTACAAACCCGGTGTTTTGCTCGATCGCGATAACATTAACCCCATTGACTGGACCACCGGCGATGCGCAGGCAGCCGATGTAACGTTTGTGGTGATGGGCATAACCGGTTTGCTTGAAGGCGAGGAAGGGGATGCGCTTGCATCGCCAAACTTTGGCGACCGGCTGGATTATAACCTGCCTAAAAACCAGATAGATTTTTTAAGGAAGATAAAAACCGGCAACAAAAACAAAGTTGTGGCTATTATTACCGGCGGCAGCCCCATGAATTTATCGGAAGTGCATGATATTGCCGATGCTGTGGTGCTGGCCTGGTACCCCGGCGAAGAAGGGGGTAACGCCCTGGCCGATATTATTTTTGGCAAGGTATCGCCTTCAGGCAGGTTGCCGGTGACGTTCCCTAAATCGTTCGCGCAGTTGCCGCCATACGAAAACTACTCCATGCAGGGGCGCACTTACCGTTATATGACCGCCGAGCCGATGTACCCCTTTGGTTATGGCTTAAGCTATACGCAGTTTGGCTATTCGCCCATGGTGCTATCGGCAACGCAGGTTAAAAAGAACACTGCCGTGACGGCCGAAACTACGCTGACCAATACCGGCAGCGTGGAAAGCGAAGAAGTTGCTGAGCTTTACATTACTGTACCACAAACCGGAGATAACCCGCAATACAGCTTAAAAGGCTTTAAACGGGTTAAATTGAAACCGGGCCAATCGGCAAAGGTAAGCTTTGAAATTACACCCGAACTGATGAAAAGCGTAAGCGACAGCGGCGAGTCGGTTTTGTTGGCCGGAAGTTACAAGGTTTACATTGGCGGTTCGGTGCCCGATAAAAGAAGTTTGGAATTGGGTGCGGTTAAGCCTTCAATAGGTACATTTGTGGTAAAGTAGATACCAGATGAAAAACACCCTTTTGTTAAATGTTTTTTTGCTTGCCGCGACTGTTGCCCTGGCGCAGGACAAGGCACGCGTAATAACCGTTGATGTACAGCAGGTAAAAGGGCAGCTTAACCGCAGTTACCGCGAGTGTGTAGGCGCAGGCCGTGCCAACGAGGGTTTGCGTGCCGACTGGCAGCGGCAGTTGCGTTTGGTTAAACAGGAGTGCGGGTTTAAATATATCCGCTTTCATGGCTTGCTGAGCGATGATATGGGCGTTTACCGTGAAGACAAACAAGGCAAACCCCAATACAACTATCAATACATTGATGAGCTTTTTGACTTTCTGCTCAGCATCAACATGAAGCCCTTTGTTGAACTGGGTTTTATGCCCAACGCCTTGGCCAGCGGCAACAAAACCGTGTTTTGGTGGAAAGGCAATATTACGCCACCTAAGGACTATGCGCTTTGGAACGGCCTGATCAAAAACCTGGTGCAGCATTGGACGGAACGCTACGGGCACACCGAGGTTGTCAGTTGGTACTTTGAAGTTTGGAATGAGCCCAATTTGAAAAGCTTTTTTTTCAGCGGCGACCAGGCTGACTATTTTAAGCTTTACGATCAAACGGCAACTACCATCAAATCAGTAGCGACAGATTACCGGGTGGGCGGACCGGCCACGGCGGGCAACGCCTGGATACCCGAGCTGATCCGCTATTGCGCGCAAAACAAAACGCCGATAGACTTCATTAGCACACATGATTATGGCGTAAAGCAAGGCTTTTTGGACCAAACCGGTGAGGTTGGGGTGATCGTTAGTCAGGACCGGGCGGCTGTTTATGGCAACATGACGCGGTCGCGTAAGAAGATACAAGCCTCGGCCATGCCGAACCTGGAGCTGCATTATACCGAGTGGAGCTCGAGTTATACACCTACCGACCCGATACATGATAACTATGTGGAGGCGGCCTATATGCTCGACAAGATCAAACACGCGGGGCCGCAAGTAAACTCCATGTCGTACTGGACGTTTACCGATATTTTCGAGGAGATAGGCCCACGGTTCACACCGTTTCATGGCGGGTTTGGGTTGCTCAACTACCAGGATATCAAAAAACCGGCCTACTATGCTTACCAGTACCTCAACAAACTAAGCGACCACGAACTCCGGACCAGCGATACCAGCGCCATTGCCTGCACCGACCGTAAGGGCAGCGTGCAACTGTTGTTCTGGGATTTTACCATCACCCATCCCGGCGACTCGGTTAACGATCAGACCTTTTACAAACGCGATCTGAAGGCTGCGGCTTTAAGTCCTGTAAAAGTAAAACTGAGCCATTTGGCACCGGGCAACTATCAGCTGCAGCTTTACAAAATTGGCTACCGCGCCAATGACGCCTATGCCACTTACCTGGATATGGCTTCGCCGGGGCAATTGACGCGGCAGCAGGTGGCGCAAATTAAGCAGGCCAATAATGGCAAGCCGGTAACCACAATGGTTAAGGTTTTGGCTAATGGTCTGTTTGAAAAGGAGCTACCCATGCGGCAGAACGATGTGTACATGGTGGAGTTGAAGAAAGAATTATAACAGAACATATGCTACCCAATTTAGAACAAACTTTCCGCTGGTTCGGGCCTTCAGACCCGGTTACCCTGGCCGCCATTACCCAAACCGGAGCTACCGGCGTGGTTACCGCTTTGCACCATATCCCGGCGGGTGAGGTATGGTCGGTAGACGAGATCAGCCTCCGTAAACAAACCATCGAAAACGCGGGCCTCACCTGGAGCGTGGTGGAGAGCGTGAACATCCACGAAAGCATCAAAACGGCGGCGCCCGAACGGGACAGCTATATTGAAAAATACAACACTACTTTGCGCAATCTCGCCAAAGCGGGCATCAAAACCGTGTGTTACAACTTTATGCCCGTGCTCGACTGGACGCGTACCAACCTCGACTATCGCCTGGCCAACAATGCTTCGGCATTGCGGTACGACGCGCCCGCGCTGGCCGCCTTCGACCTGTATATTTTGCAACGGCCCGAGGCTTTCGACGAGTTTACGCGTGCGCAGCAACAGGCGGCAAAGGCTTACCTTGACAGCATCAGCGAAAGCGAAAAAACCTATCTCACCAATACCATCATGGCCGGTTTGCCGGGTACCGACGAGGTGTTTACCATCCCCGAATTCAATGAACATTTGCAGCGTTATGCCGAAACCGATGCGGCTAAACTGAAACAAAACCTGGCGTATTTTCTGCAAGGCATCATCCCCACCTGCGAGGAGTTGGGCATCAACATGTGTATACATCCTGACGACCCACCCTTCCCGATACTGGGCCTGCCGCGCGTGGTTTGTAACGAGGCCGACCTGCTGGATGTGGTCAACTCCTGCTCATCGCCATCAAACGGTATCACCTTTTGCACCGGCTCGCTGGGTGCTAACCCCGTGAACGACCTGCCCGGCATGGCAGAGCGATTAGGGCCGCATATCCACTTTTTGCACCTGCGCAACGTGCAGCGCGAACCCGACGGCAGCTTTTACGAAGCCGATCATCTAAGCGGCAGCACCGATATGTACGCCGTGATGAAAAACGTGGTCAAAGAACAAAAGCGCCGCGCCGACACCGGTCAGGGCAACCTAACTATACCCATGCGGCCGGACCATGGCCATAAGATTTTGGACGATGTGAACTACAATACTTACCCCGGTTATTCTGTGATCGGCCGTTTGAAAGGGCTTGCTGAATTGCGGGGGTTGGAGCTGGGCATCAAGAGAACGTTGTTTGGTCATTAGTCATTGGTCATTAGGTCATTAGTACGTGTACAGTTTTACATGCTGAATACTGTACTCGTTTACCGGGATGCGGATATGCCGGCCCTGGTGGTCCTGGTCGCCGTTCATGCGCCTGCCTGGTACCCATTGGCCGTTGATGAACGAGCCTTCATCGACGGTTAGCATTCCGGCCCTGCCTTGTGCAAGGGGTTCGAAGGTAACGACCGCACCCGTTCCGGCAATGTAGTATTCATCGGGCGCTACCATGATCACCATGATACCCGTTTGTGGCCAGGTATCGTTTTTTGCCCCGGCCGACCAGCCCAGTTTATACTCGTGACTTACCGTTAAGTTGTAGTTGCCTAAACTTGCTTTTTGCACGGCGTTATCCTTATCCAGTAAAAAGCCTTTGGTGGCCTGCTGTGGCTGGTATTTCGCGATAAGCGGCTTAAGTTGGCTGATGACCGCGTAAGCTTTGCCGATAGGTTCGTTTTCGGGTTTGGGGGTCGACTCGATAGAGAACGGCGAGAACGACAGGCAATTATATTCGCCGAAAGCAAAAAAGGGTTTGGCATCAACACCGGCTTCAAAACGGATCTCGGGTATCAGCAGCGGGTTGCCCCGGCGGGTGTATTCATCGCACCAATGCTTAAAGTCGGGGTTGTAAAAGTCGGGGGCAAATATGTCAATGGCCGGGGCGCCTGCTTTCCAGATGTCCATTACCTGCGGCAAGGGACCGGCGCTGGGGTACTCGCCGGGTTTTTTACCGGGGGCGTTAAGCGCGGCGTTCACGTACATGGGCAGGGGGTATACCTTTTTACCTGCCAGCGCTATCTCGTTCGCATAACGCGCAAAATGCCAGGCCATAAATTGCTCATCGGTGGCCAGGCTTTTACCAAAAACAGTTTCCCAGGTACCGGTGGTGCTATAAGCGGTTGGCAGGGTTTCCTTATAGCGGTTCAGGTAATTAAGCAGCCCTGCAGGTACGGGCCGCGCAAAGGCGGTGTCGGCAGCGGCACTATGGTCGCGGGCATCGGGCAGCATCCCAATTTCGTTCTCAACCTGTATCATGATCACGGTGTGCTTTTGCCCGTCGACCATTTTAAGGTGCTGCATGAGCTTCACAAAGGCCGCTTCATCCGCGTCCAGGTTGTTTTTACTAAAAGGACTTAGTATTTCCTGCTTCACGTTGTTGTGGTCTTCGGCCCGTGGGAAACGGGCGGTGTTGGTCTTAACCCAGCCCGGTGCATAGCAACTCATGCTGTTTTTCCAGCTGCCAAACCAAAGCAACACCAGTTTGATGTTGTTTATACGCGCACCGGCTATCTGCTTATCAAGCAGACTAAAGTCAAATTTGCCCTCGGCGGGTTCCATCAGCTCCCAATACACGGGGGTGTAAATGGTGTTGATGTTCATTTTTTTAAGCTTTGGCCAAATGGGTTTCATATACGCCATAGCCGACGCGCTCGAATTGCCCAACTCGCCACCTAAAATTAAATAGGGCTTGCCATCTACAAGCAACTGTACCGAACCGCCGTTTTTTACCAGCCGGGGCATATTGCCGCCGGTTTGCTGTGCCCTTAGCGTAAGCATATTTAAAAGGAGCAGGCTACATGCTAAAAGCAGTTTTTTCATTTGAATAGGGCGGTTTTTGTTGTTTTTGTATTTAAAGATACGGGATAAACATCAAATAGGGGAGCCGGACGCAAGTCATTTTTGAATTTTAACTTTTGAATTTTAACTTTCTTTTGGGCGTTCCCTGCGGGCCGGGCTGTACGCTATAGCTGCTGCGCAGGCTGCCGCTTCCATCCCTAACGCAATTCCTCGTAAACATCGGTATTCTTCGGTATTTTAAATGAGGTTCAAGTCGCAAGCATCAGGTATCAAGTTTTTTTTGGTCTTGCTACTTGATACTAATTACTTGCTACTAAATACTAATTACTTGCTACTAAATACTAATTACTCACTACTAAATACTAATACCTATACTCCTTGCTATTCCCTTTCATAAACGGCACCTCACAGCGCCCGTTTGATTTCTTCACTTCTTCCTCCGCACCCCCGGCTAACTCAAATTCGGCTTCCTGTTCATCGTCCTCATCGCCCGGTGGTTTATACCGGTTAGGCCCTACCTTTTCACCCGGCTTATGCCACTCCTCCCCTAAACGTATATTATCTATCCACCAGGGTTCATCGTGCCGGGGCCGGGTAAATTCATTTAACCCACGGGTCAGTATCTCGTCAGTTAAATACTGGCCTTCGGGTAACACCTTATCCAGCCCGGGGTAAAAATAGCACAGGTTTTCCCTTTGCCTTGTCAGCCTTTCTACGGTCGTCTCTTTCTCCTCATCTTCCTCATCATCCCAGTCATCCTCATCCTCATCGTCATAGTCGTCCTCCGCATCTTCCTGTGTCCGCGCCAGTTCGGCATCGTCAAACAGGTCGTCCTCGGTTAGCTTATCCTTTTCAACAATTACATATTCCTTTTGCGGCGCTTCAGGTTCAGCATAATAAAAGCCAAGGTGTTTGGCTATCTTCTCCAGTGCCGATAGCTTATTGTTCAGCCTGATGAAGGTGGTCTGCCCGTCTTTGCTATCAGTTATCTTCATACACCAAAGTGCCGCCGCCTCATCGGCCGTTAGTTCGTGTACGCCTTTAAGCGTGCCATCGCTGCGGTAATAGTTGGCCATATTGCCAAAAGCAATTTTGCCCAGTTCGGCTAACAGCATTTGGTGCGTTATCCCGGCTTCGCGACTGGCCGTTGCCGTTCGCTCCTGCAAATACGCCGCAATTTTAGGCAGCCGCATCAGCGCGCCGCTCAAAGCCGTCGTACCGCTATACCCGGCCCGCAAAGCCGCCCGGGTAGCATTCATATCGATCAAATATTCATCACAAAATTTTTGTTGTTTGGGGGTTAATACATTCGGTTCCATTATTTTACTAAAATTACATTAATCACAAATGTAATAAAAATCATTCATAAAAACAAATTACAAAACAGCCAAAAATGCCATAAATCAGCCCTTTTTATACAATTAAAGCCGTTTTAAGAAAGTAAAACAGAAGGGTGTTAATTATTACAAAGCAGGTAAATATTTCCACCATGTCATTGCGGGGCACGAAGCAATCTCTGAGGACGGCACTACAGTTTTTCATGACGGAAAAGATCTAACAACTTTTTAAATTTGCCAGATCTGAACGCATGTCCCCTCTCCACCTTGTCATCTCGACCAGCGGGAGAGATCTTCTGCTTCATGCCGGTCTGCTGTAGAAATGTCTGCTGTAGAAGATTTCTCTCCGTTAGCCAACGGATCGAAATGACAACAAGGTGTAGAAGATTTGCCGTTTTTGTTTCAGCTTAAGGTCGGTGTTGTCACCGCACCTTTATTTACCGTCCATAATGTGGTGTTGTGACAACACCGGCCACAACTGAATGACTACGCAAGAAGCCCATTGTGTAGCATGGATGCATAAGTCCGCGCACCGGCGAAAGGTCAGAATGTCTACATGAGTTTGGTAGAATTGGTTAGCTGCAAATAACTATATTTGTATAAAAACATTTTAGCGTGGATTTTGAAATTTACAGCAATAACGATCATAAAATAATACATGGTGATGTTTTTACCTGTTTAAAACAGGTTGATGATGAATCTGTTAATTTGATATTCGCCGATCCACCATATAACATCGGAAAAGATTTTAACGGACGAAAAGACAAGTGGGCAACTGATGAGTTATACTTAAAGTGGTGCTATCAATGGCTTGATATATGTATCCAAAAGCTAAAAAAAAATGGAAGCTTCTATGTTATGACATCAACGCAATTTATGCCATATTTTGACATATTCTTGCGTAAGGAGTTAAACATAATTTCACGAATAATTTGGTCTTATGATAGCTCTGGGGTCCAAGCTAAAAAATTCTATGGATCGATGTATGAACCAATACTTTATTGCGTAAAAGACAAAGACGATTATACTTTTAATTCAAACTCTATTTTAGTTGATGCAAAAACTGGATCGAAACGAAAACTGATAGATTATAGAAAAAATCCACCACAAGTTTATAACACAGAAAAGGTACCGGGGAATGTTTGGGATTTTAGCAGAGTGCGGTACAGAATGGATGAATATGAAGACCACCCCACGCAAAAACCAATAGCCCTTTTAGAGAGGATCATAAAAGCAAGCTCAAACCCAGGCGATTTAATACTTGACCCTTTTTCTGGAACATTTACAACGGGTTATGTTGCTAAGACCCTCGAAAGAAATTCAATTGGGATAGAAATACAAGATGACTACATCAAAATTGGTCTGAGAAGACTTGGTATTGCAGATTATTTCAAAAATGAAAAGTTAAAAAAAGCTGTTAGGACTTTTGAAAAAGAACCGGTTTACACCAATCTAAATTTATTTAATTCTAATGACGGAGCACCAGTTCACGGCCAATATTAAGTTAATTCTAAAAAAGTACTTCGGTGACACTGGTGTAGATGTTTTTCAGCACAGTCCTTTGATCCAATATTTAAATAGAAAGACCAAGTCAGCAAATAGTGGATCTAAATCTCGCGGAAGTTTTGCAAATATATATGCCATATATATTTTGGTCGAAGACTATATTGCCAATGGCTTTCATAATAGTGGGGATTATACGAGTTTTCCTGGTTCAGTTTATACAAATCTATTTAAAAGACAAAGAGAATTGCCTTTTGGAACAAAACTTCAAAATCATGCTTTAAATAATCGACTCAATTCAGAGTTTGAAAACTGGTTTCCTACATTGGAGATAGTTCCTATAATTCGAACAGCCGAATCTGATCGATATTGGATAAACGAAAATTTGCTTAAACTTTCGATCGGGGGTAAAGAATTAAACCTTGCTACTGCGGTTATTGAAATTATTCAAGACTATATCGCAACAAAAAAAGACTCTTTTGATAAGTTTCTTATCGCCTGCGAACGACTTCAAATACTAACTGCGGAAGATAGCCGCAAAGTGCAAGAATTTATATTATCGCAATTAGCACCGAATGTTGATGCGAGATTATTTGAGATCATTAGTTATGCAATACTAAAGTATTACTACTATGATCAAGTTATTTATTGGGGTTATGAGCCAGTTATTGGATCCTTAAAAAAGGAAAACTTATCTTTATTTAAGACAGGAAGAACCAACGCAAACGATGGTGGAATAGATTTTGTGATGAAGCCATTGGGCAGATTTTTTCAAGTAACAGAAACCTTAGATTTTAAAAAATACTTTCTGGACATCGACAAACTACAAAGATACCCTGTTACATTTGTGGTTAAGTCTGAAGAGCAAGTAGATACATTATATAGAAAGATCGAAAGGGAAGCACTAAGAAGTTATTCTGTTCAGGCAGTCGTAAAGAGGTACATCAACTGTATCGAAGAGTTAATAAATATTCCTATTATAAAACAAAGATTTGAAGAATCAATAAAAATGGGACACTTATCAGATATATTAAACGAAATAGTTATTCAAAGTAAAGTGGAATTCAATTATGAAGAAGATATAGAATCCGAGCCTTTAGAATAATCCCCCCAGATAACTATCGGTATCCCCGACTTGTGGTACGTAGACAACACCAACCACAAGCTGGAAAACCTTCCAACCTTAAAACATTTCAACTTTCAAATAACCGCCCTAAAACAGCAAAAGCCACCCGGGGGCAGCTCTGCTGATATAAACACTAACACTATTTGCTTTTTAAGGATGCCAAAATGGAAAAACACATCTTCCATTGTACCTCATCCATCTTCCATCGTCGTCCTTCTTCCATCGTACCTCATCCATCATCCATCAACCCTACTTCCCCCCACGCCCCATATTCTGATCGGCCCATTTGATAAACCATTTCATATTGGCCTGGTCCTGGTGGCCCTGGTCGTGCTGGCGCCACGCGAGCTGACCGTCTAACATGGGGGTATTTACGGGCGGCATCTTTTCGGTCTTGTAGTCGTTGGATACGCCGAGGTCTTTTACGCCCAGTAGCTTAAACACCGGCCCTGCGGCTACCGCGGCCATATAGCTGCCCTGGTGATCCAGCCAGTTGGCATCGCCTTTGGCAGGCAGGCCATAGCTGATGAAGGTTAGGCGCGGGGCGCACATGGCGATCAGTTCGTGCGAGTCGACCGGCAGGTCGTTGGCGGTTTTAGGGCCAAAGGTAGCGTCGGACGCGCCGTATTTGATAAAGTTACCGGCCATCCAGTAGTATTCGCCGCCGGTGAGGCTTTCAACGGCCTCGCCAAAGTTGCGGCGGTTCAGTTTAGCGCCGCCTTCGCCCGATGAGCCTACCAGCGCCATGGCAAATTTAGGTTCGTAGGCCAGGGTCACCAAAGCGGCCTTACCATAGCGCGATACCCCTTCGATACCCACGTGTTTGGCATCTACGGCAGGCTCAGAGCTTTCCAGGTAGTCCAAAGCACGCGCAGCGCCCCAGGCCCAGGCGCGCAGGGCACCCCAGTCGTCGGGTTTGCGTGGCTGGCCTTTGTTCACCAAACCGATGATGCCTTTGGTCAACCCGGCACCGTTATCGGCCTGTATGCTGGCGGGGTTTACGGTGGCATAGCCCCAGCCATCGGCAATGAGCTGCTCGGTAGATGGCGGGTCGTTGTTTACGCCCGGTGTACCGGGGATATCCGGTGTAGGTTCGCGGGGTGGTGGCGGCGGCGCGAAAAAATTAAAACCTGGCAAAGCCACTGCGGGCTGGTAGGCCGGATATTTATCCAAAGCGGCCTTTACAGCAGGGTCGCTATCGCCAAGCAGCTTACGGAGCGCATTGTTGATGACCTCCATCGAGGCCGGGTCGGGCTGTGCAGGGGCGGGTAAGCGGCCGGGGCCAAACATCATGAGCACCGGTACCGGGCCTTTGGCATTGGCAGGTACTACCAGCACCATATCGATATCCACATTAATGGCCGGGTATGATGAATTATCTACATGCCCGATGATATGTTTGGCGATAACCGGCGTACGGTTCACAAACTCCCTGTCCAATATCTTCACGGTCCAGGTCACGCCGGGGGTGTTTTTAGGTACGCGGCCATAAACTTCGCGGTCCATATCCTCCACGATCTCGGGGCGGCGTTGTTTCCACCATTGCTCGGCGGTGGTCACTTTTTTGCCGTTCTTTAAGGTCAGTACATCCGGCAGGTTAGGGTAGGGGTTAGCCAGCGCTTCATCATAATTGGCATGGTTGGGCGCTTTCGCGTCTCCGTTGGGGCCGGGGCGCAGGGCTTTAACGCCAAGCTGGTTCATCATATTCTGATGGTCCTGTTCGGCGGTAAAATTCACAGGCGCGGGGGACTGACCAAAAGTTACCGACGCGCCAAACAACAATGCCGGGAAAAACAAGTGCTTGTTCATGATATATTCAATTTAGGTGTTATCATTAAGGTTAATTCAAATGTATCAATTACTGTCCTTTTAAGGCCTGTACAACACTCGTAAAAGCCGATTTTTTAGCATACGACGCATCAAACAGCAAAGGCGCATCCGGGTTCGATGTGGTGTTTATCCAGCTATCGCTATCGGCAACGCCCCAAACGGTGATGCCGTATTGCTGTGCTTTGGGTACGTTAGCTTTGTACGAAGCGATAACATAATGGTACAAATTGGCCTGCTGCGTGATCTGTGTGCTTGTCGCGACGAAGCTGGACGACTTGCTTGTATTCATGGCGATGTCCAGTTCGGAGATGCGCACTTTTAAGCCAGTAGCTGCCATTTTTACGAACATAGCGTCGATACCCGCTGTGGGGGTGTTGATGTTGATGTGCATCTGCGTGCCGATGCCGTCGACATGCCCGCCTTTGTTTTGTATCTCTTTTACTAAAGCGATGAGCGAATCCAATTTTACACTGTTCGACTCCAGGTTGTAGTCGTTGATGAAAAGCAGCGCGTTCGGATCGGCAGCGTGGGCATAGTTAAAGGCCTTTAAAGCGGTGTTGCGGCCAAGGTAATCTGTCCAGTAAAATACGCCCCCGGTACCTGCCGCGGCAAGGCCGCTATTGGTGTTTGAGCTGGTACGCAGGCCGCTGGCGCCGTCGTTCATAATTTCGTTTACCACGTCCCAGGCCTTTATTTTGCCCGCGTAATGGGTGCACATGCCGGTTATATAGTTATTAAAGGCGGCATCAACATTGGCTACCTTTTGGGCTTGTGTTAAGGCAACCGGTGTGGTCGAATTAACCACAATGTTATCAATATTATAAGTGCCCGCAGCGCCAAAGTTAAGCCTTACCTGCGGCGCGGTTTCGTTAGCCGGTAAAGTAACGGTAGTTGTATATTGTGCCCAGGCCGATGTGGTATTGAACGTTGTAGCGCCCTCATATTGGCTGCCTTGCATTACCAATATCACGCTGCCCGCGCCTTTGGCCCAAAAGCTAACCTTATAAGTGCCGCCCGCTGCCGACGCGCCGGCAAAAGCATCGTTTACGGCCTGTATGCTATAGGTATTGGGGCCAGGGGTGGTAATAACCACCTTTAACGAGTTCACCCCATCCTGCGCCGTGGTATTATCTAACGTAATGGCGGCGTTTGTAGGAGCCGCGGTGCTCACCTGCGTGAACCAGTTGGTACTGATGCCGCTCTCAAAACTGCCGTTCAAAGCCAGGTTAACTGTTGATGTTGTTGTGCCCGTAGTGAGCGTATTCAAATAATTGGTGTTTTGCTGCGTGTGCCAGCACAAAGTATGCCCGTATACCGGTATACCGGCATTTGCGCAAAGCGTATAAAAGGCGTCGGCAGTGGTAAAGTTTAGGCTGCCGTCGTTTTGCACGATAGAGGCGTATTTCATTTCATTACCAAAGGTTACCTGGTTTACCTGGCCTTTTACAGTTGCCGCGTAAGCAGCCGTATTTGCGAAGGCGTTGTAGGTAACCGCCATGCCGAAGAATATCCCGCCGGTAGATCCTTTAAGCGTAGTGGTATCCGTTGTAGTAACAACAGGGGTGCCGCCGCCCGAGGTTCCGGTGTCGCTCTTTTTGCACGAGGCCATTAAGGTTATCCCCGCAAAGGCGGCAATAGCCAGTTTTTTAATGTTGTTTTTCATTTTGGGATGCTTTAAAATTTAAAAGGTTTGGGCAAATGCGTTGCCAACCATCAGTATGCTAATGGTCAGATATGGTTTCACGTTAACAAAACAAGAGGCAATTTGCCTCTTGTTTTGTGTCAGTTAATCAATATTGGGTTAATCTTAGTAGCCGTTATTTTGCGGATAGGCCGGGCCGGTTGAAACAGCCTGGATCAATGATTGCGGGATAGGCCTGCGCACATGGTAAGGCTGAATATTCGGAGCAGCTATCGCGTTATATTGTTTTACGCGCCTCACTAATTGTCCGGTCCGCACCAGGTCATACCAGCGGCGCGGGTCACCGTATAGTTCGCGGGTGTATTCATCAAGTATCAGGTCCATGCCACATGGGGGCGATCCTACGGTTGTGTTATTAGGTAAGGCCAATTGCGCCAGTTGTGCAGGCGTTAACAACATTGCAGCCTGGCATTGCAAATTTACAGCAGCCTGGGTCGCGGCGGTAACGCTAACCGAACTCTTAGGGATAACGTTCGCATCTGCCGGTGCACGGAAAGCCGCGCGCTGCCTCAGCACATTCAACGAGTTTGCCGCGTTAGTGATATTGCCTAACATATAATTCGCTTCGGCATTCACCAGGTAAACTTCAGAGAAACGTAATAAAACGATCGGCCTCGATGAAAAATCACTGGTCTGCAAACGTGTAGGGTCGTCAAACTTTTTAACGGTCGGGAAAACAACGTTGGTAAACTGCGCCGGCGTAACGATCAGTCCTTTAAAGGCATCGCGCTGTGCCAGGGTCACACTGTTATTTTCGGGCATCAGGATAGCGGTATCACCGCCTATTGGTACCTGGAACGATGAGGTCGAAACATTCGAAGCTGGTATCAATTGCCCTTTTGTACCCCCGGTGCTCGTTTTACCGGCAGCTACGGTAGTATTGCATATCCAGTAGGTTTGAAAAGTTGCCTGGTAACGCACATCATTCACCTTATCGGCAAACGCCTGATTTATAGTGTATGGAGGGTTCGGGGCTATCCGGATGTAAGGCCTGCCGTTAAATACATCCCTAAGCATACCTGGCTTTGCGGTACTGATAACCTGCGGAACAGCATCTATACCAGCCACGTTATCAACGCCGGGGCCAACATAGTTAAATCGCGAAACCACGTAAAGCAAGTTAAGGCCGTTACCACCGGATGCCTGTCCTACGTAGCCCGAATAAGATGGATCGGTCAGACCGCCAAAATCTATGTTAAACATGTTTTCTTTGCCGTAATCGTTGGCCGGTTTATGCGCGTCAAAATAATCCTGCCAAAGGTCAAGCCCGTAGGTGCCCTTATTGGCTATGATCGCTGCGGTAAGGTCGGCTGCTTTTTGAAAGTCGCCTACAACCGCGGCTTCGGTGTATGCCCTGGTCAGGTAAGCTTTGGCAAGGTACATATTGGCTACGGCCGAAGTTGCTGTTTTTCCTGCATTGGCTCCTCCTGCAAATGGGTTTGTGGCGGTAATGGTAGGGGGTAAAGCTGCGGCTGCATCCGTAAAATCCTGGATGATCTGGGCATAAATATCGCTCAGCTTGGCCGGGGCATCAGCAGTGGTAGCCTCTGTTAAAAAGGTAGTATGCAATGGGATACCGCTTTGTTGAGTTGCGGTAGTGCCTCCAAAAGTTTGCACCAGGAAAAAATAGATCCATCCGCGGAGGAATTTGGCTTGCGCGATATAGGCTGCTTTGGTTGCCGCATCCAGGTTAGCTGCCGGCGCATACTGTAAAACGCCATTTAAGCTATTGATATCGGTAAAAAGCCCGCTAAAACCAACGCTGTTTGACGAGTTGACACCGTTATAACTGGCACCTGTTGGGTTGGTTGACGATCCGCCGGCTACCACTTCATCTGTTCCCTGGTTAAAGAAAACGATGCCTTCGCCTGCAAAAAAATTCTGCCTCAGATCATAGTAAACGCCGGTAATACCTGCCAGTACACCCCCGGGTGTGCTAAAGTAGTTTGGATAAAGGGCCGATTCCGGGTTCTCCACAAGGTACTTTTTGCAACTTGTGGTAGTTGCCGTTAATATTGCTGTTATAGCAATAATTAAACTTGTTTTATTGAATATTTTCATAATTTTTTAATTAAAATCTCGCGTTTATACCAAAAATAAAATCACGTGTTTGCAGGCCGGCAGTTATGCCAGAACCACGCCAGCCATTGGGGTTGTTGTTGGCATCGTACCCGCCAACGTTTCCGCTCGATGCAGCTGACACCGGGTTAATACCTGTAACTGATTCAGGATCGGTAACCGAGAACCCGTGGTTCATAACAGGGGCGTAAATAATGAACGGATTGGTAATATTGGCATAGAGCCTTAAAGAAGTTATGCCAACATGCGCTAATATCTTAGCCGGGATGTTATACCCTAAGTTGATGCTTTTAGCACGGATGAACGATCCATCATAATATTGCAGCGTTGCATAATACTGGCTCTGGAACTGATCGTTAGGCTCAGGGAACGCGTTAGTGGGATTGGTAGGTGTCCAGTAGTCAATAACCGGTTGGTTATGCCTGCCCAGGTTGAGGTATTGCCAGCCTTGAACGCCAGAGTTTGACGATGAAACATAAGGCACGGTGGTAGTAAAGCCCATCCGGCCTTGTATAACAAGGCTCAAGTCAAAGTTTTTGTAGCTAAACCTGTTCGAAAAGCCAAAAGTATAATTTGGATTAAAATGGCCGATGATCTGGTTGTCATTCGCGTCAATTTTTCCATCGCCATTCAGGTCCTGCACGCGTATCTGGCCAGGGTACTGCAACGGTGATGTTTGACCGTTTACAGGCAAGTATACCTGGCCGGCGGGAGTTTTGCTTGGGTCAATGCCCGGCGAATCGCCGATCTGCCATATCCCTATTTTCTTAAGGTCGTATATCACACTCAGCGGCTGCCCTACAAATTCGCCCGAGCTTATGATAAACGGCAACCCGTTTGGCAGCTCTTCTATCCTCTCCCTGCTAAAGGCTATATTGAAATCAGTAGACCATGAAAATCCACCTTTATTTTGGATATTAAGAGAGCTAAGGGTTACTTCGAGCCCCTTGTCAGAAGATGAACCTAAGTTAGAAACTTGTGATGAAGCACCTGTTGTTGCAGGTAAAGCGTTTGGCAAAATAATACCGGTGGTGTTTTGTTTATAAAGCTCCACGGTACCCGTTAACCTGTTATTCAATACACCAAAATCTAACGCCAGGTTATATTCGGCAGTTGTTTGCCAGGTCAGGTTATTGTTTACCAGGTTGGTTACCCTAACACCGGCAGCGTCGCCGGTAGACACACCACCGTATTGATATTTCACAGAACTTAACTGCCCCAGTGTGCTGTAAGCATTTACACTGCCGGTAGTCGACGTTTGTCCGTAACCACCACGTAGTTTCAGGTTATCAATATAGGTAAACCGTTTCATAAAGTTTTCGTTGCTGATCACCCAGCCTAAACCCAACGAAGGATAAGTTGTCCATTGGTGGCCCTGTGCCAACGGTGAGTTACCGTCGGTACGAATGGTAGCCGTTAAATCATATTTATCATTAAACGCGTAGTTAACACGGGCAAAATAAGATAACAGGCCGGTTTCACTAAAAGATCCGCCATCCGACTGAAATGTACCAAGGCTAAGGTTGCTGTTTACGTTAGGGTCAGAAGGAATGTTGGTCGCGCTGATATTTGAATTTTCCGTATGTGCTTTTTCAGCGTTAAAACCAGCTATCGCATTGATGTGATGTTTACCAAATGTATTATCGTAGGTAAGTAAATGCTCCTGGTTTAACCGGTACGAATAGTTGTTTGTTGTACTGGCGTTGGTATTTATTAAGCTAACAATACCGCTGCCATTAATACCGTTGTACACACCTTGTAACGATTGTGAGAAATTGTAGTTTACCGTGTAACGGTATTTCAAATGCTCTATAGGGCTTACTTCGGCATAAAGGATACTATTGCTCACAAACCCCCTGGTATGATTGTAGAAGGATGCAGGGATAGTGCTCGGTACTAATGGGTTTAAAGTTAAATTATCGGTCGATCCGATCCATGGCAGGGAATTTAACGAACCATCGGCATTATAAGGGCTGGCCAAAGGTGTTAAGAACTGCGCGGTACCCAATTGGCTCCCGCCTTCGTTATTGTCCGATGTTCTCAGGGTTCCCTGTTGGCTTACCCCTATTTTGATGTATTTATTAACCCTATGGTCAACGTTAATATTCAGATCTATCCGGTCGCTTTTAATGCCAGGCTCAAGCCCGGTTTGCTTACGGTAACCGGCGCCCAAAAGCACCTGGGTTTTATCTGTTCCGCTTGATATCCTTAAACTTTGGTCCCAAACCATGGCCGGTTTAACCAAAAGGTCAACCCAGTTGGTGCTTACGCCAGCGGCAAGCGCGGCTGTCTCTGCCGGTGTTAAACCATATAATGCCGCGGCGCCGGTATTTTGTATAATAGATCCTTGAATGGCATCTTGCTTAAGTTGTGCATATTGCGCGCCATTTAACATTTGGAGTTGGCCCTCAAGCTTGGTTATACCATAATAAGTATCGTACGAAGTAACAGTTTGCCCCACACGGCCCCTAAAGGTAGTGATCAAAATTACACCACCCGAACCACGCGAACCATAAATAGCTGTTGCCGACGCTCCTTTTAATACATCCACACTTTTAATGTTGTTAGGATCGATGTTTTCGATAAAGTTGTAAAAAGGTTCGCCGTCCAAAACGATCAGTGGTCCATCAGCACCCGGGTTGCCAATGGTACGGTTACCACGAATGGTTATCGCCGGTCCGCTGTTACCATTAACAACATCCAAACCTGCAACTCTGCCTTTTAGCTGTTCAAATACGTTTGCCGAGGGTATTTCCTGCAATGCTTTGTTGTCAACCGTTGCAACCGTTCCGGTCACATCCTGTTTTCTTAAAGTACCGTAACCTACTACAACAACCTCGCTCAGGCTGTTTGTGCTGAGTGTAAGGCTTATTTTTAAGTTATTGCTTTTGGGTGCTGCAACAACTTCCTGGCTGTTGTACCCTACAAAAGATACCACCAGGGTTACTGTCTTTGCGGGCACCCCCGTCAGATTGAAATGGCCGTTTACATCGGTGGCCGTACCCTGCGCTGTGGTGCCCTTTATTTTAACGGTGGCACCAACTACGGGCGAACCGGTTTCGTCAACCACAGTACCCGAGAGGGTCGACTGGGCGTACATGTTTAGCGAAAGCAAGCTGCTGCAAAATAGCAGTAACAGTACTTTACAATGTTTGTTGAGTTTAAGTTTTTGCATAATTGTTTGGTTTACTATTGAGCGTTTTATAATGGTCAGTTTATTGTTTTGAGTTTTGTTGCAGTACTTATAGGCCTGCTGCGCCAAAACTAACCTGCAAGTTTAAGTCGGAGTTTTTTAATCATCGCTTTAATTGGGTTTAATGGGTTTTGTTAATTGGTTAATTTATTGCGCCGGTTTCCCGGTGTATAGCAAGCAATAATAGGTAGTCGACTAATTGGTTTATAATCGGAAACTAAAGTAGTAACAAATTTCAAAATAACAATCGATTGCAATAATTTTTTTCACCGATTTTGAATTATTAAGATATTTTCATCCATACTTATTCTCGAATAAAAATTTGTTAATTACTAATTGCAAATGTTTTGTTTTTGTTAATAAAACATCTCTAAAAATATTATATTGGCTTTTGTGTTTGATTGCGTGATAGTTAAAATAAGCGTTATCGGTTGCAATATGGTCTAAAATGCTGATGGTATTTACCCGCGACTGTTTGGTTTTTGTTGGCATAGGGCCGCTTTCAAATCATTAATATCAATAAAAAACACAAAATATTTGTAATCGATTGCTAAAGGTTTAAATTTGTTCTATCAAGTTTGTAATTAACCAATTATCATTTCTGCCCATCATGAATAACAACACCATTTCTGCACGTTGCACGGCACTGTTTTTAGTTATACTGAGTATACAGGCCGGCATAAGCAAGGCGCAAACCGCGAACACCCAAAAAGGGCTTAAAGATTATTATAGTAAGTATTTCCCCATTGGCGTTGCCGTATCGGTGCGCACCTTAAATGGTGCCGATGGTGCTTTGCTGCTATCGCAGTTTAACAGCATCACCCCCGAGAACGCCATGAAGATGGGCCCCATCCACCCCCAGGAAGACCGCTACAACTGGCGCGATGCCGACTCTATCGTAAACTTTGCGCAAAAGCATGGCCTTAGGGTACGCGGGCATAACCTGTGCTGGCACGAGCAAACACCCGCCTGGCTTTTTAAAGACGCGCAAGGCAACCAGGTAACCAAAGAAGTACTGCTCAAACGCCTGCACGACCATATCACCACCGTGGTCAACCGCTATAAAGGAAAAATATACGCCTGGGATGTAGTTAACGAGGCTATAGCCGATGACAGCACTCAGTTTTTACGCAACTCGTTATGGTATAAAATATGCGGCGACGATTTTATAATCAAAGCTTTTGAATATGCCCACGAGGCCGATCCTAAAGCTATCCTGTTTTATAACGATTACAATACCGAGCGCCCTCAAAAACGCGAGCGTGTTTATAAACTGTTAAAACAACTGGTTGATGCCCACGTACCTATTAATGCGGTTGGCTTGCAGGGGCACTGGTCAATTTACGAACCATCGGCGGCGGACCTGCGGGCGGCTATCAAACAGTTTTCATCCTTAGGTTTAAAAATACAGTTCACCGAGGTCGACGTATCCATATACCCCTGGGAAAAAGAGAGCCGCAAACTGCACCCCGGCGAGGTTGGCGTTTACACCCCCGAACTGGAGCAAAAACAAATGGACAAATACGCCGAGGTCTTTAAAATTTTCAGGGAGTATAAAAAAGTAATTACCGGCGTAACGTTTTGGAACCTGACCGACCGCTACACCTGGCTCGACACATACCCTGTTCCAGGCCGTAAAAACTTCCCCCTGTTGTTCGATACAAACGGGCAGCCTAAAAAAGCATATTGGAGCGTAGTTAATTTTTAACCAGATCTATATCTATCACACATGAAACATTGCAGCAAGGTTATTTACCTGTTCGTACTTACGGTATTCATACTTAACAATAAGGCATCCGCTTTTAACGGGCCAAATTATATAGCTACCTCGGCAGCACCCGGATATTTTCCGCTGGTAACCATCGGTAAAGCCACACCTTTATATATAGATGCCGACGACCATGCCGGTGTAATGATCGCTTTAAAAAATCTGCAAGCCGATATTAAGGCAGTAACGCATACCGAACCCGCCTTGCTAACCGCGGCACCCTCGGGCAACCAGGTGGTATTAATAGGTACCATCGGCAAAAGCCGGATAATAGATGGCCTTATTAAAGCGCACAAATTAGATGTGACAGGTATTGCCGGTAAATGGGAAACCTTTATCATCCAAACCATCAAAAACCCCATGCCCGGTGTGGCTCAGGCTTTGGTAATTGCCGGCAGCGATAAACGCGGTACTATTTTTGGCATTTACGATGTATCGCAACAGATCGGTGTTTCGCCCTGGTACTACTGGGCCGATGTGCCCATCAAGCAGCATACCGCTTTATACGTAGCGCCTGGCAGGCATAGTATGGGTACACCTGCGGTAAAATACCGGGGAATATTCATTAACGATGAAGCCCCCGCCTTTTCGGGATGGACCAAAGAAAAATTTGACGGCGTTAACCACCTGGCCTACGCAAAAGTGTTCGAACTGATATTGCGCTTAAAAGGTAATTACCTGTGGCCTGCTATGTGGGGCAACGCCTTTAACGATGATGATAAAATGAACCCGGTACTGGCCGATGAATACGGCGTTGTAATGGGCACCTCGCACCACGAGCCGATGGACCGTGCCCAGCAGGAATGGAAACGCTACGGCAACAACATCTGGAACTATGAGACCAACGCCCAGGTATTGCAGGATTTTTGGCGCAAAGGCATCCAAAACATGGGCACAAAGGAAACCATTGTTACCGTAGGTATGCGTGGCGATGGCGATATGGCCATGACCGAGGGCAGCAACGTGGCCTTGTTAGAAAAAATAGTAAAAGACCAGCGCCAGATACTGGCCGAAGAAACCAAAAAAGACCCGTCTCAAACGCCCCAGCTTTGGGCATTATATAAAGAGGTACAGGATTACTACGATAAAGGTATGCGCGTGCCCGACGATGTTACCCTGCTTTTATGCGATGATAACTGGGGCAACATCCGCAAACTACCCAAACTGACCGATGCTAAACGCGGCGGGGGCTATGGCATATACTACCATTTTGATTATGTGGGCGGTCCGCGCAACTACAAATGGCTAAACACTAACCCCATAACCAAAGTATGGGAGCAAATGCACCTGGCGCACCAATACGGCGCAAACAACATTTGGATAGTTAACGTTGGCGATATTAAACCGATGGAGTTTCCTATATCGTTCTTTTTGGACTATGCCTGGTCTCCCGATAGCTATCCGGCTACTTCGTTGCAAAAATATACCACCGATTGGGCGGCCAAACAATTCGGCCCGCAATATGCTGCCGATATTGCCGATATGATATCCAAATACACCAAATACAACGGTCGCCGCAAACCCGAAATGCTGAACGAGAACACCTACAGCCTGACCAATTACAACGAGTTTGAAACCGTGGTGAACGACTACAACGCTCTGCAAAAAAGGGCAGAAGCCTTGTACGATAAAATACCCGCCGAGCACAAAGACGCTTATTTTGAACTGGTGCTGCACCCCATAAAAGCCTGTGCCAACCTCAACGAAATGTATTTCGACGTTGCCAAAAACAAGCTTTACGCGCAACAGGGCCGGGCCGCAACCAACGATATGGCGGATAAGGTTGAAAGCCTGTTTAAAAAAGACGCCGAAATATCGGCCTATTATAACCACACCCTGGCTGACGGTAAATGGGACCACATGATGGATCAAACCCACATCAGTTATACCTACTGGCAGCAGCCCCCCGTTGATAAAGTACCGCTGGTGAAGCGAATAGATGTCCCCGAAAAAGCAGAAATGGCAGTCGCCATTGAGGGTACAGACCATGTTTGGCCGGCAGAACAGGACTTAGCCAGATTTACGTTCTCACCCAGAGAAAACCAACATTATTTAACCGTATTTAACCGCGGGCAGCAAGCATTTACCTTCACCGCCAAAGCGTCTGAACCATGGGTGAAACTTACTCCCGAAAACGGTATGGTGAACAAAGAACAAAGGGTGATGATCAGCATCGACCGCAGTAAAATACCTGCCGATATAAGGGGCACAACCATAACCATAAGCACTGCCGACGGACAAAGCGTTAAAGTAATGGCGATGGTAGATAATACACCGCCCTTGCCAAATTTTAATGGGTATTTGGATAACAACGGCTATGTATCCATCGAAGCTGAACATTATAGCAAAGCGGTAAACAGCGCTGCCATAAAATGGGGTGTATTGCCCGACTACGGACGTACCTTCTCTGGTGTAACCACCTTCCCGGTAACGGCACCTGTACAAACCTTGAATGCCACCACACCGCATTTGGAATACACGGTTAACATCCGCAAGCCGGGCGAGGTAAAACTGATGACCTACGTATCGCCATCATTGGACTACCATAACATCGGCGGTTTAAAGTTTGCGGTATCGATAGATGACGAAGTGCCTCAGCTGATGAATTTACAGGCCGATAACACGCAAAGGCGATGGGAGAAAACCGTAGGCGATAATATCAATATCCTTACATCAACGCACAACATTGCCACCCATGGCACCCACGTAATCAAATACTGGGTGATAAACCCGGGTGTGGTATTGCAAAAACTGGTGCTGGATTGCGGCGGTTTAAGACCAAGTTATTTAGGCCCGCCCGAAAGCCCCCGTACTGCCAAATAAAGATAAACGTTATTCAAGCAACCTTTCGAGGGTTTGGGGCGTAATTAAAAATGTCCGGTCGTTGCCGGATATTTTGTTATGCACCAGCCCGATACCTTAGTGATACTTGCCCCCGGTTTTGCCCAAAACGAAACCGATAGTACCTGCATACCCATACAGCAGGCATTTGTTCGCGCCTTGCAACAGGCAGATCCGCGCCTCAATATCGTCATCTTGGCGTTTGAGTACCCCTTTGAGCGCCAAACCTACAACTGGCACGGCATTGAGGTGATCGCCTTAGGCGGAAAAAACCGGAGCAGGTTGCACCGGCTAACTACCTGGATACGTGCCTGGCGCACGCTGCGGCTCCTTAAAAAGCAGTATCAGATAAGCGGCTTGCTTAGTTTTTGGTTTGACGAGTGCGCCTTTATCGGCCACTACTTTGCCAGATACCATGGCCTTATGCACCGCAGCTGGCTAATGGGGCAGGATGCCCGGCCCGGCAACCGTTATTTTAAATGGATAAAACCATCGGCCGGTTCGTTGATCGCCTTGTCGGATTCGCTGCGGACCGAGGTGCATAAAAACTATGGTATCCTGCCAAAGCAAACCATCAGTATGGGTATCAACATAGCCGACTTTTTGCCGCAAACCGCGAAGCGCGATATCGACATCATCGGCGTAGGCTCATTGATCAGTTTAAAACGGTTTGATGTATTTATCGAAAGCGTCAGGGCCGTTTCAAGGTACCTGCCCGATGTTAAAGCGGTGATCTGCGGCATCGGCCCCGAAAAGGAAAACCTGCAAACATTAGTAAAACAGCAAGGTTTGGAGCAAAATATCGTACTGCTTGGTGAGGTTCCGCACGCCACAGTTATCCGGCTAATGCAACGGTCGAAGGTGCTGTTGCACACATCGGTATATGAAGGTTTCGCGGCTGTGTTTTTCGAGGCCTTATATGCCGGGGCGCATGTACTTTCGTTTGTTAAACCTATGGAGCAGGCTATAACCCACCACCACATCGCGCGTGATGCCGAAGAAATGAATTTTAAGTTATTTGAGTTGTTACTCGAACCCGCACTCGATCATACGCCGGTATTAATAAAGCCAGTTGAACAGGCCGCTGCCGAGATCATCGCACTATTTGCTCATAACGAAGCGGCCACATCTGCTATCTTACCTGCTATCGCTTTAAATGAGAGGCTTGCGGTATAGTAAGTTAATACTTTGCTCCGCTCTTGCGCTATATTCATTCCGGTTGTTTGCAGCAAGGCGTTAAGCAATGCCTGTTGGTCACCGGCAGGGTACAATATGCCGCATCGGCCATTACCTGTCATGGTCCTGAAGGAGAATATATCGGTCAGTATGGGTATGCAACCGCATGATGCCGCTTCGCAAGCGGCGGTGCCCCCGGCTTCGTAATACGAGCCTGATATAAAAAAGTCAGCGCTGTTATACCAGTAAAGCAGGTCATCGTGTGGTAGTTTGCCGATCAAAGTAACCGCTTCGCCTAGAGGGTCGCTGTTCAAAACACCAGTCAGGTCTTTTAGCAGTTCATCGGTATGGTAAACCATATACACCCTTGCCGATGGGCAGGTTTTTAAAAAAGCTAAAAAGGCTTTCACCACGTTTAACGGGTCTTTGTTGGTATCTAAACGGCCAACCCACAAAAACACGGGCTGCCCGCTTACGCCGGTTTTAGCTTTGGCCATCATCGGGTCCGTCGGGTAAAATACCGACGACACTTCCATTACCTCGTGTATTTTATGTGCCGATGAAATAATGCCAGCATTCATCCACTCCTGTCCAAACCCAAGTGAGGCAAACAGATAAGCGTCTATACTGCTATCGGCCCATACCTGCAGGTTTTTTTTTAATCTTGTAAAAGGTTTTTCAGCATGGTGCTGCACCATAACCTTTACCTTTTTGCCCAGCAGCAAACGCAATTGCATAACCTGCAAAGGGTGGTGCAGGCCCTGTATAAATACAACATCGGGCTTTTGCTTTTTGATAAAGCGGTGCATGGCTAACGGGAAGTAATACCCCAACTTGCTAAACCGCCTGAACCGGTAGTTAACGCCATTATGGATGAGTTCTCCCTCGTAGCCAATATGCTCGATGCTCATAACCTCATGTTCCGCGCTCAGCGCCTCTAATATCCCCAGGTAACCGTTAATGCGTTTAAGCCAGGCCCGTGGCGACTTAAAGTCGGCAGAGGTTACATAACTGGCAAAAACAAACTTCATGGCAAATGGGGTTAAAAAATGTCAATATCGGCAAACGTAAATTTGATGCGGTTCAGGTCCAGGCCCGAATCAAAGTCCTGGAAAAGTACCGGGAACGATGCGCCGGGTCGATAGCGCTCTGCCAACAATTGATAAAGTTTTGAAGCAGGACTGGCCTGTAAAACCACCTGCTTTAACCCAAGTGTACGCGCCAGTTTTTTTAGTCGGGTTAAGGTTGCATCAATGTTAGCTGCGTCGGTCTGTATATCACCCACCACCAGTCCATTATTTATTTTGATCCAGACTTTAGCTGTACCCAACTGAATTACGTGGGTATCGCTATACTGTTTGTACGCCAGGTACTCAACCGACCGGTCAACACCGGCATAACCTTCAGCGATCAAAGAATTGGGGATGCCTTTTTGGGGCCGCAACACCTTTTTGAGCACCGCGTTCGCATAAAACTGGTATAACTTTTTCAGGATAGCGTGTTTTGCCGCTAACCCTTCCAGCGAAAACCGGGTGGCGGGGATGGTAAAGTACTGTAGCGTTTCCGTCATTTGCCAGCCCAATTTAGTGACCGCCCCGTGGTACGAGTTTTGGTTAGGGAAACCAAATACGATAAAAATGCCCTCATCGCGGCATATTTGAAACGTTAGGTTTGATAACTCTACAAATAACCCCTTAAACCGGTAATTGGGGTTGGTCATGGTATCTGCCGACTGCGCCGAGAGCACCAGTCTACCCTCATATCTTAAAAAACAGGGGATAACTGCGTAAAAGGCTATCGGCACCATATCATCGTTATAAGCTACATAACCAACATACTGCGCCCCGGTATACGCGGTGTTATATTTCTGGTCAAAATATCCGGACGCGGCTTTTTTTCCATAAACAATGGTGTGTAGGGTATCCACATCGGCAAGTAAATGCCTGTCTAACCGTTTAACGGTATACCCGGTATTTTGCGTGTTATCGCTCATAATGGCCTTTAATGGTTGCACGCATTTGGTTGGCTGTGGATATGAACGGGTTAATGGTAAACCGTTCTTTCATCATCGTGTCGGTTTTGTCTTCCGGGTATAAAAAATCCATCGCAAGTAATTGGGTGTAACCCGCTTTTTTGGCTGCTTCAACCACCTGCGGTGTATAACTGCCGTACGGAAAAGCAATGCTATCCACAGGCTTTTGGATTACGTTCTCCAAAAATTGCTTTGACCGTACCAGTTCGGTATGAGCGTCGTCAACGCTTATCTGCGCAAGGTCGTTATGATAATACCCATGCGCACCAATGCTTATGTATTGCGAAGCTGATAGCTGTTTGATCTGTTCCTCCGTCATTTGCAGCCATAGGTCTTCATCAAATCCATTATCCCGAAAGGGCTGCCAATGGTATAAGGTTTCTAACAAAGCCATACGGGTTTTAAGATCACAACTACGTAAGTGTTGTGCCAGGCTAACTCCAGCTTTCGCCGATACGTACCTGTCAAATCTGTTTTTACGATAAGCCTCGCCGTTAAACTCCAGATCACGGGGGCCGTATTTACTTACAATGGTCAAAAAATCGTTCCACAAAACATCATACCCGGCGCCCCTTATCGCGGTGATAAAAAACGTTGCCGGTACCTGGTACCGTTCCAGTAAAGGCAGCACATATTTATAATTGTTAGCGTAACCATCATCAAAAGTGAGGCAGATATTTAGTTTGTCGGAGGCTGCATTTTGCTGATAAAGGTCATTTAGTGCAACTACATTAAAATGCTTTTTGTAGAATTTAAGGTGCGCTTCAAATGTCTCTAACTTTAAAAATATGGGGTTAAACCTGCTGTGGTTTTTTTGGCTGATGCCATGATAGATCATGATGCGGTTACCCCGCGCCTCAGCATAAAAACCATTGTTTAACCCCGATACATGCCGGGCGCTGTTCCACGCATAGCTTAGCTCGCGGCTTATTTTTGATCGTATGCGTTGGGCGATGCTCATCTGTAAGGTATATTAATGCACATCGGCCATGGCACGGTCATCACTTACCGGAAAGCTTGCTTCGGGCTGGTATTTCTTTATCTCGTCCATCAAGGCAGGCAGGTCGCCCTGTACGTATTTGCAGCTATCGCCAATATAAATTTTACTGTAATTAGCCAAATCGCCCGGTATTTGCGACAGCAAGCTTTCATCAAACACCTGGATATTACCGTGATGATTAACCATCAGTATATCCTCCGGCGTTGTTAAAAACAGGTTGCCTTTATCTTTGGCAATTACCAGGTCGGCATCCTTTCCGGGCGCTATCTTCCCGGCATTTAGTTTCCAAACGTTGGCGGGGTTAATGGTTAAACTGTCGTATAACTCGGCATCGTTCAGCATCCCGGTTTTTTGTGCCAGGCGCAGGTGGTACCATATATCCCAGTTGGAGGTAAGGGTCGAGTCGGTGCCAAACAATATTGTGGTGCTGTTTTTCAGCGAGCGGATGTCGGCTGTTTTATTCAGTAAAAAGAAGTTCGACTGCGGGCACCAAACCAGTGCCTTAAAGTTTTCGGCCTGGCTGGATTTCATCGCCACCCCATGTACACCTATCAGGTCGCGTTTCAATAGTGTCCATCTCAACAAGGCATTTATCTCAGTAAACGCGCCAATATCGGTACCCTCGCCGGTATGTATCACTATCGGGATATTGGCTTTTAAAGGGTTGTTCAGTTTAAGCCGTAAGTTCGGTTCATTCGCAACAGAGTGCAGGCTCTGGCATTCCTCAAAAACCGTGATCAGTGGGTTCCCGATGTTTAAACGGTTGCCATGGTTTACCACGGTAGTGATACCGCAAAGCAAGTTTTTATACATGCCCCATCGCGCCCTTAACGCAATGGGTACCTTAAGCACGGCGTCTATCTCGTCGCGGTGGGTTTGTTGGATATGCTCGCCCCACTCCACATAGTTCTCATAGGTTTTATTGCCTAATTGCGGGAAAAGATTAAAGTCAAGGTGATCGTGCGAGTTGATAAGGCCCGGAAAAGCCACCGCGTTCTCAAAAACGATCTGGTCACCCTCATCACCGGCCGATAAGGTGCTTATTTTATCACCATCAATGCCAATGTTAACCACGTCATTGGTATTTGCCAGCCACACGCTTTTTAAAACCATCATATCCGTTTTAAATGTATGCCGTATATCATGGGTTTGCCTTCAAACTTTTGGTATACATGCAGGGCGTTCTGCTTTTCGTAAAAGTGCTTTACCGATGTATCAATAACGGTTTCGGCCTCTTTAACCACTTCAAAACCTTGTTTGATGAACAAACTTTTGATCATCTCCGTCTGGTGCACATGGTTACGCACACCTATCAGTTTATTGTGGTGCGCAAAAGTACGCTTGCCGCCTGCGGCCAGTGCCAGCGGGTGAAAGTCGGTAATGATAATGTCGGCCTGTGGTTTCAATATCCGGCACCACTCAAGTAAAGCGGCAGGTAGGTTTTCGATATGCGCGATGGTGAGCGTGGAGATAATAACATCGTAAGTTCCATCGGGCGTATCGTCCAAAAAATCGTCACTGTCAATTTTAACAAGATCAGCATCGGGAAATTTGATATGCAACCGGTTCAACATCCCTTCCGAAACATCGTAACCCGTTAGCGGCCCAACATGCTGATGGTAAAGTTTTGGCCAATGCCTGCCGGTGCCGCAGCCTATATCGGCAGTGGTTTTATCTTTCAGGTCAATATCGGCTAAAAACCCGGCAAAGAGCTGGCTATCCAGATAAAACATCAGGTTATCAGGCTGTTCGTCATAACTTTCGGCCCAAAGGTTATAGGCTTCTGCCGATGCCAGTTCGGTAATAGAGCCCGTATTTCGGCGGATAAAGCTTTTGATGGTTTGCAATACGGGCATGGTATAGTTTAATTATCAGCTAATTGACCTAACAGATACGCAGCGCCGCCAACTATGGTTGCCCTGCTTATTTATTTTTGAGCAAGGCAACCACGCATTTGCGGGCAACGTACTGTAAATACAGTACTGATCCATCAGCAAATTAATTTAACGCATGAATAAGGTCTTGTTATTCAACCCCAAAGCCGCCAACGCTACATACCGTATACCTAACTCTATTTTGAGTATTGCCGCATCCATCGAAGGTAAGTACGACTGGGTGATCGTTGATGGTAACCGCGAAGAAGACCCTTTGGCTAAAATAATGTCCTACCTTGCTACCGGCGAGTTTAAATACTTAGGGTTTACGGTGATGCCCGGTCCGCAATTAAAACAGGCCATCCCTTATGCCAAAGCCATCAGCCAAAAGCATAAAGATACCGTGATGATATGGGGCGGCTATTTCCCCTCAAGCCAGGCCAAGGTGGTGCTCGATTCGGGCTATGTCGATTTTGTTATCAATGGTCCCGGCGACCATTGTTTCCCGGCACTCATCAACGCCCTCGAAAACAACCTGCCTTACGAGTTTATCAAAAACCTCATTTATAAAGTAAACGGCACCATTGTAAAAAACGGTAAAGAAGACCTTTTTGACCAAGACGTATTGCCGCCCTTGCCTTATGATAAACTCGATAAATTTTACAACATCGAAAAGTACCTGGGCAAAACCTACCTCGGCAAAAAAACACTGGCTTACCATTCCAGTATCGGTTGCCCGTTCACCTGTTCGTTTTGCGCGGTAGTACCCATTTTCGAGGCCAGGTGGAAGGCAAAATCGGCGCAAAATGTGTATAACGATGTTAAATACATTAAAGATAAATGGGGTGCCGACGCCATTGAATTTCACGATAATAACTTTTTTGTATCCGAAAAACGCACTGTCGAGTTCGCCCGCCTGATCACACCCGAAAAAATGACCTGGTGGGGCATGGCCCGTATTGATACCATGGATAAATTTTCGGACGCGTCGCTTGCCGCCATACGCGCGTCGGGCTGCAAGATCATCTTTTTTGGTGCCGAAAGCGGTAATGACGATGTTTTAGAACAACTGGACAAAGGCGGCACCCAAACCGGCGAGCAGATCATCCGATTTGCGGAGCGCCTCAAAAAGTTCGATATCATTCCCGAGTATTCCTTTGTGTTAGGCACCCCCGCGCCAACACCCGAACAGGTACACCAAAAAATTGATTTCGAGATCGACTTTGTCAAAAAAGTTAAACAGGTAAACCCCAAAACCGAGGTTATTTTATACGTGTACAGCCCGGTACAAACCGAGGGCTCTGCTTTATTTGAGCAGGTAAAAAGCGCCGGCTTAAAATACCCCCAGCACTTGGACGACTGGATAAACCCCGAATACGAAAACTTTGACATGCGCCGAAACCAGCTTACGCCCTGGCTAAAACCGGAGATGGTAGATAAGATCAGGAACTTTGAGACGGTGCTCAACGGGTATTACCCTACCGTTACCGATATCCGCCTTACCGAATTTAAACGTAAAGCAGTAAGGATGCTGGCGAGCCTGCGCTACCGCACCAATATTTTCCATTACCCATACGAGATAAAATTGCTGCACCGCTTGTGGAAGTACCGCCAGCCCGAAACACAGGGATTTTAACCAAAGCCAATGGCCTCAATAGTTCACACATTTAAACGCTACCGCACGCTGCAAACGCATAAAATATCGGCCTTGCCGATAGTGATACTGATGCCGCACAGCGCCTGCAATTGCCGTTGTGTAATGTGCGATATCTGGAAGGACAACAAAAACCTGAAGCAGTTAACCCCGGCTGATGTATCGGGCCTAATGGCCTCCTTAAAAAAACTGGGCACACAACAGGTATTAATGTCGGGAGGCGAGGCATTGCTCAACAAAAACTTTTTCAAGCTGTGCGAACTGTTAAAAGCACAAAACATCCGCGTAAGCCTGCTATCTACCGGCCTCACTTTAAAAAACAACGCCGATGACTTGATCAAATGGGTTGATGATATCATTGTATCTATCGATGGCGACGAGGCCCTGCACGATGCCATCCGCAACCTACCCGGCGCGTTCAATAAATTGCGCGAAGGGGTACAGCATATTAAAGCTTTAAACCCCAAGTATAAAATAACCGGCCGAAGCGTGATACACCGCCTCAACTTTCGCAATTGGGAAAATATCATTCAGGCGGGTAAGCAAATGGGTTTGGATCAGATCAGCTTTTTGCCTGCCGATGTAAGCAGCGAAGCTTTTAACCGCCAAACCGCCTGGACCGAACCCCGGCAGCACGAGATACTATTAGCCGAAAATGAGCTGAGCGAGTTGCAGCACATCATCATCAGCATAGTGCAAAACCATAGTAACACTCATTTTATTGCCGAGAGTGCGCAAAAGCTGCAAAACATTTATAACTACTATTCGGCGTTTTATAAGCTCAACCCTTTTCCTTTTAAAAAGTGTAACGCGCCCTGGGTTTCAACCGTGGTGGAGGCCGATGGCAGTGTGCGCCCCTGCTTTTTCCACGATGCGATAGGCAATATACACGATACCGAGTTAACAACGATATTGAACAGTGCCCCTGCCCTGCGTTTCCGGAAGTCGCTAAATATGGGTACTAACCCAACCTGCACCAGGTGCGTTTGCTCGCTCAATTTACACCCCCTCACCAACCTCAGCGCCCGATGAATAGCAATAATACCATACTGTTCACGCATTCGTATTTTTTACGGTTCGACCCCAAGCAATGGGCGCAGGGTCAGCCGTACGCACCTTTGGGCACGCTGTATGCCGCCGCTTTAATGCGCCAAAACGGGTACGAGGTATCGGTATTTGATACCATGTTTGCCAGTACAGCGCACGATGTTGAACCGGCCGTAAATGCTGCAAGCCCGGCTTTTTTTGTGATATACGACGATGGTTTTAATTACCTCACTAAAATGTGCCTCACCAATATGCGCGAAGCCGCTTTTGAGATGTGTAAACTGGCCAAAGCTAAAGGCTGTACGGTTATTGTATCAAGCTCCGACTCAACCGACCGCTATGAAGATTACTTACGTGAGGGTGCCGACTTTGTGCTCATCGGCGAAGCTGAACATTCTTTACTGGAATTGGCCAATGCTGTTAAAAACGGTGCAGATAATTACGATACCATTGCCGGGCTGGCTTTTATCAAAAACGGCGCTGTCAAAAAAACACCATCACGTGCGGTGCTCAAAGAGCTGGACGAATTACCCCTGCCCGCCTGGGACTTGATCGACATAACGCCTTACCGCGACGCGTGGCTAAAAAGTAAAGGCTATTTCTCCATGAATATGGGCACCACGCGCGGCTGCCCCTTTAAATGTAACTGGTGCGCCAAGCCCATTTATGGTAACCGGTATAACTCACGTAGTCCGGAAAACGTGGTTGCCGAACTCAAACTGCTAAAGGAACATTACCAGTTTGACCATATCTGGTTTTGCGACGATATTTTTGGCTTAAAGCCAGGTTGGGTACAACAATTTGCACAACTGGTTAAGCAGGAGGGGCTGGTATTTAAATACAAGATACAAACCCGTGCAGACCTGCTTTTGCAGGATGAACAGATAGAAGCTTTGGCTGCCTCCGGTTGCGATAACGCCTGGATAGGCGCCGAAAGCGGCTCGCAAAAAATACTCGACGCCATGGACAAAGGCACCACGACAGAGCAGATCCATACCGCCACCCGTCTGCTAAAAAAGCATGGCATTAAGCCATCGTTTTTTATACAGTTTGGCTACCCCGGTGAAGATAAGGCCGATATCGGGAAAACCATCAAAATGGTAGGTGAGCTATTGCCTTACGAGATCGGCATATCCGTATCGTACCCCTTACCGGGGACAGTGTTTTACCAGCGCGTAAAAGCCGACCTGCGACAAAAAACCAACTGGACGGACTCCGACGAGATGGCTATGATGTACAGCAGTACTTACCCGCCGGCATTTTATAAGCAGTTGCACCGTTATGTGCACAAAAACTACCACCAGCATTTGGCAATCGATAATCTGCGTAAGCTATTTACCGACCCATTAAATTCATCCTTGCAAACGGTTAAAAAAGCATTGTCCCTGTTGTATTATACGCCCGTAACGCTTGTCGAAAAATACAAACTCGCGCGTGCAGAAAGGATAGGTGCATGACGGCCATCTTAAACGATATTAACGAAGCTGCCGCCGCAAAAGCCTTCAGCAAACAGGCACGGGTATTTGATGACCTGTACTCGGCCAATACCATTGTAAATTACAAACGCGAACGGGTTAGGGCGCACGTTTTGCAATACTTAAAGCCAGGCAGCAGTATACTGGAGCTAAACAGTGGCACCGGCCAGGATGCCTTGTTTTTTGCAGGTCAGGGTCATCGTGTACACGCTACAGATATAGCAGCAGGTATGCAAAATGAGCTTACAAAAAAAGTGGTGCAGGCCGGTATGCAACATAAAATAAGCACCGAACTATGCTCATTTACCCAATTGCAAAACCTGAAGGATAGAGGCCCCTACGACATGGTATTTTCCAATTTTGCAGGCTTAAATTGTACCGGCCAGTTAGATGAAGTGCTGGTATCTTTTTCGCCGCTGCTAAAGCCGGGAGGCCTTGTAACCCTGGTGCTGTTACCTAAATTTTGCCTCTGGGAAACGCTACTGATATTTAAAGGAAAGTTTAAAACAGCTACCCGCAGACTGTTTGCCAAAAACGGCACTAAGGCGCATGTAGAAGGTACCTATTTTACCTGCTGGTACTATAACCCGTCCTACGTCATCAATAATTTACCAGGGCAATTTGACGTGCTGGGTATTGAAGGTTTATGCACCATCGTACCGCCATCATACATCGAAGGTTTTGCTGAAAAATATCCGAGATTATACCAATTTCTCAAAACTAAAGAAGATCAGCTAAAAACTGCCTGGCCCTGGCGCTCCATCGGCGATTATTACATCATCTCACTTCGTAAAAAGCAGGTCGGGTAGGGCGGGAGCCGCCTCGTATTGCTCCAGCAGCGCGTTAACTTTAGTTTGGTAACGGTCAATAAACCTGGCCTGAAAATTTACCGGGTCGGGTTTGGCATAGTGTTTACCGGCGTCCATCCCCATAATAATTCCGCGGCTGTTTACTTTTTTAAGTACGGTTTTTTTACGCCAGCGCGCCGCTGTTATCCTGCGTAACAGGCCATCAAGTGCATCCCCCAGCCAATTGTTTAATATCGTTTCGGTAAGGGTTTTTAAAAAGGTGCTGGTCAAAGGTTTTGCAGTGGATACCCGCATCACATTATTGGGCAAATAAACCCGGTTCCAGGCGTTAGCCAAAAAAAATTGTTCAAAAACAGTATCACCTTCAAGCGGTATCAGCGTAGCTATTTCGGTGGCAGTATAAATGTTCTTCTCAATAATTTCGAGCCCTTGTTCGTCAATAAAATAGTTCATGCAAAACAAGTGCTGTTTGTTTACCAAAAAGGTCAGCTTTTTAAACAGGTGCATTAAGGTGCGCGCTATCCATAAGCGGTTTGCAGCGGTGATCACAAACAGGTCAATATCCGATTGCTCATCCGCGAAATTCTTGGATAACGACCCCGAGATCCCAATACCCCGCACGTACGGGAAACGTACGAGTAACCGGCCTACGCCTTCCGCTACTTTGATCAACTCAGCAGCTTTGCGGTTTCCTTTGGTACGGCGCTCGGCCAGGCCGGCGTCGTTCTTTAAGGTAAAAAAATCTCCAAACTGATAGATAAACCTACCTGCCGACAGGCTTTTAAGGGCATCGTAAAACGTAGCGTGGTCATACCTGCTCCCCAGGAACAAAAAAACCTCTGATTGCGTTAACGGATAATTGAACACATCAAAATAAGCGAGGGTTGCCAATATGTTTTTTTTGATGTCGGACAAGGTGATAAATATTAATTTGTACAGGTGATCTTTCGTCGTGGTTTAACCAAACTCACTACAGGGTGCCAACCAACCGCTGGTCGGCTGCTCGCTGGCACCCTTTCGTGACAATCAAACCTTATTTAAACTAAACTATACTACTATAATCAACACGGGCAAATTCCGATAGGGGTTGCCCGTTAGTTAAAATATTTTTACCGTTAATTTGCTGATGCTCAATATTTTTTTGCTTGCGCGAGAAAGTAAAGAACGAAAAGAAAAAGCCATAGAACATGGTGCCCTTATCCACATCAAAAATATTCTCGGATAAGGAGACTACCGTTATCAGCAGCATGAAGGTGAGGAAGATGATATCCGTTGCGCCCACTGCTTTTTTAAAGCCGTATGCCAGCGTTAAAAGGTAAACAAGCAAAGCGCCGATACCGCCCTTTAGCCACAGGCTTAAATACTCATTGTGCGAGTTTAACCGGTTTAAAAACGAGTCGTAAAGCTGGTGCTGGTAAAAGCTTTCGCGCAGCAGCGCTACCTCTGAACCTGAACCATGTCCAATAACCGGTGATTGCCGGATAAGCCCAAAAGATACCCTCCATCTGGACAGACGTGAATCAGCAACTTCGTTTAATGGTTTCCGCGACAGGTCGTTACTAAACGAACTTAGATACCGCTCCTTAAAAGCCCCAACGTTAAAAATGGCAAGCGCGATAACTATCGAAACGGCAAATGAGGTTGTCAAAAATACTACGCGCCTGCGGCCGCTCATCAAATAAAATGGCAGTAAAAAACCCACCATCATAAAAATGATCGCGAAAACCGATTTGGAGCTTAACTGAATTAAACCTGCCATAAGTACCGCGCAGCAAAAGGCATAAAATAATTTAGGGTTTCTTTCGGTTTGCTTAAGCCATACGGTAAAAAGATATACAAGTGCAATACCTATCTGCAGCGAAAAGAAAGTGGCGTGCATCCCTATCGGTTCCGAAAAATTATGGTTGGTAAATAAACGCGAAAAGATGGCCTTAAAAGGCATGTGATAATAGTGGATAACCCGCACCGCATCCAAATACAAATAAGCCACCGTTGCCGTACAGCAAAGCGAAAAACCAAGCAGCAGTTGTGGCCGGTACTTGTTAAGGTTAAGCGGGTTAAGGCAAAAAGCGATTGGAAATATCAGGATAACAACCTGGCGGCCCAGGTCGGTAAAAGCCTGGTTTTGATAGACTGTGTAGGTACTGCCTATCAGCGTAAGCACAAAGATGGATTGCAACAATAATATGCGCCATGTTAAAATGGGTTTTACATCCGCTTTTTTTAAATGTATAAGCGTATGCAGGCAAAAGCTGATGAGGATGATGTGACTGTAAAAAAAATCGAAAGGCAGGCTGACGAGCAATAACAATAAGTGGTAAAAGCTTATTTTATTGGTCAGCGTATCTTCAATGTGAAAAAGCTTTCGCATAATTTAGATGATAGAAACAATCAACAATAAACTCTTCGTACTGGTCAACTATGTTTTCCCAGTTAAACTGGCACTGTATTTTTTGCAGGTTATTTTGCACCATGCGGCTGCCGGCTTCGTCGCGCTTAACCGTCTCAACAATATGCCGTACCTCGGTTGAGTCTGAAAAGTAAAAGGCATCTGAGTTTAGCACCGCTTTGTTGAACGGATTATTATGCGCGGCTATCAGCGCTTCACTGGCCATGGCTTCTAATAACGATGGGTTCGTACCGCCTACGCTATGCCCGTGAAAATACAGGTACGAGTTATTTTGCAGTGCCCTAACCTTGGTATTATCAAAAATAGCACCCTCAAATTGTATACGGTCGTCGTTTTTAAAACGATTGGCTATGTATTTACCAAAACGGTTGGAGGTATCGCCCAGCACTTTAAAATCTTTTTTCGAGTTGCTGTTATTAAACCCTTCCAATATCGTCTCAATATTGTTTTCGGGTTCCATGCGGGCCATCAGCAAAAAGTAATCAGGGTTTAAAACCGGCATGGTTTGCACGGTCTTTTCATCTGGCGTAAGCACATCGGCACCATAAGGTATGTACCGGCTGTCAATGCCGTATTTTTCGCCCAGGTACGTTTTAATGGCTATGGCATCGCTTATGTAGTAATGACTGTATTTTACGGCCAGTTTTTCGGCATATTTTAAAAACTGCTGCACCGGTTTTGAGTATTTGGTACGTTTCCACTCCATACCATCCATGTTGGATATGATGACGCTTTTTTGCGGATATAGCTTGCCCCAAACCGAACTGCTGGTATAGCCCATTAACAATATCACATCAAAATCGCGTTTACGGGCGTCTTTTATGCAATTGTAGTCATACACAAACTGCCCGGCAGTGCCGATCAGGTATTCAGGGTCGTAGCAATGCACAATGTCGACACCATTCCATGTACTTTGCTGGTACGGATGGTTGTGCGAATTATAAACCGTTACCTCATGCCCGCGTTTAACCAGCCCGGCCGATACATATTCGGATATGTGCTCAAAACCGCCGTAATGGTTTGGTATGCCGCGTGTGCCTAATATGGCTATTCGTAACTTCATTTTTTTTGTTCGGATCTTAACAGGTTATAAAATAGTTTGCTGCTGTGTTGCCACTGATATTGTTTTTTAACGGTTTGCGCCACCCGGTTTAAAAATTGGGCCGGCGGTGGGTTATCTATCATATATAAAAACCTCTCCTCAAACTCGCCCTCGTTTTCGGGGTTAAAAGCATATGGCGCAAAAAAACTGTAACTGCTCATGGCTGTAGCCGATGAACACAGCACCGGCGCTTTACAAATGGCAGCCTCTAAAGGTGGTAAGCCAAAACCTTCGGCTTTTGATGGGTATACAAACAAGCGGCAAGCGGTGTAAAAAGCAGCCAGATCGGCCTGTTCTACCTGTGGCAGCCAGAAAAACAACGCCCGTTGTTCAGGTGTCAATTGCTCGACAGTATGTTGCAGTTTATCAACCTTTGTAGTTTCGGCACCTATAAACACCAGCGGAATGTTCCGTTTATATAATTCAAGTTTCAGGTACTTCTGTAGCAGTAGTAAATGGTTTTTGCGGGGTTCTATCCGGCTTACGTACAGTATAAAATCGCTAATACCATATTTGTCTTGTATCCATTTTGTGGCATCGGCTTTAGCCGGATAAAATTGTGTTAAGGCATTATTTACGCCATTGGGTATAACATGTATTTGCCCGTCGGCAATTTTATAAGCTTGCGCGATGTGCTGTCGCGAGTAGTTAGACACCGTAGTTTTTATGGCCGCGTTTTTTATGCTGTTGCCAAAAAGTAAGTTGCGCCTGGTGCGGTAACCGAACGAAAACTCGTTAGGGAAGGTGTTGAACAGTACATCGTGCAGGGTGACAATATAACGGCAGCCATTTTGCTGGCGCGGTGCCAGGTATTGAAAATGCGCGAAATCAAACCCATGCTTTTTAATGTAGTGCGGAATATCGAATATAAAACGCCCCATGCCGCCATTAGCGGTTTTATAAGGCAGCAGGTTTGCCGGGTTAATGGTGTCGAAGGCGTCAAGCAGCCTGTCGGTATGGTATGCGCCCCAGTAAATATCAAGGTTGGGATTGTTTAAAAGCGGACCGTATAACTCCCTGATGAAAGTTTGCGTGCCCTGGTACTCGTTATCAAACGCGTGGGCATCAACAAATAGCTTAATGGGTTTACCGTTCGCTTTCATATTACAATCGGTTGGGGCTCAATTTATGTAACCAGGCTATCCATCGTTCGGGTAAAAAACTTACTGTATATAGCAGGTAATTATCCAGCCGCGATGGGTGGATCCGTATGGCCTTACGTACATGATCGCGCGCTTTAGCAGGCTGATAGTTGTCGGCCAATAATTTTTTGCCGCACAAAGCGTGGTATGCGCCCTGCTTTATCTTATCGATGTTCTGGGTTTTGATGATCGCTAATAACTCATCTGCTTCAGCCGGGGTTACCGAGCCGCGTGTAATGGCCGCCCGTTTTAATTTGCGGAACCTGCGGCCCCGCCATTTTTCATCAATAGTTACCGATGTCGAATTAAGCCGGTACTTAAGCAGCGGTTCGGCCTGGTTATGGAATTTGCCCTCTTTAGCCAGGCTGGTCCATAGCAGGTAGTCCTCAAAATTGTGGGCATTGGTAGCATAACCACCAGCACTAAGTATACGATCCTTTTTATACATTACAGTGGGATGTATAAACGGGCAATAAAAGTATAGCTTCTCCATGATCTGCTCGTGAGTGTGGGCTATACATTGAAAATTGAATAGAAAATCGCCGTTCTCTAAAATGTACTCCACATCGCTGCCAACCAAAATATAGTCGGGGTTATTCAACAAAAAAGTCAGTTGTTTTTCTAACCTTTCGGGATCGCAAATATCATCAGCATCAAAACGGGCTATATAATCGGCGCTGGCGTGTTTGAGGCCGTTGTTTAAAGCTGTCGCAATGCCTTGGTGCGGTTGGTCGATGAGGATGATACGCTTATCATTAAACGTTTTGATAATGTTACGGCTGCCATCGGTCGAGCCATCGTTCACAATAATAAACTCAAAGTGCGCATAGCTTTGCTGTAAAACCGACGCGATGGCTTCGGCTATATACCTTTCGGCATTATACACCGGCATTAAAACGCTTATCATCGGTTTACTGTCCATGTTATGCAATACTTTTATTTTGTGCTTCTTTAATGTTGATGAACAACATCAGTTCGGCCAACACCACTACCGAAAGCTGCTCAAACCAATACTCTAAAAAAAACACACTCAACAGCACTACCAAAACCGGCAGGCCATAGGTTAACAGTTTAAAGTGCTTTAAAAAATAGCCCAGGTACCAAAGCATAAAACAGGCAAAACCAATGAGACCATATTCACCTATCAGTTGAAAGTAAACCGAATTAGGGCTGTTGATCACCGAATGAAAACCTATCCGCTTGCTAAAAAAGTTAAGGTAAACATCGAGGTGGTTCACTAAAAAGTCGGAACCTATGTAGGCATATCTTGCCGGGTAACCACCTGTAAAACCAAGATTAGTTGCTTTGAATGCTATTTTAGATGAAAAATTGCCCAACCCATCGCCGGTCAGTATTTTTTGCGGGTGATCTTTTAAAAAAGCCGCCGTCTGTTTTAAAGCGATCAGTTTGCCGGGTTTGCCCGATATAAATACATCGTGCCCGGCCAGGGGTAGCTCGGTTTGATGTAGTTTGATAAAATGCAACAGGTTTTGGCGTAGTAAGGCGGTGTCTGTATCCTCCTGGTAGGGTGCTAAATTTAGGTTAGGCTGGGGGATGTATGGCCGCGGGTGGTTTATCAGCATTGGTTTGCCGCTTTTTTGTAAGCGGATTGCTATTGCCCGGTACTCGCTATCCAGGTAATGCCGTGCAAACCATTCCCGCTTTTCATCAGGACTGAGTAACTGGTAAGGTTTTGGCGGTACCGGGTGCAAAAAAGGGGCAGTAAAAATGGCCGCTTTTGATTGTTTGCCAAACACAGCTTCAGAAGTATGGATAACATAATCACTGTTCTGCGGCGATATCTTGACCGTAAAGATCATAAACAGCATCGCGCAAACAACAATATAACTTTTTTGATGCCGGTTGCTTTGAAAAGCGAATATGATGAGCAGCAGCACCAGGGTAAGTATATTGAGCGAATTGCTGCCCGTGAGAAGCAAAACCGCCATACACAAAAAAAGCATAGCGCTGTTTTTACGGTACACAAAATAGATGACCGCAAATGAGTTGATAACCGAGTTTGTGATCGAAACATCGAAGGTGAGGCCCTTAATGTAATCGCCTGTGCCAATAAAGTACCGCTGTTTCATGCCCTGGTACAGGTAGGGGTTTATAGCCCTGGTTTCCCATACAATGTGTGCCAGGTTAAATAAAGAGAATGCCGCGTTCAATAAAAAAAAGGCAAGCAGGGTGCGGTGCAATATTTCAATACTGTCCCGCTCAACAGATAACTTGATTTGGTGGATGGCTAAAATGCACATGGCCCACAAACCTGCCCCGCTTAAAAAAACAAGGTCGTATTTTGAGTTAAAAAAGCTTTGATAAATAAGCCCGTTTAAAATGGCTATGCCAATTACGAGCAGGTAAAAAACGGGGAGCCTGGAGTTTTTGAAACTGAAACCAAACTTAAAATCGAACCTCAATACATAGACCAATATCAAAGCAACAATTTTAACAACCAGTTTAACATCTAAAAAAAGGAGCAGAAAAATCAGTAATTGCCAATCTAAAAGGCCTGGTAGCCTCCTGATATTAAAATTGGCGGTTTTAAAGTTCATGCTATTTAACCAGTTAATTAGTAGGGATTTTCGGCCCGGTTTGTTAAATAGGATACGGCCTGCCGGTTGAATTGGTTGCCTTGACCAAATGTTGCAAAGGTATATTTCAACGTTTTAGTATCCGTATCAAGTTGCGGGCATCGTCGGGCCGTAATTGCAGGGTTGCAAATAGTAATAATAAGTATATACCGATCGCCAGTAACAGCATAATAAACAGGTCAACAGGTATATAATTGCTTGCCAATATGCTTATCATGGCACAGCAAACCGTTATTAAAAGTGGCTGCCAGGTAGAATGTAAACCCTCAACTTTGCCTTTTTTAAAATAGGCAGCTGCCTGCACAACCATGGCCAGCAGATAAGCAGCCCCGGCACCTTCGTTCTTAAAAAAGGGGATGAGCAGTACGTCGCCGCAAAGGTTAACGATAAAAGTTAGGCCGATAACCCACAATATCATTTTCAGGCGTCCCTTAGCAAAATTGATACTCCATAAAAAGTTATTGAAGTAGATGAACGGCATAGATACCGATAAGATGAAAAAGGTATGGCTGTTTACAGCCCCGTATTTGTTGCCGGTAATAGCGTCTACCAATGGTGTCCAGCAAATGTTCAGCACTACAATGATGAGTGACGATACGATCATCTCCATTCGCAACAAAAACTTCAGGTCCTCAATGCGATTATCCGCCGAATTAAAAAGCTGCGTAAACTTAGGCACAAGCAAAGGCGCAACGGCCAATAGCGGGAGCGTGGCCAGTTCAAATACCTTGTAAGCAAAACTATACTCGGCCAGTTTGACTGCTGATACGAAGACGCCGATAAATATCCAGTCGAACCGGGCCAAAGCCGAAGTAAACACTACAACACCCATTTGCGGCATAGCCTCGAGCACAAGGCCCATATAGCGCCGCCCGTTCCAGCTTAAACTTATCGGTATTTTTAGTTTGTACTTAAACAGGGCTATGGTAAATAAAAACTCGGCCACATCACCACATATAAAAACAATAGCTACACCGGTCAAGGTAATGGCGTGCATTTGTGCCATTACGATTAGGGCAACACCGCGCACTATATTTGAAACTACCGACATGAGCGCCAATAATCCAAACTGCTCAAACCCGTTGGCTAATTGTTTAAAAGGGGTAGCAAAGTAAATAAACAGCTTACCTATACCGATAGTGAACAGCAATTGATAAGGTTGAAACCATACCGGCACAAGTAAATGGATAGTGAATAGCAAGCCATAAAATAATAGCCCGGTTAATAACACATGGTTAAGGTAAGTGTTCAGTAAGGTTTTAGGGTCGTATCCCGATGCTATTTTGCGCACGGTTACCTGATCTATACCGAACGACAGCATGTTAAAAACAGCCAGCAAAATGGCTAAGGCAAGGTTTACCTGCCCAAAGCGATCTTTATCTAAAGTGGTGGATAGTACGTAAAAGATAACCAGGCCAAACACTTGGTTAATGATAAGCTGCAAAGTATTGGCCGACAGGTTCTTTAATAGCTTACCTTCCATTTATTTGTGCCTGTCTGTTATCATCTTTGTTATGGGTTAGGCAAATAATTCATTGCCAAACCTTTATCAGTGTATGCTGGTTTAAGCTTCCCGGCCAGTTCCATCTGGTTTAATAAATGATATTTTATCCAGGTTTGGTTAACCGATGTTATGGCTATGGCCCATCCTTCTTTACCATCTAAAAAGCCACAGTAAACTATATAGTTTTTTATAAAATTGAACACGGGTGAGCCGTATCTTTTTAACAGCGTAGCCTTTTTGCCTTGCAAGTAGTACTTTTGCGCACCCAATATGGCATATTTGATGGCTTTACTGCGGCATTCGGCAGTATCCTTTACAGAGTAATGGTGTATATAGCCTTTAGGTGTTTTTATTTGATGAATATTGCCAAGCGTTAGGGTTTCATGCACCGGCGACTCTGACCAGGTTACCATATTACGGTTAAACAAGCGCACATGGTGGTCGGCACCCCATTTACCAAAACGGATAAGCTTTTTACCAAAGTACGATTTGAATTTGATATTGTAAACTGTTGCGGGTTCGGTTAATTTTAGCGTATGCAGCGCAGCAACAAGGTCATCGTCGGGTATCTCGTCCGAGTCGATACTGAGTATCCAATCGTATTTTGCCTCGTTTATCCCTTTGTTTTTATTAGCCGCGTAGTTGTCCCACTGCCTGTGGTATATACGGCAGCCTGCGGGAGGTAACGTGTCAATATAGCTGTCCCACTGGTTGTCAACAATAACAATATCGTCGGTTATCAGCCTTGCCATATCGATACAGCCGGCTATGATGTCGTTTTTGTTTTTGGCGATAATAACAACCGAAACAGGTACCATATATGCAGATGTTTTTGATCTTAAAATAAGATGAGTTAATAACCATCACGATAGATAGCCGTCAAAGGTTGCTTTACGCTGTAAATATTCGCCGCGTACGCGTAGTAAATTTTGCTTCGGTAAATCGGTTAGATTGTTCTAATTTTATAAGGCTAAAAATCAATTTGTTAAAAAAAATATCTGCGGCAGGCAACCTTTATGCTTTAACCAACGTGATGTAGGCAGATAAGGTAAAAAATAACAAACAACCAGGTTATAACCCTAATGGGAGAAGAAGAGTTACATCAACTGATCGGCGGCTGTATAAAAGAAGACAGAAAAAGCCAGAAAATGCTTTATAAAGCATTCTATGGGTTTTCTATGGCTATATGCCTCCGCTATGCAGGTAACCGCGATCAGGCTGCCGAGGTGATGAACATGGGTTTTTTTAAAGTGTTTACGCACATTAAAACGTACGATAGCACGAGGCCATTTAAAGGCTGGCTGGGTAAAATAATGACCAATGTCTCTATTGATTATTACCGGGCAAACTTAAAAATGGCTTATACCGACGACCTTGAAAAGGCCGAGAATATGAGCGACAGCGAATTGCCCGACAGGAAGCTGAACTATGACGACTTGCTGGCAATGGTGCAAAAACTGCCGCTTGCCTACCGCACGGTGTTCAACCTGTTTGCCATTGATGGCTACAGCCATGATGAGATAGGCGAAATGTTAGGCATAAATGCAGGCACGTCAAAATCAAATCTGCATAAAGCCAGGCAAAAACTTAAACAAATGATATTAGATGCCGAGCCGACGGTAAATACCACCAGCAGGGGCAACTACAACGGATTAAATTACTCATCGGTAGTAGCGATAAGTAAAACAGATATAAAAAGTGTTTTTAATAACAGCGGCATTAGGGGATGAAAACGGAGAAGGACTTAGATAATTTATTTAAACAAGGGCTCGATGGGACCGGTAATTATAAAGATTACCGCGAAGATGATTGGGATGACCTTGAAGCAATGCTTGACAAGCGAAAAAAACGAAGCATTGTTGCATTTTGGCTGCCCCTGGCAACCGGTATAGCTGCTTTATTATTATTGGTGTTGGGGTGGTTGTTTATTAACCCATCTGCAAAAGATAAAAACAATGGCAATAACATAACACACGTTGTTAAACCTGCACCGCAAATACAAAAAAATAACGCGCAGACTAATACCGACAATAATAACATAGCACAGGTAACATCACCGGTTAAAAATAATACAGGTACAAATGGGCGTGTTATGGAGCTACAGGTAGCCCCGGCTGCAAAAGTAAACCAGGGTTCAATGCAGTCGGTTGCCATGCAAGGCACTCACAAAGCATCGGCGGCTATGCAAGGTGTTAATAGCCGGTTATTGGTAAACCCGCCTGCAATTGAAAGCGGTAGCAACAAAGGTTTAACCGATAATAATACGATAGTTGCTGTGCAAACAGCCCCAACCGAAACATTGGCGGCGGTAAACGAGCAGGTATTTTCGCCCGCAACATTAAATACGGCTGTGGCATTGAATGGCGAGCTAAATTTACCCGTTCGTATTTCTGGCCCGGCAACAAGAAAAAACTTTATTGGTTTCAGGCCGCGTATGGCGGTTACGGTGCTGGCATCGTCAAACCTCAATGGTGTTAAAACATTTAGCGACAGCGAAGTAGGTGCCAATGCCGGGTTGTTGTTTTCGATAGGCGTATCCAAAAAACTGACCGTAAGCACAGGTGCCATATACGCTAAAACACCTTATAGTACTGCGTTTAATAATTACCATTCTGCATATAAATTTATTGCGCCGCCCGAAAGCGTATCGGCCGATTGCCGTGTGCTGGATGTGCCTTTAAATATAGACTATCAGCTTTACGCGAAAGCTAAAAACAGCTTTAGTATTGGTACAGGATTGTCATCATATTTTATGCTGAGCGAAAAATATCACTACAACTACGTTGGCCCGTACACGTATGGCGGTCCGGTTGATGTGAGCTTTACAAACAAAAACAGGCACATAATGGGCGTGCTTAACCTTGATGCTACCTATCAGCGTCAGCTTAGTCCAAAATTGGGCCTGGCTTTACAGCCATACTTAAAATTACCATTAACCGATATTGGCAACGGTCAGGTTAGCCTGCAATCAACGGGGGTATCGGTTGGGTTAAGCTGGAACATTAATTCACTTTCAAAACACTGACAATATGAAACTTGCGATGATTGTTTTACTCGTCTGGCTGGGGGCTCCCACACAGGCGGGACAGGATATCTACGTCTGCAAAAATGCCGATATCAGCCTGTATTCCAAGGCGCCGATAGAGGATATTGAAGCCAGATCAGCCAAAGGTACATCGGTGTATAACGTCACCACCGGCGAACTGGCGTTTAACCTGCCTATCCGGTCGTTCGTGTTCCCTAAAAGCCTTATGCAGGAGCACTTTAACGAAAACTATATGGAAAGCGATAAGTTTCCGACGGCATCGTTCAAGGGTAAAATACAGGAGCATATTGATGTAACTAAAGATGGGAGTTACCCGGTTAATGTGAGCGGCGTACTAACGGTGCACGGTGTTAGCCAAACGCGTACCATTACCGGTACTATAACGGTTCAAAAAGGAGCCGTAAGTATGTCGTCTGAGTTTATGGTCAAGTGTGCCGATCATCATATCACCATACCAACCATTGTGTTCCACAACATTGCCGAAAGCATACGCATACAGGTGTCGGCAATGTACGAAGCTTATAAAAAGTAATCAGCCACTCAATCACCCCCAGCAAATATGAAACGATACACTCTTTTTTTAGCCCTGCTTTGTGCCGCAATAGGCACCCAGGCGCAAACCTCTTCAACCGACTCGCTCATGAAAGCAATGTCGGGCACTAAGGATTCGGAACCCGTGATCGCGGCATTTAAAGCAACCCGGTTAATATTTTCGCAAACCACCACTACCGTCAAAAAAAACAACCTTAACTTTTTGGTTATTCACCGTTTTGGCGATATAGGTACTTCGGCAGGCGGTGCGCAAACCGAGTTTGGTTTGGATAGGGTAAACGATGTTTACATAGGTTTTGAATATGGCCTTAGCGATAACCTGAACATTGATTTTGGC
>JACXTT010000937.1_pt1 | contig 49815 bp, 44 predicted proteins | sample 9270951 | NCBI WGS metagenome assembly JACXTT01 (sample SAMN15532306, study PRJNA645909) | rock metagenome | isolation source: weathered quartz diorite | place: Puerto Rico | collected 2017-06-21
AATATCTCTCGCGCGGCCAGGGCTATTTGCAATGCGACACGCCGTTGACGACCGCCGAAATGGCCAGCGTCTTTGGCGAGATGCTGACCTTCCGCCGCTTGCAGGAGCGCTATCCGGAGCCGAAGCAGCGGCTAGCGATGCTGTGCGGCAAGATCGAGGACGCCTTTGCGACGGTGTTCCGCCAGGTCGTGCTGACTCGCTTCGAGCAAAGTCTGCACGCCGCCCGACAACAGCAAGGCGAGCTGAGCGGAGATCAGATCAACGAGTTGTGGATGAAGGCGAACCAGGCGATGTTCGGCGACGTCGTCGAGTTCACGTCTGGCTATGCGACGTGGTGGTCGTACATCGGCCATTTCATCCGCAGTCCGTTCTACTGCTATGCGTACTCTTTCGGAGAACTGCTCGTGCTCGCGCTGTTTCAGAAGTACAAGCAGGACGGCGACGCCTTCGTGCCGAAGTACCTGGAGCTGCTGGCGTCCGGTGGGTCTGGCGCGCCGCACCTGTTGCTGGCGAAGCTCGACGTGGACGTGACCGATCCGAACTTCTGGGAGATGGGACTGCGTTTGCTCGGCGAGATGGTTGACGAGGCGGAGAAGCTGGCGGATGGGGTCTAAGTGAATTCTTTTAGCGTTCGCCCGGCGTCTTGCAAACGCTAAACGGGGAGCTGTTGGGACTACATACATGGCACGGGTACGCACGTTTCTGGGCATCGATCTGGGCGAACAAATCCGCGCCCGGCTCATCGCGCTGCAAGAGGAGCTGGCGACCTTGACCCCCGACGTGAAATGGGTCGAGCCGGACAACTTGCACATCACGCTGTTGTTTCTGGGCGAAGTCGCGCAACGCGAGGTGCTTGACATTTGCCGGGTGGCGCAGATGGCGGTTGCCGAGCTGCCGTTGTTCACGCTGAGCATCGAAGGGGCTGGCTGCTTTCCCAACGCACGCCGGCCGCGCACGCTGTGGATCGGCGTTCGCGAAGGGGCGCGGGAAGTTTGCGAGGTTCACGACGCCATCGAGGCGCCGTTGCTCGAAATGGGGAGCTATCGCCGCGAAACGAGGGCGTATGTGCCGCACGTGACGCTCGGCCGGGTCAAGGGCGATCAGCCCAACGATGATCTGGCCCAGGCGTTGGCGAAGCTCAAGACTTGGAGCGCCGGCGAGATCGAAGTGCGTGAGGTACAGATCATGTCGAGCGAGTTGATGCGCGACGGACCGGTCTACACGGTGCTGGGGCGAGCCAAGCTCGCGCGCTAGGGTCATCGTCCCAGTACGCGCTCCCCCGTCAACACATCCCAGGCGGACACGCCGCTCGATGATCGGCCGATCACGTGGACGCGATCGGGCGACGCCACGAGCTGGACGTAGCCCGACTCATTCGAAAGCGTGAGCACATTCTTGCCGCTTGGAATGTCCCAGATACGAAGGGGCCCGTAAAGATCACTGGTTACCAGCATCTTGCCGGACGGGCTGAATTGCACATCGGCAAAGACGCTTGAGATGGTGCGGATGCGCTGCCCAGATTGCAGATCGTAAACAATGGTCGCCCCGGTTGTCAGATTTTCATTGCGCGACGAAACCGTGATGGGGCCGGTGCGGATACAAACGACCAATCGATCGGCATCCGGCGACAACGCTATTGCCGAGATGACGGCTCCCTGCGGAAGCTGAATTGACTTGGCGCGCGAACCCGTTTCGACATTCCAGACATGCACCAGGTCATTGTCTTGCATCGACGCGGCGAGTTTTCCGTCTTTCGAGAAGATGGCGGCGCCCAGTCGCTGAGCCTCGCCAAGTGGGTGTGTGCTAAGCAGTTTGCCGTCGGCGGTGTTCCAGCGTTTGAGGAAGCCGTCGCCGGTGATGGTGACGACGCTCTTGCCGTCGGCGCCGAAGGCGATGGCGCGGACATCGGCCGAGGACGCCTTGGCGGGATCGGGGATGGCGTCGAAGAAGATCAGCTCGTTGCCGGTCTTGGTGACATCCCAGATGAGGACACGACCCTGGTTGCCGCCGAAAGCGAGACGTGTGCCGTCGGGCGAAAAGGCCAGGGCCGAGGGGACCAGCGACATTTGCGGCTGTGAATAGTTCAGCAGGACGCCGGGGCCGCGTCCGGTCTTGGTGCTGACGAGTTCGACGCCGCCCATCATGTGCCCGCGCTGGCTGTAGCCGATGGCGATCAGCTTGCCGTCGGGCGACACCGCCATCGCGCTGGTGGAAGGCGGCGGCGGTATATACGGCACGGGCTTCGCTACGGCGATCTGAGCCCGCGAGTGCAACGGGCCGAACGCGACGAGCAGCACCGCAACGGCCATAAGTCCACGAGTCGTTCGCATCAATTGGCTCCTTCCAGGTTCCAGCGGCGGTTTCGGACGCCGATCGAACTCCGTTGCATACCCTAACCACGGAGATTTGCAAGGCGAAGGATAGCAGTCAGTTGGCAAACGGGAGCACTAATGCAACCCATGTCCATCTAATGACTTATGGATCGCTTGTTTGCAGTTTGCCATCTGGCGCGGGGGGTATCTCAACCGACCTTGATTTTTGGGCGAAATGAGAGGAACGCGCACGGCGTGCTAGCGGAGGATTTCGACTTCCTCCACGGCTCGCCCGCACACCACCAGCCGATTCGGCGCATCGGCCGCGATCAACGCCGCGCCGATTTCGTGATGAGCCTCGCAATAGGCGCGGGCCTTGTCGATGCCGAGGATGAAGAACGCGGTCGCCAGGGCGTCGGCGACGGCTGCGGTCGGCGCGGTCACCGTGGCGCACATCATTCCCTCCGCGGGCGAGGCGGTGCGCGGATCGAGGATATGCCCGAGCTTGCGGCCACTGTGCTCGAAGTGCTGGAACGTCGCCGCCGAGGTCGCCATGGCGCGATTGCGCAGGTGCAAGAGACCGCGCCGACACTGTGGACGCTCTGGATCGGTCAAGCCGATGGTCCAGCCGTTCGATGTGGGCGTTTCGTTGCCGAATGCCAGCACGCTGCTGTGGCCGCCGTGGAGCAGGAAGTTCGGCGCGGCAATGTGCGGTGCGGCGCGATCGATTGCATAGCCTTTGCCGATGCTGCCGAGGTTGATTTCGAGTCCTTGCCGCTGGTAGAAGACGGTCAGTCGAGCGGCGTCGAGCACGACGTGCGTCATGCCGATGCGTTCGCGGACGTCGGCACGCTCTTCCGGCGACGGTACCCGGCCGGCGCGGCGGAAGAAGCCCCAGGTCTTGATCAGGGCGCCGACCGAAATGTCGAACGCCCCCTCCGTGTCACGGTGAATCTTTTCCGCGCGAGCCAGCAAGTCGAACAGGTTCTGCTCGACGCGCACCGGATGGTGGGCGGCCTGAGCATTGAGCCGGCAGACTTCGCTAGGATCGCGAAAGACGCTCAGTTGTGCTTCGAGGCGGTCGATCTCATCGAGCGCCGTTTGCGCGAACTCGCTGGCCGACGGTGTATCGAACGGCACGATGACTTCGAAGGTCGTCGCCATGGCGCGGCGGGCAAAGCGCAGGAGCGCCGAGGCACTGGACTCTTCGGAGGATTCCAACTCGTCGGCGATGCCCAGGGCCGGTGCGGCAAGGTTGGCCAGGCGGCTCGGATGAAGGAACTGACGGCGGTTCATTTGTTTACTCCACACATCCACTCTACCGGATGCGCGGCGGGGCGTACAACAAGGATAAGGCCAAATTTCGAGATGAGGGACGATAATTCCGAATCTTCAACGCGGGCGCTGAACGGGGACTGGATTGATGGAATTGCCGATAGTGAAGCTGGAGCATCTCGACGACCTGTGGTTCCAGGTCGCCGGCACTCGTTGCAACCTCACTTGCAACCATTGCTTCATCAGTTGCAGTCCGCACAACCACAACTTCGGCTTTCTCGACATGGCGACCGTTGCACGCTACCTGGACGAATCGGCGAGCCTGGGCGTCAAGGAATACTACTTCACCGGCGGCGAACCGTTCCTCAATCCCGACATGGTGCCGATCCTCGAACGCACGCTGCAGTCCGGCCCCGCCACGGTGCTGACCAACGGGACCGTCTTCAAGGACGAATGGCTCCGGCGCCTGTGCGTCGCGGAAGCAGCGTCGCCGTACAGCCTCGAATTTCGCGTCTCCATGGACGGCTATACGCCCGCGGAAAACGACGCGGTGCGCGGCGCCGGCGCCTTTGAGCGCATCCTGCGCGGCGTGCGCATGTTGCTCGATCATGGCTTCTTGCCGATCCTGACCGTGACGCGCACCCGCGACGAGCAGGATGAAGGCGAACTCTTCCACGGCTTCGTGCGCTTGCTCAAGGAGCACGGCTACGCGCGGCCGCGCATCAAGCTGCTGCCGACGTTGCGCATCGGCGCCGAAGCAACGCGCCAGCGCGGCTATGCGGCAGGGGAGCGCGTGACGCCGGAGATGCTGGAAGGCTACGAGCAGAGCCTGCTGGTGTGCAGCCATAGCCGGATGGTAACCGATCGCGGCGTGTACGTGTGCCCGATCCTGATCGAAACGCCGGAGGCTCGGCTTGGCGCGACGCTTGTGGAAGCGCAGAGGCCGTTTGCAATCAAGCATCAAGCGTGCTACACGTGCTGGCAGTATGGCGCCCTTTGTTCCAATATTTCCATTCACGCCCAGGGGTGAGGTACTTTGAACCCCTGGGCTTACATTATCTCCATGAACCGAATCGCAGTCTTCGGCGGCATCTACAACAACCACCTCGCGCTCGAGGCGGCGTTGCACGATGTGCAAACGCGCAAAGTCGGTGCGATCTATTGCCTGGGTGACATGGGCGCTTTCGGGCCATATCCCGATCGCGTCTTCCCACTTTTGCGCGAGCACAACGTGCAGTGCATCCAGGGCAACTACGACAACTCCATCGGCAACGGCCTGCCCGACTGTCAGTGCGGCTACACCGATCCGCGTGACAACCACTTCGCTCGCCTTAGCTATGCTTACACGTTCGCCAACACCAGCGTCGCCAATCGCGCGTGGCTGCGTGATCTGCCGGCGCAACTGCGCGTGAAGCTAGGCCACTACGACCTCTTGCTCTGCCACGGTAGTCCGCGGCGGACCAACGAGTTTCTATGGGAGTCAACGACTTCGACCGCGTTTCTCAAACATCTCGCCCAAGCGCATCACGCCGACGTTATCCTCGCCACTCACACCGGCGTCAAATGGCATCGGCAACTCGCGAACGATCGGCACTTCGTCAATGTCGGCGTGCTCGGCCGGCCGGAGAACGACGGCACGACCAACGTGTGGTACACGGTATTGAGTGCAGAGCCGGAGTTGCGCGTCGAGTTCGTGCCGGTGCATTTCGATCAGGAACGGCTTGCAGCAGCGATGCGCGCGGAACGGTTGCCGGAGGAGTTCGTGCAAACGGTGCTGACGGGGTGGTGGACGACCTGCCTGGAGGTGCTGCCGGCGAAGGAACGGCGGCGCGGCAAGTATTGAAAAGCAAAAGGCCCCATCCGAGAATGAGGCCTTCTGCCAAAGGGGGGGATTCCTAAACTTCTTCCTTCTGCTTCTCGACGATGGTGCGGAGCTTCTTCATCGCCCGCACGTTGAGTTGGCGGACGCGCTCCTTGGTGATGCCGAGCTTCGCGCCGATTTTTTCCAGCGTCATGCCATCGTTGCCGTCGTCGAGGCCGGCGCGCAGGCGGATGATCTCGCGTTCGCGCGGCTCTAGCAGGTCGAGCAAGCGATTGACCTTCGCGGTCGCCTGCTCGGCGGCGGCGAGGACTTCGCCCTCTTGCGTGCGCTTGTCCTCGGCGGCATCGAAGAGGTCTTCGTTGCCGGTCACGAAACGCTCGCGGCGGTTCTTCTCGTCGGGGATGGAGCGGGCGAAGTTCTTCATGATGGCCCAGCTCGCATAGGTGCTGAACTTGAAACCCCGACTGTAATCGTATTTCTCGACGGCGCGCATGAGCGAGATGTTGCCGTCGGAGAGGAGCTCGAAGAAGTTCTCCGCCTGCCCCGAGTGTCGCTTGGCGATGGAAGTGACGAGCCGCATGTTACAGCGGATCAGCATTTCCTTGACCTCGTTGGCCTCCTTGAGCGAGGCTTCGATCTGGTCGAGCGTCTCGACGCGCAGCTTGGCGTAGTTGATGAGGCCGCTCGGCAGCGTCATCTCCGCCAGCATCTTGGCAGCGCGGTGCTTGAGGAAGTTCATCTTGCGGAACTGATGCTGTTCTTGCTCTTTCGTCAAGAGCGGCATCTCGTAGTTGGAAATCAATTCCGGGGGCGCGTCCTTCGGGATGCGCATGGCGCGCCGGGTTTCCTCGAACGCCTCGGCGTCAGGCATCGGCGCTAGGATGCGTGCCGCCTGGGCCGGGTCGTCGAACGACTCGTGGTAAATGCACTCATTGGGCTGGTCGAGTAGCCGCTGGGCACGGATCTCGCTCAGCACCCGGTACATCGAGGAACGATTACGCTGAAAGTTCTTGGCTAGTGTGTCCACGTCCATCCCCCTGCGATAGGAGTTGTAAATCACCTGTTTCGCGGTTGAATCCAAGGGTCCTGTGACATCCGGGTACAAGGCCTGTTCGGGATGTTCCAAATCGAAATTCTTGATCGTGTAACGGACCGTTTCGGGCGAACGGCCCAGGCGGCGGGCGATGCGTCGGCTCACCTCGGACAAGCTGCCGAGCCCGCGGCGGGCGAAGCGGCTGGCGCGGCGCAGAATCTCGTCCTTCTCTTCCTGCGTGAGCAGCGTGAACTTGCCGCTCTTCTCGATGCGATCCTTGTTGGCGGTCAGGAAGGGGTCCACCAACGAAGGGAGAAATCCTAGCTGGCGGCGGCCGTTGCACACCACCGGAATTCCGATGAGGCCACGTTTCCGCCAGCGGTTGATCGTTTTGGTCGCCACGTTGTACTTCTTGCTTATCTGGTCAATCGTCATCACCGGCTCGTCGAAATCGTCGATCGGAAGCGCCGGCAGGGAATTCGCGAGGTCGTTGATGAACAAACCCAGGTCGTCGATCAGATCTTCGCCCAGCATCAACAGATTGGGGTTCGCGTCCGAGCGAAAATCGGTGATGCGGAAGCAGACGAACTGGTAGGGATAATCGCGTGCCGGCTCGATCTCGATCAGGAGCCGCTCGGAGCGTTTGAGCTGTTCGAGTCGGCGCGGCGGTGGAGCGAATCGTACCTGCTGGTCCGCCAACTCCTTCACGGCCTGATGCTTGTAGGTGTTCATCGCGGGTTCTCCTTTTGACCAACGCTCTTCAACCCTACCGATACGCTTCGTTCGTCTCTATCTGGCTCCCTACCAATCATACCCAGGAAGTTCATTCAAGCTCGGCGTTTCCGCCTGCCGATGATATCACATCCTCTGGAGACCGATCAGCCGTTCGCGGTTCGCAGCGGGCGCCGGTTTTTCCATCAATTCTCGAAACCCCACTTCTTATACGAACCAGAGCGGTGTTTATTCTTCCCAGTACGCTGTTTTTTTCCGCGAGCCCTATCGAACACCCTTGGTTGCCGCTCGCTTCGGACGGTTTATTCACTTGCAAAGGGTGTGCCAACCAGGCGTACCGAGCAACCCTGTCGAATACGTTACCTGGACACAACTTAATATTATAAAATAGTTTACGATCAGGAAGCTATACTGAACTACGTGGTGCAGGCAACCATTGTGACACCGTGATAGCGAACAAAATTACACTTTCATTGTTCAATGTTGCAATGTCGTTGTCATTTTTGCCTGCCAAAAAGTACCAGCGGCGTGCTCATTTTGACTATCCCGCACGACCGGCAGAGTTTTCGATCGATTTCGCAAAAATGGCGCCCAAACCTCATCGCGCTCTTTAACTCATTGCAATCAAAGGACTAGAATTAATTGGTTTATCGCTGGATCGTAGCCGAAGTCGTGAGACTTCGGCCGAACTCGCGACAGGCCGAAGTCTCATTACTTCGGCTACGTCTCTTTTTGCCTGCAAGAGGTGCCGAGATGTCCCGTCCATGTGCCGTGGTGCTTTTGCTGCTCGGAATCGCCGCGCCCGTCCTGGCCCAGCCGAGCGACGCCGTGCGGCTTACCGAGGATTTCGGCAAAGACGCGCAGTACCACGTCAGTTGCCAGGTCGAAATCGCCGGGGTCCTGACGCTGCCCGCCGGTCCGAAAGACGCAGCGCCCAAGCAGCTAAAGGTCTCCGGCAAAAGCTCCATCAAGTACGATGAACGCATCTTGCGTCTGAGTGCCGATCGCAAGGTGGAGCGCACCGTGCGTTTTTATCGTCAACTGGAGTTCGACCGCAAGGTCGGCGACGAGGAGCAGCAGAGCAAGCTGCGCCCCGAGGTACATCGCCTCGTGATCCTGCGGCACAAGCAATACGAGGTCCCCTTCTGCCCGAGCGGGCCGCTCACCTGGGGCGAAATCGAATTGGTTCGCACCGACGTTTTTGCGCCGGCTTTGCAAGGCCTCTTTCCGGACAAGGCGGTCCGCGTCGGCGACCGCTGGAAGGCTGACAACATCGCCATTCAGGAATTGACTGACCTTGAGCGGATCGACAAGGCCGACTTCACCTGCACCTTCGAAAAGGTCACCACGCTGCTTGGCCGGCGCAGCGCTCACGTCCAGTTCGAGGGCAAGGTCGAAGGCGTCGGCGAGGACGGCAACGCCCGCCATGAGCTGCGCGGCTCCTACTATGTCGATCTAGACGCGTACTTCCTTACCTACGTCTACGTCAAGGGGACGCACCATCTGCTCGACAAGGCTGGTGCGCCGACCGGCAGGATCGACGGCGTCTTCGTGATGACGCGCACGCCAACGCCGCAGACGAAGGAAGTCGGCGACGAGGCGCTGCGCGGCGTGACGCTGGAGCCGAACGCGGACAATACGCTGCTTCTGTTCGAGCATCCGCAGGTCGGCGCGCGTTTCCTCTACCCGCGCAACTGGCGCGTCGCCGGCTTCAACGACAAGCAGATCGGCATCGACGAGAACCGCGGCAGCGGCGTCTTGATCACGCTCGCGCCGGCGGCACAAACTCCGACCGGGGCCCAATTCCACCAGGAGACGGTCCAGTTTCTCACCAAGGAAAAAGCCAACGTGTTCCGCGCCGAAAAGCCACGTGCGCTGGCAGGCGGCTGGGAAACCTTCAGCTTCGAAGCGGAGATCGCCAAGGACAGAGTCGTATTGCAATACTACACGACGCGCCAGGGAACGCAGGGCGCGACGTTGACGGCACGCATCCTGCCGGCGGATGCCGCGAACGTGCAGCGCGACGTAGAAGCGATGGCGCGGAGCTTGCAGTTGAAGGCACTCAGGTGAGCCGCTTGCGGCTCAGCACCCGCAGGGAATCGTGGTTAGCAATCGAGATCAATCGGCGAGCGCTAAGCCGCAAGCGGCGATGCCGGCAGCCACACATCAAAGCGCGTCCCCGCGCCCGGCTTGCTCCACACGTCGATGACGCCGCCCGCTTCCTTGACGATCTGCTGCACAACCGCCAGCCCCAGCCCGGTGCCGCGCTCTTTGGTCGAGAAGAACGGCTCGAAGACGCGTGCGCGCACTTCTTCCGCCATGCCGCAGCCGGTGTCCTGAATGGCCAGGTGGACCCACGATTTGCCGGCCGGAATCGGCGGCGCCGCGCGATCGGTGCGGATCGCCAGCGTGCCCCCATTCGGCATGGCATCGCGGGCATTGATGCACAAGTTCATCATGACTTGCTTTAACTGGTTCTCGTCCCCCAGCACGGTCGGCAGGGCCGTATCGAGAGCGGTTTCCACCTCGATTGACGCGGTCATTACTCCCTTGGCCAGGCGCAAAGTTTGCGTGACCACCGCATTGATATCGACCGGTCGGCTCTGCCTGGGCCGCTGCTTGCTGAACGTCAGAAGTTGGCCCGCCAAGTGCGCCGCCTGTTCGCCAACGTCCTCGATGCGTGACAGGAATTGCTGGGCGGGATGGTCGCCCGCCAACTCCGCCTTGGCGCAGCCGGCCATGCCCATCAGGATCATCAACAGGTTGTTGAAATCGTGCACGACGCCGCTCGCCAGCCGGCCGACCAGCTCGAGGTGTCTGGCGTGCAACAACTCCTGTTCCAGGCGGCGCTGCATGGTGATGTCGACGACAAGACTAGTCGAGCCGACCACTTCGCCATGGCGAAGGTTGGGCTGGAAGAAGGCCAGCACGGACTTGAGGGAGCCGTCCTTGGTACGGAAACGCCCCTCGATGCGCGTCGGCTTGCCCTGAGTGACGATCTGGGCCGCGGCCGCGTACATTGGCTGATCGTCGGGATGGACAATGCTGTCGCAGAACCCGGGGGTCATCAGCTCCTCGGCGCTGTGCCCGGTCAGTTGGCAAGCGGCCGGGTTCAGATAGGTGATATTGAAATTGCGGTCGCGCTGCACCAGCATGAACGGCAACGATTCGATGAGGTTTTGGTACTTGTCTTTGGTGAGCCGCAGCGATTCTTGTATCGCCACTTGCTGCGTGATGTCGGCGAAGGTCGTCACTATGCGGGCTTTCTGCGGATTGAGGCCGACGCCCGCCCCGACCGGCAGTGGCATCGAGTTGACCAGCAGCCAGCGAACCTTGCCCTCCTCGTCGCGCGGGATGCCTAGGATGATGCCCCGCGCCGGGAGATGATCGCGCAGCGCCCGGCGATCGGGCTGCTCCGCGCGCGGGAAGGTCGTGCCGTCTTCGCGCACGCATTCCGTATGCGGCAACAGTCCCGGTTGCTGGATCATTTGTTCGCGGCGGACGCCAAGGATCGCGCAGGCGGCCGCATTGCAATCGAGGATGATGCCGGCGTCGTCCTGTACGATCACCCCTTCTCCCATCGTCTCAATGACGGCCCGCAGCCGCAACTCCGATTCTCGCACCGCCAGCTCCGCCTGTTGCATCGCGGACCAGTCTTCGAGTACCCACACGGCAGCATCGGGAGCGCCGGTGTTGTGCAGATCGATCGGCGCCGCCCAGGTAATGAGTGGAATCTTGCGGCCATCGGGGCGGTGGACGATGATGTCGTTCGCCCGGCAGGTCATGCCCTGGCGCAGCGCCTTGCAAACGGGCAGCTCCTCCCAAGGATATTCGGTCCCGTCGGGCCGGTGCAGGCGAAAAACCTTGCTCAAGGTGGCCAACCCCGCGGACAGATCCTCACGTTGCCCCAGGAGCTGGCGCGCCCGCGCATTGACCAGCAGCGGATGCCCGAGCGGCGCCTGCACGAAGTAAACGCCGGTCGGCAGGTTGGTGACCAACACCTGCAGCATATTAGTCAGTTTGCGTAGGTTGTGCGACAGGGTTCGCTGATCGGTAATGTCTTCGATCAAGCCTTCCCAGCCATCGACGAGTCCCTCTTCGGAGTAGTGCGGCGTCAAGGTATCGCGCACCCAGCGATGCGCCAAGGCTGGCACGGAACGCGGCGGCGCTGCTTGATGGTTCAGCGCGCCGGCGGCTTCCGCGGCCGGACCGACCAGCCGATACTCGCAGGTCACCGGCTGCTTTTGCAGGCACAATTGCGTCAGCGACGCGATCACCAGTTCGCGATCCTCGGCAACGATTTGTTCTAGCCAATGTTCGAAAGGGCCGATCAGCTCTTCCGGACCACAGCCGAAGATCTGCTTGCACGCCGGGCTGACCAGGAGCACGTTGGCGATCTTGCTGATCGACGGTCCGGCGTGAATATCGGCCTTGTTGTCGCGGCGCGGCTGGCCGGAGTTCGGCGCAACGTAGCCGGGAATTCCGTAGGGAAGGCGTGCGCTATAGACGACGAACGGAATTCGGCTGACAACGTGGCGAAAGCGTGTCTCGTTGGCGCGAATCCAGCTTGCTGACACGCCGACGAGGAGCGCGGAGCTGCAGAACGCGAGCAGGCTTCCCTGGATGCCGCTCTGAACCGCCGGGCGAACCTCGGCGGGAATCTCGAAGATTTGCGCTGCTGCCAGAACAAGGGCCGATGCGATGCTCGCCGTGACACAGCCGCCGAACAAGCCCTGGCGTATGCAAGTCCACACGATAAGGACCAGGCAAGTAGCCCACAACATCCACTTGGCGTCGCTGTTTTGCGCGTGCGTCCAGAAGAGCAGCACGCCGAGCATGCTCGTGGCGATGGCCAATCCGGCCAGCTCGATCCGATCGCCGACGCGCGAGGCGGCGCTCTCACGCTCGCCGAAGAAAGCGGGAGGCAGCTCGATTGCGACGAGGCGATAACGCATCAGGATCGGCGTAATTGCCACGATCAGGAATGGCACCACGACGAGAATGCCGGTCATGCGGCTCAGCCATAACTGGGCGGCCAATATCATGAAGGGCGGACCATCCGGGAACGCCAGCCGACACAACGCCTCAAGGGCGGCGGCCAAGGCTGACAGGAGGCTGGGGACGAGAATGAGGAAAAGAGTTGCGGAGCGCGGATCATCGAGCCAGCGTGAGCCTCGACCAATCTCATGATAAAGCCACCAGGCCAGGGCGATGTGGAGAATATGGATCGAGGCGTCCGCGAGAAGGAAGGCGACGCCGAGGTCGGCATGAGTCAAGCAACCGACTAGCAACAAGTCCAACGCCAGGAACGGCAGCACTCTCCAGCCGAGCCAGGAGAGCAGCGCAATGCCAAGTCCCAACCCGGGAAGCCAGTAGCGCGTTTCGTCCCCCTGGAACAGCCAGGCGAGGTGAAAGCATATGACGCCGGCGGCGGCAAGCAACCAGGGTCCTCGCGCGGCGCCGGCGCGCTTCGCGGGACGATTTTCAGACGGCGTCGTGTGCAAGGCAGTGTATCGCGTGGGGTAGGGTGCCAACCTGCCCTGGAAACAGGGGTCTGCAGCGAAAATCGCCAGAATTCCGCTCGCTCCTACGGAATTTTGGCGAATTCCGCATTGAATTCAGTCGTCCGGGCTTTTTAGTCTAAGTGATTTTCGGCCCAGGAACAAGCGATTCTTGCCGGGAATTCGACGCCGCCCCGGAAAACCCGATCAAGAGCAGCACCGTCAGCACCGCCGCTACCATTGCGGCAACGCCGTACGCAATGTCATAGCGGTCCTCCGTCCAGTCGCGAATCCAGCCGACCAGCAAATGTCCCAGCAGCAAGCCGATGCCGGCAATAAACCACAGCAAGCCCTGAGCACTGGCGCGAATGTCGTGCGTTGCCTGCTGATTGACATAGACCTGCCCGGCAATGAAAAAGCAGCACACGAACACGCCCGCTGTTATGAACGAGCCCAACACCAACCAGACAGGCGCCCCGACGCTCAACAGACCGAGCCCGACGACCCAAGAGAGACCGCCGGCCAACATAACCGATCTCGTGCCGTAGCGCATCAGCAGCATTGGCAGCAGGTAAAGAAATAGCACCTCGGTCGTTTGGCAAATCGTCAAGTACAGGGACGATACCTTGGGGTCGATCTCCAGCCTCTTCAGCAACAGGGGGTTGAGCTGGACCGTGAAGGTCAACGTGACGTGGAATCCGAACATGCACACGCAATAGACCACGAACGACCGATCGCGAAACAGCCGCAGGGAGCTCAGCGGCGCGTCGGCAAGGCGCGCGTACCAGGGCCGGGCCGATGCCGCACTACCCGTTGCCGGTGTATGCGGCAGGGTCCAGGCGTAGAGCGTCAACACGAATGCCGCGACGCCGCCGAGGCGCAGGCTGTCAGCGAAATTCGGCTCGGCGCCGCTATACCTGCCGTGCAGCGTGAACCAGGCGGTCAGGCACCAGCTGGCAACCATCCAGCCGACTGTTCCCCACATGCGTATTTTGCCGTAGTCGCGTTCCGGATGCTCTAGTTGCCGAAAGATGAGCGATGTGGACAGCCCAATGGTCGGTATCAAAAAGAACCACATGGAGATGCAGACGAAGATGACTGCCGCCGGCTTCGTCAGCTCCGCCAGCAGGAACAGGCCGACGCCTGTTGCCAGCGCACACAAGCTGACACAGCGTTCCATCGGCAGCCAGCGGTCCGCGACCTGCCCCCACACCAGCGGCGCCAGCAGGGCCCCGATGGCGTTCCCCGCCGATGCCCAGGCCGTCGCCTCGGGCGAAAAATGCAGCAGCTCCAGGTGCCACGTGAAAACCGGCACCCACGCCCCCATGATCGCGAACGCCATAAAGATCAGCACCGACAGCCGCACGATCAGAAACGGCGGCTCGGTGGGGCTTCCTTGCGTGGGAACGATCATCGGCGCGCTTTCATTTCGACAGAATTCGACGGCATGGATCGATTGAACCAGGAGATTGTTATAATGGTCAATAGGAAAAGTAGTTAGCCGGACACGCTGGCGACGAACTGGGCGCCGTCGCTGGCGCGTCCAGCTAACAACAGCGAGAGCACTACATGCCGCGTGATTTGTACGAGGTCCTGGGTCTAAAACGCGATGCCAGCGATGAGGAGATCAAGCGCGCCTACCGTCATCTAGCGCGCGAGCATCACCCCGATCGTAATCCGGGCGACAAGGCGGCCGAAACACGCTTCAAGGAAGTTCAGGAAGCCTACGACGTGCTCAGCGACAAGAGTAAACGAAGCCAATACGATCAGTTCGGCTCGGTCGGCGGGCAGCCCGGCTTCAACGGCGGACCGGGCGGGTTCCAATGGGGCGGAGGTTTCGGTGAAGGCGTCCAGATCGACCCGAATCAGCTTGAGGAGTTCTTGCAGCGCAGCGGCATGGGTGACATCTTTGGCCAACGCACGCGCCAGCCGGGACGCGGTCGGCGCTCCGCGCCGCGCGAGCCCGTCACGACCGACCTGCGCGTCCCTTTCGAAACCGCGTCGCTCGGAGGCAAGCTTTCTCTCGACGTTGACGGCCGACCGATCGATGTCACCATCCCCGCCGGCATTGAAGAGGGGCAGACACTCCGCTTGCAAGGCCAGGGCCCGCACGGCGCCGACCTGCACCTCAAAATCCGCATCGACGCCCATCCCCACTTTCGCCGCGAGGGCAATGATCTCGTCATCGCCGCCCCGATCAGCGTCGCCGAGGCCGTCCTCGGCGCCAAGATCGATGTGCCGACGCTCGACGGCGCGAGGCTAACCGTCAAGATCCCCGCGAGCACATCCAGCGGCGCTCGCCTGCGTCTTCGCGGCAAGGGGGCCAACGGAGGCGATCAGTACGTCGAAATCAAAATCGTCACGCCCGCGTCTACCGATGATCGTAGCAAGAAACTGATGGAAGAGTTCGCCCAGCTCAATCCGCACAAGCCGCGCTCCGGCCCGCCCTGGGAATGATCGATGCTGACCTTCCGCAAACAGGACCGCTTGCTTTCGCCCGCCGAGTTCAAGCTTGTCTACGAACGCAAGTGCTCGGTCAGCAACCAATGGCTCATCGTCTACGGCTGCCCGAATGAGCTCGGGCGATTGCGCCTTGGGCTGTCGGTGTCGAGCAAGATCGGCAACGCTGTCGCGCGGAATCGATTCAAACGGCTCTATCGCGAAGCGTTTCGCGCGAGCCGGGCCGACTTGCCGACGGGCTTCGACCTGGTCCTGTTGCCGCGTTCTTCGAAGGAGCCGACCCTGGACGACGTGACGCAAGCGCTGCGCGAATTGGTTCCCTCGGTGGCAAGGCGATTGGGCCGCACGGAAAAGAAAAAATGATCGGGAAGTGGCTATCGCTGGTGAGCTTCTGCTTGAGCATCGGGCTAATTCTGCCAGTGCGATTCTATCAGATCGTGATCGGCCCGATGTTGCCGAAGGTGTGCCGGTATCATCCGAGCTGTAGCGTGTATTTCATCGAAGCGGTGGAGAAGCACGGGCCGGTGAAAGGGTGCGCGAAGGGGGTGTGGCGCATCTGCCGCTGCGGGCCATGGACGCGCGGTGGATATGATCCGCCGTGATTCGTTCACGTTTGGCGCTCGCGTTAAAGCATCCGAAGCTTTAACGCGGGCGTTAGACGTGAACCTTCAATACGGAAAATGCGGCGTCCGATCAAACACGTTGCGCGGCCGCAAATCGAACCCCGACCACGCTACCGGGGTAGCGCCGACCATGCCGCCGTCGCGCACCTCGCCGTCCTCCGAGCGCGGTTCGTGGTGGCACGCCGAGCTGTGCCAGAGCACGATGTCGGCGTTCATGATCTTGGCCCCCTTCTTGACGTACTCGTGTACCTTCGGATAGAGCATTTCATTGTTCCGATTGACGGTGACCCAGAAATCGTGCTGCGTGCATTCCTCGCCGGCGCCGAAATGGCGTGCGTTGCCCATGCGCAGCGGCACCACGTCATACGAGATCGGCATCTTGCGAGCGTTCTTCTTCTTGTCGTTGGCGATGTTGAGCATGGTGAATTTGTCCGCGTGCCAGTCCTCGAAGCCTTCGACTCCCTTGTTGAACGGCCGCATCACCGTCTTCGCTTTGCCCGGATCGTCCTTGGTTTCGAGGTGTTCCATGACGTAGACCGAGTTGTTGTTCGGCCCGTCGAGGTTGACATCGACGCGCCACAGGCCGTTGTGCATGTGGCCCTCGAATTCGCGGGTCGAGTAGTTGCGCCCCGTCGAGCCAACGCGGAAACGGATGACGCCGTCGTCCTGGAAGCTGTATTCGATGAGGTAGCGATAGTTGGCGGCATCGAGGCAGGCCCACAGGACGAGCTTTTGGCCGCGGCGCACGCCGGTGTTGGTATCGACCCACATGGCGCCGCGGTCGCGCACTTCGTGCACGACGTTGGCGTCGCCGATCAGCTTGCCGAACGGCCCGGCGGCTTCCTTGTTCATGGTGATGAGCGAGAAATTGTACGACACGTCCCAGAAGCGCGGGCTGCCGCTGTGATACGGCACGAACATCTCGGCGAGACGGGCGTCGCCGAGCACTTGCATCCACGGGTCTTTCGGGCCGCGCTTGAAGTAGGCGTCCTGGATCGTCAGGCCGTAGCCGCTGGTGGTGGCCCAGCGCACCTTCCAGGCGGTCTTCATGACATCGTTGGAAGGGAAGGTCTGGATCACCTCGTTGGGCGTCGCGTTTGGCTCGGGTTCCTTATTCTGCACGGCAGGCGGCGCGGCGAAACCCGCGAGAGCCATGAGAACGACCAGTAGTGTGAGCGCGAGAAGGCGCGATCGGTGCATCAGATTCTCCCTGATTGAACACGGTCGAAAAATACACATTGAAGTATTCGTTTAGCGTTCGCCGAGCGCCCCGCGAACGCTAAGCGAAGAATCCGCTCCACAGCAGCGCCGCCGTCGGCGCCTGCCGGTTGGCGGCTACCAGGCCGGCGTAACCGAGCACCATCGGCAAGATCACCAGCGTGACGATCAGCCACATGACGACGGCGAAGCCGAGCGCGTGCCCCCATTGGAATCGCAGTATCAAACACAGGCCGAGGAACCAGACGACCAGGTGGCCGGCGTTGAAGAACACGTTCGCCAGTAGCCGGGTGAAGCGGAACCGGACCGGCGTTCCCGTCGGACCTTCCTCGTATTCGCGCATGACCCAGCCGTCGGGGCTGACGAATTCGCGGTACCCGCCAACCTCGGTGGGGACCAGGTTGAAACGCATCTTCGTTTCGTCGGGCTTCTGAATCTCGATGGCGATCACATTTTGCGCTTGCCAGGGACGGCGCGCCCCGCTGGTGTCCTCGTAGTGGAACCGGGTGGGCCCGTCGCGTTTGCTGATGTAGGCAACCCTTTCGCCATCCCTGTCGTCACCGGTTTTCTTGCGGTCGCCCTTGATGGCCCAGATTTTCGGGGCGGGCCGGCCATTCAGGTCGTGCATGTCTTCTTTGGGCGTGAACCGCAGCGGAGTGTCATACGGGATATTCTGCGGCGTGGCCCCAGTCGAGAAGGCGACCGACAGACACCAGATGGTGTAGCCGACGGTCAACAGGGCCGCCGTGGCCGGCGCCTGCCAGAAGATGCCGGCCGATGGCTCCGTGTAGATGTAGCCCTGGAAGAAGAAGGTTCCCGCCCAGAGGATTGCAGTCAGGCTCACCGCGGTGACGATGAGAATAAGAAGTAAGTAGATCAGCACCGGCGACTCCGCGAATCTGGAGGATAAGACGCTTCGGGCAATCGACGAATTGTAGCTAGTATACCTGGTTCGCACAAGAAGGGTATTCCCGTGGTGCAGGCGGCTCGCTTGCCTGGACCCTGTGCAGGCGAGCCGCCTGCGCCACGACCGCCAAACGATATTGCAAATAAAAGCGCCGTTGCTATCATCCGCACCGCTTGGGCGGTGTTGCGCCCCGGCATACGGCGGAACCTGTTGGTTCCTTGCCGCGCGACTCAGGAATTCATGCTTAAGTCTATTTTCCTACTATCCTGCGCCTTGACCCTGACCCAGGGGACGGACCGCGCCGACTGGCAGCTCGCCCCCCTGCTTGCGCCAGGCCTCGAACTCGTCTATACCGGTTCCTACGTTGAGGAATCGCTGATCCCCAACGCCCGGCACCAGCGCCAATTCCGCCTCGAAACCAACCTGCTCGTCATCGACGCCGGGCTCAAGGATTGGCAGGTCGCCGTCATGACCTCCTTGAGCTTGCAAGACGCTCGCCAGTTCGCCGACAAGAAGGACGGCCCGACCTCGGTGCGGCTCGAACTGGCCCGCATCGACCTGCAAGGCCGGGCCCGCTCCGCCGACAAGAAGCTCCTGGAAATTCCGCTCGCCGGGCCGCCGACCCTCGAGAGCGGCTTCCTCGCCCCCGTGCCGTTCATCAAGGTCGGCCGCAATTCGACCTGGGAGGTTGGCGAGAAAGGGCAGCCGGCGCAGCGCTGGCAGGTCGCCGGCGCCGAGGTGTGCGCGGGCGTCACCTGCGTCAAGCTCGTCGGCATCCAGCAGTCGGATGATTGGGACAAGCCGCGCGCCGACCAGACCGCCTGGCAGCGCCGCGATACCATTTGGCTTCATCCTCAGCTCAACGTCGCCCAGAAGGTCGAGCGTATCATTGAACGCCGCGACCCGGCCCGCGATGCGCCGACCTTCCGCATGGTGGTCGGCTATGAACTGGATAGCCGGCTCAACTACCCCCGGCAATTGTTCGAGGATCGCCACAAGGAAGTCCTCAAGGCCAGCAAGTTTCATGAGGATGCCCTGCCTTTCTTGCGTCAACCGGCCACCCAGCGCGCGCAGATCGACATCATGATCCAGCGCGTGTCGTATCATCTGGATCACCAGAATGCGGCCCAGGCAACGCCGTACCGCAAGGCGGTCGTTCACCTCAAGACGCTGCTGGAGAAAGCCCAGAAGGGCGAGGTCGCCGTTCGTTACATGGGCGACGATCCGCCGCCCGCCGCCTTCAAGGCGCTAGGCATTGGCGAGCGCGTCACCGATTTCGCCGTCAGCGCCTTGACGGAAGACAAGACGGCCCAATTCAAGAACTATCAGGGCAAGCCACTGCTGGTGTTCTTCTACAATCCCACCACGCCGCTCGGCAAGGAAGTGCTCACCTACGTGAAACAACTGAGCGAGAAGCAAGCAGGCCAGCTCGGCGTCATGGCGTTGGCGGTCACCAGCGATGCCGACCCGGTCCGCAAGCAACATCAAGAGATGCGGCTAACCTTCCCGATCCTCGACGGCAACGGCCTGCGCCTGATGTTCGGCGCCGAGCAGACGCCTCGCTTCGTCCTCGTGGACGGCGACGGCCTGGTGCGTCTGGCCGAGACCGGCTGGGGCTTTCACACGGCACATGAGATCGAACAGGCGCTCCAGCGGTGCCTGAAGAAGTAGGGTGCGTGAAACGCACCGTTCGCGACGGCTGCCTTCCGGAACGGTGCGTTTCACGCACCTTACGCGATCCTTACATTCGTCCCGCGCCTCCCAACCCGAACTGTGAATACGCTTGTTATGTCCGTGTCCTTTCTCTTTTCGAAACGGCCTCAAGATTCGTCAACGATCTTGCTTCTCATAGGGCCAACACGATACGATAGCGATGAGGTATCGGTCATGGACTACCAAATACAACCTAACTCGCGCCGCTGTGCCGTCACGGGAAGGGAACTTCAAACCGGCGAGCGATTCTTCTCCGCGCTCCTGGAGGAAGATCGCCGGCTCGTGCGCAAGGATTTCAGCACGGAAGCCTGGCAAGGCGCGCCGCAAGGGGCGGTTAGCTTCTGGACGGGACACGTGCTGGCGGCCACCGATAAGCTCAAGCCGCGCTTCGACGACGATCTCCTGGAGGATTGCTTCCAGCGTCTCGAAGGCAAGACCGAGCCGGGACGGGTGAACTTTCGCTACGTTGTCGCTCTGCTGCTGATGCGCCGGCGACGGCTGCGGTTCGAAAACTCGACGGTGGAAGAGGGCGTCGAAAAGATGATGCTGCGTTGCCTGCGTTCCGGCGCTGTCCATGAAGTCGTCAACCCGCGCTTGAGCGATGACGAGATGACGCAGGTGCAAGAAGAAGTGTTCAACGTCCTGGGCTGGAAGTAGCCGGTCCTCGTTTAGCGCCTGCGTTCAAGCGTCGGGCTTCTGCTGACTCGACGCGGGCGCTAAACGGGGACCGGCCTGGAGGTAACCACGTGCGATCCACCATCTTCACGATCTGCCTGGGCATCGGCGCCGTCGCCTTGACGGGTTGCGAGAGCACGAACTGGAACTGGCTCAAGCGCGACACCGGGCGCGACGTTGCGGCCGGGCCCGGCGCTTCGCCAACCGTCAAGGGCCTCGTCGATTACCTCAACGATAACGCTCGCCGCGTCAATACCTTGCGCGTCGAGGACCTCGCCGTCGATGCCACGCTCGACAATCAGCCGGTCGGCCTGCGCGGCCGAATCTTCGCGGAAAGGCCACGCAACTTCCGCATGAAGGTCACCTTCGCCGGCAAGGACGAAGTGGACCTCGGCTCGAACACGCAAGAGTTCTGGTTCTGGGCGGCGAAGAACCCTGACAAGTATCAGTACTTTTGCAGCTACCGGGAGCTCAGCGAAGGCAAGGTCCGCATGATGCCGCTGCCGATCCAGCCCGAATGGGTGATGGAGGCGCTCGGCCTTGGCCCCTACGGTCCGGCGGACAAGTACCAGCTGGAGCCGAGCAAGGTCAACGACGGCATGCTGCGCCTGGTCGAAAAGGCGAAATCTCCGCAAGGCTATGCCGTTCGCAAGGTCATCGTCATGAACCGCAAGGAAGTCCGCGCGCCGCAGCCGCAAGTGACTGCCTTCCTCCTGCTGGACGATACGACCGGCCATGAAATCTGTTCGGCCCACATCACGGCTACCAAGCTGGATCCCGCGACCGGCGCGATCGTGCCGTACAAAATGGAGCTCCGCATGCCGACGCAAAAGATGTCGATGGTGCTCAAGCTCGACGGCATCAGGATCAACGAACCGATCGTCAACACGGCATTCGTGCGTCAGCAGATCATCGGCGCGGAGCCATTCAATCTCGCGACCGGCCGCACCGAGCCGTGGTTGCAGCGGGCGGGGGCGTTCAAGTAATTGTGCGCCAGTTTCATTCGAGTTTGTACACGTCTTGCCCAACCATGCGCCGCAGCATTTCAGTACTCTGTCATCGGCGCGGACTTGATAGTGCGCTTCCGCGTCCTGTGTGCGCCTCCTCGCGCAGCTGGAACTGCAGGGGTAGCCATACCAAAGACGCGATTTTCGTTCCTGAAAAAAAACGGTCTGTTACCGCTGCGAGATGTCAAAGCGATTCGGGCTCGAAAAACGATTCTGACATTTAACCCGGAACATGCTTGACCGCCGTTGGCGCACGCATTAATATATACCCATCGTCCCCGCCCGCCCGCCAGCCGTTTGAACCTCCTGCCTGGTGTTCAACTTTTTGTTTGCTCCCCTTTGTTCGACCGCCCGCGCACGAGCGCATGGCTTCGTTGAGGAGTTTATCAGCATGGTCGGCAATCGTATCGCTGTCGCGTTCGGCCTGGTGTCGCTCCTGTTCTGTGCCGTGGACGCCCGGGCCCAGATCATCAACGGCCATCAGTGGCCGACGCCACGTCTGAATGTGCTCACGCCGACGGGAGGCAAGATCGGCACGTCGTTCGAGGCGACCTTCACCGGCACCGAGTGCGAGGAGCCGACGGGGCTGATCTTCAGCCATCCGGGGATCAAGGGGGAGCCGATGGTGCCGCCGTTGCCGCCGGTCGATCCGAAGGCGAAGGACCCAAAGAAGGAACCGGTCCGGCCGCCGATCACCAAGTTCACCGTCACCATTGCCAAGGAAGTGCCCGTCGGCTCCTACGACGTGCGGCTTGTCAACAAGAACGGCGTGTCGAACCCGCGCCGTTTTGTCGTGGGCGATCTGAATGAGGTCGCCGAGAAGGAGCCGAACAACGACGTCGAGCAGGCCCAGAAGGTCGAGATCGGCACGACCATCAGCGGCGCCATCGCGGCCCCGACCGATGTCGATTACTTCAGCTTCCCCGGCAAGAAGGGACAGCGCGTCGTCATCACGTGCCTGACCGCGAGCATCGACAGCCGGCTCGACCCGGAAATCCGCGTCATTAGTGCGAAGGGGCAGGAATTGGCGCACCACCGCCCGACCCCAGGACAAGACGGCCTTGCCGACGTGACCTTGCCCGACGACGGCGACTATCTCGTCCGCGTTAACAAGTTCACCTATACCGCCGGCACCCCAGAGTACTTCTACCGTCTCAATATCTCGCTCACGCCGTACATCGATGCCATTCATCCGACCATGATCGAGGCGGGTAAGACCGCGCAGATCACGCTTTATGGCCGCAATCTGCCGGGCGGCGTCGCCGATCCCACGGCCGCTATCAATGGCCAGGTGTTGCAGAAGCTTACAGTAAGTGTCACCGCGCCCGGTGATCCGCCGTCGCGCGATCAGCTCAAGTACTCCGGCCTGCTCACACCGCTGCAAGGCACGCTCGACGGCTTCGAGTATCGCCTGACCGGCCCAACCGGCACGTCCAATCCGGTGCTGCTGACCTACGCGCGGGCGCCGATCGTGGTCGAGAACGACGACAACGACACCCCCGAGAAGGCCCAGGCGGTTCCCGTGCCGTGCGAGATCGCCGGCCGCATCGACAAAAAACGCGACCGTGACTGGTACGTCTTCGACGCCAAGAAGGACCAGGTGCTGATGATCGAGGTCACCAGCCATCGGCTTGGCGCGGCCACGGACATGTACTTCGTGCTCAGAAACATGACGACCAAGGCGGACATCACCCTGCAAGACGATACGGCCGACAATGTCAGCTTGCGGTTCTTCACTGTCAATCGCGATCCGCCGCCGTATCGCTTTGTCGCACCCACTGACGGCAAGTATCAACTGATGGTCGCCAGCCATACCGGCGATAATCATGCCGACCCGACGCACGTCTATCAGGTGCGCATCACGGCGGAGAAGCCCGACTTCTGCCTCTTCGTCATGCCGTCCGACGAGACGCGCCCCGACACGTTCCGCATCGGCCAAGGCGGCACGCACCACTATACCGTCTACGCCCAGCGCAGCGACGGCTTCAAGGGCGACATCCACCTGACGATGGAAGGCTTGCCTGCCGGCGTCACTTGCGCACCGCAGGTGCTGGGCGGCTCGATGAAGATGACCCAGCTCGTCGTCAGCGCCGCCGATAGCGCGGCCGAATTCTCCGGCACCGTCAAGGTCGTCGGCACCGCGGTCATCGCCGGCCAGAAGGTCATGCACCAGGCTCGCCCGGCGACCGTCACCTGGAGCGTGCCGATCCAGCAGAACATCCCGACCGTCACCCGTCTCGACCGCGACCTGATGCTGGCGGTGCGTGACAAGTCCCCCGCGAACTTCGTCGCCGCCAAGGACAAGGTCGTCGTCTCGCTGGGCGACAAGATCGACATTCCGCTCAAGCTGACTCGTTCGTCTCCGGAGTTCAAGGCGAACTTCCAGGTCCAGCCGGTCGCCGGCGAGTTGCCCGTCGGCGTCGCCTTCGCCAACCTCACCTTCGCCCCGGGCAAGGACGACGTCAACGCCGTGGTCACCGTTGCCGCCACCACGGTCCCCGGCACCTACAACGTGGTGTTCCGCGGCTTCGCGACGATCTCGCCAAACGCCAAGGCCAAGCCGGTCAACACGATCCTGGTCTCGACGCCGGTGCAGTTGACGGTCCTGCCGAAGGACGTGGCCACGCTCTCCGTTGACAATGCGAACCCGACGATCAAGACCGGCGCCGACGGCACGATCGTCGTCCGCGTCGCGCGGAAATATGACTACGCCGATACATTCAAGGTCGAGTTGGTCTTGCCCAAGGATGTGAAGGGAATCACCGCGGACGCCGTCATGATCCCCGCGAACCTGAACGAAGCGAAGATGATCCTGCGCATCCCGCCGGGCACGCCGCCGGCAAACCTGCAAAACCTGACCGTGCGCGCGACCGCCGTCGTCAACGGCAACGTCACGCTCACCCATGAGATCAAGATTAACGTCGTTGTTGCGAAATAAGAGTGAGTGGTGAGTCGTGAGTGGTGTAACTGACCGCTCACGACTCACCACTCACCATTCATTACCTAGGAGCCTGCCATGCGTTTCGTCTGCACTTTCGTCGTGCTGTGTCTCTTGCCGTTGTCCGCGTCGGCCCAGGTGAAGGAACCCGGTCCGATCAAGGAGATCGATCTCAAGCTCAAGGAGCCGGTCGGCTACGAGAAGGTTGACACGATCCTTTTCAAACGCTGCACCGTCTGCCACAGCGGCACGCAAAAGGAAGCTAAGTTCGATGTCAGCAGCTACGAAAATCTGATGAAGGGCGGCCGTAGCGGCGAGCTGGTCAAGCCGGGCAAGTCGAAGGACAGCATTCTCTACGATCGCGTGGTCCGCACGCACAAGAAGCCGATGCCCCCCAAGGGGGACGAGCCGTGTACTCCCGAAGAGGTGGCCCTCATCAAGCTGTGGATCGATGGCGGCGCCAAGGCGCCGACGTCGATCAAGCCGCTGCCGCCGATCATCGTCAACGCTCCTCCCGCCAGCGTCAAGCCGGTGCGCGCTGTCGCGGTCAGTCCCGATAAGACAACCGTCGCCGCCGGCCGAGGCAATCAGATTCACATTTATGACGCCGGCATGGGCACGCACATTCGCACGCTCCTCTCGCCGGGCCTCAAGGGGAGTGACGGCAAGGAAATCAAGGCCGCTCATGTCTCCCTCGTCGAGTCGATGGCCTGGTCGCCCGACGGTAAGTATCTCGTCAGCGGCAGCTTCAAGGAAATCACCATCTGGGACGCCCTCACCGGCGAACAACGCCACAAGATCACCGGCTTCGCCCACATCGTCGTCGCCATGAACTTCTCTCCCGACGGCAAGTTTCTCGGTGTCGCCGGCGGCGCTCCGACCGTGGACGGCGAAGTCAAGATCTTCGAGGTCGGCACCTGGACGCTCAAACTCGATCTCAAGAATTGCCACTCCGACACCGTCTACGGCCTGGCCTTCAGCCCGGAAATCCAGCTCCCTGAGCCTGGTCAGAAGGCCATCGACCCCGCGGACAAGAATCCGCCGAAGCTCAAGACCGTCCCGGCCTACCTGATCGCCACCTGCTCAGCTGACAAGTTCGTCAAGGTCTGGAACCTGGCCGACGGCAAGTTCGTCAAGAGCTTCGAAGGCCACACCCACCACGTTCTCGACGTCGGTTGGACCAGCGACGGCAAACGGCTCGCCAGCGCAGGCGGTGACAACACCGTCAAGATCTGGGACTTCGACAAGGGCGAGCAAGCCCAGTCCGTCAATGCCCACGCCAAGCAGGTGACTCGCCTGGTCATGGTCCCCAAGAAAGCCGAGTTCCTTACCTCCGGCGGCGATAACCTCGTTAAACGCTTCAGCAGCGCCAACGGCGGCAACACCGGCAACTTCGCCGGCGCCACCGACTTCATCTACGCGGTCGCTTGCAGCCCCGACGGCACCGTCGTCGCCGCCGGCGGCCAGGAAGGCGTCGTCCGCGTCTACAACGGCGCCAACCCCGCCCTGGTGCGCTCGCTCTTGCCGCCGGACGCCCAACCGCCGATGCCGAAGGAAGAGAAGAAATAAGAGCGGCCCCAAGCCGCCGCCCTATGCGGCGGCTTGGTTTACGCTATCGCTTCGTTATCGGGTCGCACGCTTGCTTGTTCAAGTGCGGGCACATCAAGTCCGTCGATTTCCAGGACCGTTTTCCCCGCAATTCCTTGCAAGTCCCCATACATTCCCGCCGTCGATTCAATGACGCAGCGAATTTGCTGCTGGCGCCTGGCCCAAAGCTTGTTCATGGTCTTGATCTCCTTGTCCAGGTCCGCCTGCATGTCCGTGAATCTCTCGACGATGGCCTGCACCCGCTGCCGGAAGCGGGGACCGGTCAGGTATTGATACACCAACTCCATCTTGGTTTGCTGCCCCTCCGCTGCCTGACGGGCGACGGCCAGCTCGACCAGCGATTGCCGCAGCGCCACGCCGACCGGCACGAGCGTTGCAAAGGAGGTGACCCAGATGCCGTCGACCAGGTCGAAGACTTGCACGTCCTTGCGCAGGGCTTGCGAGACGATCACCGCGAATTCAGCCTTGGCGGCACGCTGGTCTTCGCGCAGCTTGCCGAGCCAGCCGTCGCTCCAGTTCTTGGTCCGTTTCGACTCCCACAGAATGGTGCCGCAGGGTTGTCCGAAAGGCCCCGACACGCGCTGCAGCACGTCGCCGCCATGTTCCCCTTTGGGCACCTGTTCGATGAGGTCGCGGGGGAATTTTTCCCGCAGGATCGACTCGAGCGCCAGCTCCTGGACCTCGCCCTGTAGCTGCTCGGAGCCTTGCTCGGCTTTGCGTTTCAGCTCCTCGATCTGCTTTTGCATGGACTTGATGATTTCCTCTTTCTCGGAAACCTTGAGCGTCAGGCTCTGCTCGACCTCCCTCTGAGCTTGTTCACGCGTTGCCGTCAGTGCCTCCTCGATCCGCGTTTCGATGGTCAATTCCATCTCGCGTCTAGCGTCGTCGAGCTCTCGCTGCTTGCGGATCAGCTCCGCCTGAGCATTCTGAGCATTTTTGAGTTTGGCGTCACGGTCTTTGAGGACCTCCTGAAGTTCGGCCAGCTCCGTGACCTTTTGGCCAAGGTCTTCCGAGAGCAGTAGCCGGGCCTTTTTCGCCTCCTCGGCGGCGATGCCCGCACGTTCGGACTTAAGCCGTTCGGCAATTTGCTCGTCGAGCGTCTCTTTCGATTTGGCAATCGCCGCCAGTTCCGTCCGGATGACCTCTTCGCGCTTGGCGATGCCGCCTTCCTTTTCCGCGATTTGCTGCTCGAACTTGAGCCGGGTGGATTCGATCAAGGGGGCGGCGAGCGACTCGGTCAACTTGATCTCGGTCTTGCACTTCGGACAAGTAATGGTTGGATCGATCATGATGATGTCCGTCTTTTTTAAACCAGCGATTCAAACTCCGCCAGAAACGCCTTCAGCCCCCGTTGCAACGCCCACACGTCCAGGCCGATCGAGATCATATTGCAACCCAGATCGACACAGCGTTTGGCGTAGGCGAGGTTGCGCGGCAAGATGGCCCAGTGGATGCCGTTCGCCTTGGCTGCCTTGGCGACGCGCTCGATGGCTTGCCAGATTTTCGGATGGTCCCAGTCGCCGACGATGCCCATCGACTGGCCGAGGTCGGCAGGGCCGATGAACAGGACATCGACGTCCTTCAAGGTAGCAATTTTCTCGACTTCTTCGACGGCGCCGCTGTGCTCGATCTGGATGGCGACGAAGGTTTCGTCGTTGGCCCGTTTCATGTATTCGGGCATCGGCAGGGTGGCGTAGCGGCCATCGACGCCGCTGCCGTTGACGCCGCGCAGGCCGCGCGGGTAGAACTTCGACCACTGCATGACGTCTTCGGCCTGGGCGGCGCTGCGTACCTGGGCGGCCATGACGCCGCCGGCGCCGGCCTCGAGCGGACGCATGACCGTGGCGTAATCGGTTGGGGCGAGGCGGACAAACGAATCGATGCCGATGGCCCGCGCCGCCATGCACGCCTGCTCGATCTGGGCGATGGACAGGCCGGCGTGCTCCTGATCAAGCCAGACCGCGTCGTAGCCGCCGTGCTGGCCGATGATATCGACGAGCTTCGGATGGCAAAGTTGCCCCATGCCGAAGACGCGAACGAGCTTGCCCTGTGCGAGTGCCTCTTTGAGTCGCCTGCCCATGATAGGTCCCGTGTGAGGATTCGTTTCACATGGGGCTATCTTGCAGGAGAACGATTGATATGACAAGCGTAGGGTGCGGGAAACGCACCAAGAGAGCGGGTGCGTTGCACGCACCCTACTTTCATGCCGAAGTGCGTGACACCGCGCTGAACGAACGCAGCACGTCGTACAGGTCGGGCGTCACCGTCACCTGGTCTTCGAGAAAATCCTGCAGCCATAGATAGTTGTTCTTTTTCGCAATTGCCAGGAGTGGCAGCAGATCGGCGAGGCGAACACGCACCGTGGGGTCCTGCGCGTCATCGGCATCGGAATCAAGCGAGGCGTCGTAAACACGTAGTTGCGCAGCCATGCGGGAACCTCCCTGTGACTTCCTCAATTCAATCGATATGATGGGATGCGTTATCTCCCAGCATCCTTTTCCATCGGCTGTCGGCAGATCGAACTTGGATGTTTTTGCGGAAACGCTCATTTTCGCGCGGGCACGGCTAAAGTCTCGCGTTTATAATGCCTGGGTAGGCTGGCAAAGAGAAAAGGAGCGGCATGACGACGCGATTTGCGGTTCTCGGCTCCGGCGCGTGGGGCACGGCGATTGCCATGATCCTGGCGCAGAATCCGCAGCAGCGCGTGGCCCTTTGGAGCGCCCGGCCGGAGAACGCGGCCTGGCATGCGCAGCGCGAGAACGTGCGCCTCTTGCCCGGTGTATCGATTCCGCCAAGCATCCTGTTGACGACCGATATCCACCAGGCAGTGGCAGGTGCCGACCTGCTCATCGCCGCGGTGCCGACCGTGTATCTGCGTTCAACCTTGGAGCGCATTGCGCCGGCGTTGCCGAAGGACAAGCCGGTTCTGAGCCTTGCCAAGGGGCTGGAGAATCACACGTTTCGCCGGCCGACGCAGATCGCGCTCGACGTGCTCGGCCCGCGCCCCGTGGCGGCGCTAAGTGGGCCGAGCCATGCCGAGGAAGTGGCGAGCGGCCTGCCGACGACCTTGGTGGCAGCAAGCGACGATCTGCCGCTGGCCCGCTGGGTGCAGCAGTGTTTCTCGACGGAGCGGTTTCGCGTCTACACCAATCTCGATCTCGTCGGCGTCGAGTTGGCCGGCGCGCTCAAGAACGTTATCGGTATCGCCTCAGGCATCAACGACGGCCTCGGCCTCGGCGACAACTCCAAGTCCGCCCTGCTCACGCGAGGTCTGGCGGAGATGGCGCGTATCGGCGTCGCCCTCGGCGCCGACGCGCAGACGTTCTGGGGCCTCGCCGGCATGGGCGATCTGATTACCACCTGCATCAGCCGGCATGGCCGCAATCGCGCCGTCGGCGAGCGGCTCGGCAACGGCGAGAAGCTGGCGGACATCCAGGCCAGCACGTCGATGGTCGCCGAGGGGGTCTTCACGGCCCGCAGCGTCTATGAGAAATCGCAGCAGATGGGCATCGCCATGCCGATCAGCACGGAAGTCTATCGCGTGCTGTACGAGCAGAAGAAGCCGCGCGATGCGGTCAACGACTTGATGCTGCGGGAGCTGCGCAGCGAGCATTGGTAGGGTTTGTTCTTGAACGGAACAGGAGTAGCACCGATGTTGCAGCACGCATTCAAGGAATGGGCCGTTATTTGTGAGGCCCTGGAGCAGGGGCAGCAGTCGTTGATTCTGCGCAAGGGAGGAATCGACGAGCAGACCGGTGAGTTCGCTGTCGAACAGACGAAATTCTGGCTCTATCCGACTTATGCGCACCAACAGTACGACGGTATCAACGAGGACGCCCGGCCACTCTTGCAGCAGATCGAGGCGACCCGTCCTCCGGCCGGCATCGTTCGCTTGCAGCTCTGGGCAGAGGTCACCGGCGTCTATCGCCTTCGAGAGGAGCTGCCGGCGCTCTTGCTGGCGCATCTGCATTGCTGGTCGGAGGAGACGGTGCGGAAACGATTCCACTACGGCATGCCGGGCCTGTATGTATTGGTCGTGCGCGTGCAGCGCGCGCCGGCGGTGCGGGAGATTGTCGAGCTGCCGGCATATGCTGGCTGCCGCAGTTGGGTCGAGTTGGACAAGCTGCTGCCGACGGAAGGATCGGTCCCCGTGCTGGATGACGCGAGCTTTCGCATCGTGCAAAAACAGCTGGATTTGCTGCTGTCGCCGACGGCGTTTGCGTGATGCGGCTCCGATCGTACAATGAATCGTGCCAGGCAAGCAATCCGCTTCCTCACGCTCAAGCCGGGGCACGAGACGATGGTCATGAAGTTTTTGGCAAGATTTCTGTCGCTAACCGCCGCCGCGGCCATGCTGATCGGCGCCAGCGGTTGCGGCCTGGGCGACTATCAGCGGCGCATGGACGAGCAGCGCGCCCGCGTGCAGGATTTCGACGAGGCCAACCGCGTACTTGATGATCCGGTCGAGCGTCCGAAAATCCAGATTCCGGAGAAACTCGATGCGCCCGCCACGGAGACGCCAGCGTGGCCTTTCGATCCTTTCTTGCGCTTGCCGAAGGGTTATGGCACAACGTTCAAGGATAAGGGTCCGTACAACAATTTTTTCTTCCGCTACACTGGCGGCCGCGAAGGGGCGCACGCCGTGTTTCTAGCGGCTGCCTCGGTGGTGGACCCCAAGGGGAAGGAAGAATTTGGCTCTTACATGTCCGCCACGTTCCTTTCCTATGTAAAGCCCGCGCTGGAGAGATATCTCCTCGATACCTACAAGGCCCCGATTGCTCTCAAGGAGAAGGCAAAGCCTGAGCGCCGAGAAGTCAAGGTCGTGACGCCGTACCCCGATCCCGCCGGTATAAGCAAGTTGAGCTATACGCTCCACACCTATACCGACGAGGGCAACGCGAATCTCAAGGAGCACACGGCATTCGATTGCTACGTCCACGAACGAGGCGGTCGGCAGATGTGCATCGCGGTGCATCGACCGTTGCAGCCATCGAGCGGCGCCCTCAAAACGAGCATCGAAGCCAGTCTCGGCTCGCTCGACATCACGCCAGACGCTGCCGCCAAGCGTGCCGAATACAAGAAGGCGAAGGGAAGCTGACGCTCATGAAACGCCAAGTCGAAGCGTTCACGGACGAAACCTTCGATCTGTGCCTCGTCGGCGGCGGCATCACCGGCGCCGGTGCGGCCCTGGATGCCGCCACGCGCGGCTGGCGCGTCGCCCTGATCGAACGCGGCGACTTCGCGTCCGGGACGAGCAGCGCGTCGTCGAAGCTGATTCACGGCGGTCTGCGTTATCTTGAGTTCGGACATTTCGGACTGGTCCACGAAGCCCTCGAAGAGCGCGGCTGCCTGTTGCGCAACGCGCCGCATCTGGTCGAGCCGCTGCCATTCGCCGTCCCTTTCTATGCCGGCCAACGCGTGGCGCCGTGGAAGTGGCGGCTCGGGCTGACGCTGTACGACCTGCTTGCAGGCCGGGCCAACATCGCCCGCAGCCGGCGTCTGTCGCGGCGCGACCTTCAGGCCAAGCTCCTCGGCCTGCGCACCGATCATCTCCTGGGCGGAGCGCTTTATTTCGATGCCCTGATGGACGATGCCCGCTTGTGCCTGGCCGTCTTGCAAACGGCGGTACAGCACGGCGCCGTCGTGGCCAATTACGTCGAGGCAGTCGATTTCGAGAAACGTGACGGGTCGATTACCGGCGTCAGGGCAGAGGACCGCATCAGCGGGCGACGTTTGCTGATTCGCAGCCGAGCGGTTGTAAATGCGGCCGGGCCGGGTGCAGACGTGCTGTGCCGCCTGGCGGGCGATGCGGGCGAAGCGTCCTTGCAGCCGACCAAGGGCGTTCACGTCATCGTACCTGCACGCGGACATTGCGCCGCCGCGTTGTTGTTACATCCGCGCGACGAGCGCGTCTTCTTCGTGATCCCGTGGTACGGAAAGACGCTGATCGGCACGACCGACACCTTTCTCGAACCGGGGCGGGACGCCTTGCAAATACAAGCCACGGAGATTGCCTACCTGCTCGAGGGGTATAACCATCACTTCGAACCGGGATTGTGCGAGCATGACGTGATGGGCGCCTTTGCGGGCCTGCGTCCGTTGCTGCGCGCTCGTGCCGGTGAGCCATCATCGCGCTCGCGCGAATTTCGATTGCACGTTTCCCCAAACGGCCTCGTGACGGCGCTGGGAGGCAAGTTCACGACGTTCCGCCGCATGGCCGAATCGATCGTGGACGCGATCGACTTGCGTTTGGGGAAATCGCGTCCTTGCCGTACCAGCGCGCTGCGGCTGGTGGGCGCTCCGGAGACGCCGTGGGCTAGCTTTTTCAAGGAAACGACGGATTCAATTATGCGATGCTTCCCGATTACCGCCGACAGCGCCGCGCATCTGGTGCGGCGCTATGGCGATCACGTCGATGCGGTGGTGGATCGGATTTCTCAAGCGGAGAATGGCTTTGCGCGCGTCCATGCGGAGGAACCGGACCTGATCGGGGAGCAAAGCTGGCAGCGCGACGAGGAGATGGCGATTTTCGCGGAGGATTTCTTCTTGAGGCGCAGCCGCATCGGCATGTGGCGGCCGAATCTGTCTTCGTTTAGCGCTCGCGCGGCGCCATGCGGGCGCTAAACGAAGACCGGAGATTACTTTACGACATCGACAGGCCCGTGATCGTCACAATGATCGCCGTGCGGGTGGTGCAGGTGGCCGTTGACGAGGTAATCGACGTGGTCGCCGTGCGGGACTGCCTCATGGCCGCAGCCAGCGCCATGAACGTGATTCTTCGGGTGAGCGCCGCAGGCGTGCTTCGGCGTGCAGGAACTGGGGTTCTTGGCCGACACTTCGATGGCGTGCTCCTCGATCTTGCCCGCGTCGGGGTGGTGCAGGTGGCCGTCGTGGAGGTAATCGACGTGATCACCATGCTTGACCGCGGTGTGGCCGCAGTCTTTGCCGTGATCGTGATCGTGGTCATGATGATGGTGCTGGCTCATTTTCTTCGCTCCCTTGCGAGGTTTGGGCCCGTGCCGTGGAGCGGAACCTTTTTCCGCTTCGCCGGCGTGAGCCAACGCGTTTTGAATCAAATCGATAACGTGCTGATCGGCCAGGGCGTAATACAGGTGCGTGCCGTCGCGGCGGCGCGTCACCAGGCGTTCGCCGCGCAAGAGTCGCAGGCGTTGGGAGATGGTGGAGAACTTTTCGCCCAGGGCATCCACCAGTTCGCCGACGCAGCATTCGCCGTGCATCAAGTATTCCAGCAAGCGCAACCGTGCCGCGTCGCCAAGGGCGCGAAACAGCCGGCTCGCCTGATCGAGCGCGATGGTGCTAGTCAGCATCGGCGTTTTCGCCGGATGCCGGCACTTTGCGCCCTGGGGGGATGGTTTGGTCATATTTCATCAACTGTTGAAATATTAATGCATGCCAGTACATTCGACAAGAGCATTATCGGATTATTTCATGAAATGGTGAAATGAATTCGAGCGCTCGCCGCGACGGTGCGTTTCACGCACCCTACAATGGCTTTTCCTGGCACAATCATTTTTGCGTGAGGCTTTGACTGTCATGGCTCGAATGATCTTTGGCGCCGTCGCGATCTTCAATATCCTCGCCGCCCTCATCTTCATCGGCTGCGGCGTTTGTGCCAACGTCACGGACGGGGGCGGGACCTGGAATGTGGACATCAACGGCAAGCGCGTTGCCGATGAAAAGATGCTGCAAGCACATCTCCGCAAAGACGTGCCCGCTTACCCGGCCGTCAAGATTACGCTTATCGTACTCGGTTACAGCGCGTGTGTCGGCTTGATCCTATCGGGGATCGCGCTCTTCTTCGGCAAATGGTGGGGCAAGCTGCTGGCGGCGCCGGTTTATGCGCTCGGTTTTCTCCACCATGTTGCCTTCATCGTTTACCTGCTTGTCTGGGTGCATCCGGCGATCGAGTCGTTTTTTAATCAGATTCCCCGTCCGCAGCTCTTTGGTCCACCCATTGTGGGCGACGGCATCGACTTCATCATCACCACGCAGAGTTACGCGGCGCGCTGGCCCGGTTACGTTTCCATCGCCTGGCTTATCGCCGGCTGTCTCTATTACCTGGTCGCCACGCCGGTCGTATTGTTCACGCCGACGGCCTCCGGCGACGACGATGCCGACGAAACGCCGATAAGCAAATCACGACGCCGCGATGACGACGACGAGGATGACGATGACGACGACAATGACAAACCGCGGTCCAAGAGCGGGAAAGGTCGATCGGAGGGACGCACGCGCTCAGGGAGGCCGCCGCGCTAGATCACGCCTAATTCCTTGCCGACTTCCATGAATGCCTGGATCGCGCGTTCGAGCTGCTCCGGCGTATGGGCGGCCGACAGTTGAATGCGAATGCGGGACTGTCCTTGCGGTACGACCGGGAAGCTGAAGCCGATCACGTAGATTCCTTTGTCGAGCAATTTATCTGCCATCCTGGTCGCGAGGGCGGCGTCGCCAAGCATTACCGGCAGAATGGGATGCTGGCCCGGCTTGATCTTGAAGCCGGCTTTCTCCAGGCCGGCGCGCAGCGTTCGCGCGTTGCCGTGCAGCCGATCGCGTAATTCGCTGCTCGTCGCGACGAGTTCCAGGGCCTTCAGCGCCGCCAGGATGATGGGGGGCGGGACGGCGTTGGAGAAGAGATACGGCCGCGACCGTTGCCGCAAGCAATCGACGAGTTCCTGGCAGCCGGAAGTGAAGCCGCCGGCGGCGCCGCCGAGCGTCTTGCCGAGCGTGCTGGTGATGATGTCGATGCGATCGAGGCAGCCATGGGCATCGGCGCTGCCGCGCCCGCCGGGCCCGAGAATGCCGGTGGCGTGGCTGTCGTCCACCATGACCAGGGCGTCGTGCTTGTCGGCCAGCGTGCAGATATCGGGGAGCGGGGCGAGGGAGCCGTCCATCGAGAAGACGCCGTCGGTGGCGATCAGGCGAAAGCGGGCGGCCTTGGCTTCGCTGAGGCAGCGTTCCAGGTCGGCGAGGTTGCAATTCTTGTAGCGGTAGCGCGTCGCCTTGCAGAGTCGCACGCCGTCGATGATGCTTGCATGGTTGAGTTCATCGCTGATGACGGCGTCCTCTTCGCCGAGGATCGTTTCGAACAGTCCGCCGTTGGCGTCCCAGCAAGAGCTGTAGAGGATCGCGTCGTCCTTGCCGAGGAAACGGGCGACGGCGCCTTCGAATTGCTTGTGGATTTCCTGAGTGCCGCAGATGAAACGCACGGACGCCATGCCGTAGCCGTAGGTCTTCAGCCCGTTCGCGGCGGCGGCGACGATGTCGGGATGATTCGCCAGGCCGAGGTAATTATTGGCGCAGAAGTTGACGACGTCGCGCCCGCCGACCTTGATGGCTGAGCCTTGCGGCCCTTGCAGTTGGCGTTCGCGCTTGTAGAGGCCCTTGGTTTTCAGATCGTCGAGTTGGGTTTGCAGAAGGTCGCGCAATCTTTGCTGGCTCATGGTCGCCTCGATGAATTTTCAACCACAGGTGCACATAGATGAACCCGGATGGAGCGTTCGTTGTTAGAATAAAGAGGCGGCACTTGTCTGCAAAGTGAATTCTTCGACACCGTCGCGCTGAATTGCATTTCGTCCGTGTTCAGCTGTGTTCATCTGCGGTTGCATTCTCATGGGCGTTCGCGTCAAGATCTGCGGCATCACCAACGTAGCCGATGCGGCACAGGCGGCGGCGCTCGGCGCCGACATGATCGGCTTGAACTTCTACCTCAGGTCGCCGCGCCGCGTCGAGGAGGCGATGGCGCGATCGATCGTGCAAGGGTTGCCGGCAACCGTGGAGCCCATTGCGCTGTTCGTGAACGAGTTGATTGTGAATACGCAGCGAATCGCTCAATCGCTCAACATTCGCACCGTGCAGCTTCACGGCGATCTGAACGAATGCCTGCCGTCCGGCACGCGCTGGATTCTCGCGTTCTCCGTGCGTGATTCGACCAGCTTGGAGCACATCAACGCCTATCTCGAACGACTTCGCTCCGTGGGCGCCGGGCCTCACGCCATCCTCGTCGATGCCCACGTCCCCGGCATGTACGGCGGCACCGGCCAGACTGCGCCGTGGCAGTTGCTCGCGGACTTCCAGCCCGGCGTGCCGCTCATCCTCGCCGGCGGGCTGACGCCGGAGAATGTCGCCGAGGCGATTCGTATCGTCCACCCCTACGCGGTCGATGTTGCCAGCGGCGTCGAGAGTGCTCCAGGAAAGAAGGACGCCGACAAGCTGCGCCGCTTCATCGACGCGGTCCGTTCTGCCATATAGCCGCGGCTGTGCCTCTCGATGTTGGTCAAGAGATCAAGGTCAGTTGAGATACCCCCTTCGCCAGTTGGCAAGCTGCAAACACGCGCTCCATAAGGCATTATCTGAACTGAGGTTGCAACGGCATTCCAGTTTGCCAACCGAGTCTGCCAAATTTGCAGGCACACCCGAAAGCCACATTCGCCTTTACCCGCCCATTTCAAATCGCTATCACCTGCCTGGACTCGAAGGTTGCCAAGGAGGGCTGGTCATGCGTTATCGAATTTGCGCGTTTATCTGTGTTGCGGCCATTGCGCCGTCCGCGGCTGCCCAGACTCTTGACAAGACCAAGCTTCGCCAGTCGATCGAGATGCCGGCGATCAGCACTTCTCTGGGCGTCTCCTTCCGCTCCAGTGAGCGCGACGGCCGAGGCAATCGCTTCGATCCCAATGTGAAGATAGCAGAATTTCAGAAGAAGATGAGCGGTGCGCCGGACGATGCGACGCTCTATCTCGAGCAGCACGCTGTCTACCTGGAATGCGTGAAGGACGAGAAAAAGGCCAAGGAAATGGTCATCAAGGCGGAAGCGTTGCTTCGCCCGCATATGCAAACCACCGATCCGAAGCAGGGGCATCTGCTCACGCTATACGGCTCCGTTCTGGAAGTGCTGGTGGATAACCCCTGGGGCGATTGCGAAAAGTGGGCCCGCGGCGCCGTCAAGATCGCGCCGCAGGACTGGCGCACCTGGGTCTACCTCGCCCACACACGCAACCAGCAGATCCCCGGCATCCTGTTGGGAGATCCCAAGGTCCAGGCCAAGGATCGCCGCGCGAATGAAGTCCTCGGCGCCCTTATTACCAAGCGACTGGACAAGCAGAATGTGGACGAGGCCGAGAAGGTGCTCAACGAATCGCTGATCTATCACGACAAGGCGAAAGAGCTTGCCCCCAACGATGCGAAACGCCAGGAGCAGCGCTACGGATTCCGCGTCTCGGAAGTCATGCTGCGCAACGGCATCTGCGTCTATCGCGGGCTGAAGCCGACTTATCCGCTGATGCAACTCGAACGCACGCTGCTCGACGAATTGCAAACGGCCGCCCGACTCCAACCTGATCACCTCCTCTGGCAATCGCAGCTCGCCCATCAGTTGATCGTGCTTGGCTGGCAGTCGAACCGGGACAAGGACGGCAAGCCTGCCAAGGCATTCCGTCCCGCCCGCCCCGAGGATGCCCAGACGATCCGCGAGGCGCTCGGCCGTATCGAGACGCTGGCGACCGAAGGGCGCGGCGAGACTTCGGTCTTCTGCTATTCGATGCTGGCCGCCATGAGCTCGTCGATGCAGGACCACGCAGGAGCGGAAAAGTATGCTCGAAAGATGCTCGAACTCGATCCGCAGAGCCAGATGGCCGGTGAACAGCTCCAGCAAGCCCTGGTGTTCCAGGAACGTCACGCGGACCAGTTGCAGGCGGCACAAGCGCTGGTGAAAGCGACGCCGTCGTCGCGCAACCATTTTCTGCTGGCGAAAGCGCTGGTGTTGAACAAACGCGACGATCTGGCCGAGGCCGCCTGCCTCGCCGGCTTGAAGGCCGACGCCGCCGACGCGCATTGCTTGCTCGGCCTGGCCGCTCTGATGATGCGCAAGGCAGACGATGCTCCGTCCCTGCAAACCGCCAGCGACCTGCTCGACAAGGCCCGCCGTGAGTGCCGGCCGGAAGCGGGCCTGGGCGTTTTCGTCGAACTCGATTATCTCTCGGTGGTCCATCAGGCCCTCAGCGGGGACGCTGTTCTCGCCCGGCTCAAGCTCGAACGCCTGCACCAGGACTACCCAGGCGTGCCGCGCTACGAGAAGGCCCTGAGCGCGATCAGCCGGTAGTGTCTGCGTCTAGCTCTCGCGCGGCGTCATTCGAATGCTGAACGAATACCGCTTTTGTCCTTCCCGCCTATCTCAATTCGTGTTACGATTTCCTCCATACTGCAATCGCATTGGAGGAATCCCCGTGCATCGCATTCTCATGCTTGCCGTTATCGCCGCTCTGTCGCTGCAAGCCTTTGCTCGCGGCGATGAGCCGTCGCTCAAGAAGTACACGCCGCCGACGGAGAGCAAGAAGGACGAGCCGATCGCCAAGCAGTTCTCGCTGGACAAGGCGGTCGGCTTCCTCGACAGCGCCGCCCTGCACTGGACCGACAAACGCGGCTGCTTCTCGTGCCATACCAATCTCGCGTATCTCTACGCCCGGCCCATGATCTCCGCAAAGACGTCGGCGCATGATGACGTTCGCAAGGCGCTGGAAGAGCTGGTGACGAAGCGCTGGCCGGACAAGCAGCCGCGCTGGGATGCGGAAGTTGTCGTTGCCGCCGCGGCCCTGGCGCACAACGACGCCCATACCACGAACAAGCTGCATCCGGTCACGCGCACGGCCCTTGATCGCATATGGACCGTGCAAAGAAAGGACGGCGGCATCCGCTGGCTGAACATCAATCAGCCGCCGATGGAATTCGACGATCACTACGGCGTCACGCTCGCCGCCCTCGCCGTCGGCGTTGCGCCGGAGGGGTATGCTAAGAACGAGCAATCCAAGCAGGGCCTCGACGGCCTGCGCGGCTGGCTCAAGGCGAATCCCCCCAAGAACCTGCATCACAAGATGATGCTTCTGTGGGTGTCCACCTATATCGACGGCTTCGCGACACCAGCCGAGCAGAAGGCCACGATGAAGGACTTGCTCGCCAAGCAATTGCCCGACGGCGGCTGGTCGGCGGCGAGTCTCGGCGACTGGAAACGCACCGACAAGAACCAGCAAGAGCCGACGGTCAGCGACGGCTACGGCACCGGCTTCACGATCTATGTGTTGCGCCGCGCCGGCATCGCCGCGGATGATCCCGCCCTGGTCAAGGGCATCGCCTGGCTCAAAGCCAACCAGCGCGAGAGCGGCCGTTGGTTCACACGCTCGCTTGTTGATGATAACAACAAGCATTACCTGACGCATATTGGATCTGCGTTCGCGGTGATGGCGATCCAGGCGTGCGAGGAGCCGACGAAGGAATAAACCGGTCCGAGCCGCGCACACAGCGCAGAGGAGTAGGCGGGACCCGCCAGACCGCTTACTCCACTGCGCTGCGAGCGTGGCTCGGAAAATCACGACACCAACTGAAAAAACAACTCCTCTAAATCCCGCTGCCCGTACTTCTCGCGCAATTCGTCCAGCGTGCCCGCCGCCTGGATCTTGCCCTTGCTGACGATGGCGACGCGGTCGCAGATCTTCTCGACCTCGCGCATGATGTGCGTCGAGTAGAGGATGCACTTCCCCTCGGCGCGCAGGCGTTCGATGTTTTGCAGCACCGCTCGTGCCACCAGCACGTCGAGGCCGAGCGTCGGCTCGTCGAAGATCATCACCGGCGGGTCGTGGACGATGGCGCGGGCGATCGACACCTTCTGCCTCATGCCGGTGGACATCTTGGCGCCGAGTACGTCGCGGAAGTCGTTCATCTGCAGGTCGGCGAACAGCGTTTCCATGCGCTTGCGCAAGTGGTCGGGCGTCATGCCGTAGAGCTTGCCGAAATACTCGACCATTTCCCAGGCGGTCATGCGGTCGTAGATGGCGGTGCTGGCAGAGAGGAAGCCGATGTTCTGGCGGACCTGACTGGCGTGCGTGACGACGTCGAAGCCTGCTAGAGTGGCGATGCCGCCGGTCGGCTTCAGGACGGTGCAGAGGATGCGCATGGTGGTGGTCTTGCCAGCGCCGTTGGGGCCGAGCAGGCCGAAGATTTCGCCGGGCTTGACATCGAAGCTGACATGATCGACCGCAAGGACCTGGCCGCGGCGCAGATCGCGAAAGGACTTCGTGAGATTTTCGACGTGGATCATGGTGAGAAGACAAAATCATGTGCTACAAAATTATGGAAACAGGAGAGGGCGGATTCGCACATTCAGGGCATTGATGATTTTGTGCGTCAAGATTTTAGCTATTGTCCTCACTCCGAAAACGTGATCTCCAGCACTTCATAGCGGATCGTCCCCATCGGCACCTGGATGTGGACGACCTCGCCGATCTTCTTGCCGAGGAGGCCCTGGCCGATCGGGCTGTTGGTGAGGATCTTGTTCGAGTTGTAATCTTCCTCGCCGGGGCCGACGAGATGAAAGTATTCGATCTCGGATCCGTCGAGGTCCTTCACCTTGACCTGGGCACCGAAGACGATGACATCGGTCGGCAAGGTGCTTTTGTCGATGATCATGGCCCGGCTCAGCTGGTCCTTGAGCGAATCGATACGGGCTTGCAGCATCCCCTGGTCCTCGCGGGCGGCGTGGTATTCCGCATTTTCGCTGAGGTCGCCCATTTCGCGGGCCGTCGCGATGCGCTTGGCGGACTCGATCATTTCGACGTTCGTCATACGGTCGAGGTCGGCTTTTTTCTTCTCGTAACCTTCCTTGGTCATGGGGATGCGTTCATCGGACATGGAGCATACTCCTTTGCGACAGATCAACCACAGAGCCGGCGAGGTTGTCGGCCGCCGGCTTTGGAAAGCACAAGCGGCGGACAAGTCCGCCGGCTCTGAGAAACGTCAGGGATGTCTCTAATATCATGGCGGACAAGCGTGTGCTTGTAAAGGTTCATTTTCAGAATTCTTCCGCTTGCGGTTTGGCGTTCGCTTGCGAGCGCAGAGCCGCCAGCGGCAACTAATCCGTCTCTGTGGGGTGCAATCTCGCCGCCACGCGCGTGGGCAGTGTCCACAGCGAGGTGAAGCCTTGCGCCCATTGGTTGTCGAACAACTCCAGATTCGACTGATTTGCGAGCCGGCTGTCGTACAGGCTCTGCGGACTGCGTCGGCCCTGGACCGAGCAGGCGCCCTTGTACAGCTTCAGACGCACCTCGCCGGTGACATGCTTTTGTGTTTCGTTGAAGAACCCCTGCAAGGCGTGCCGCAAATCGTGGAACCAATGACCCATGTACACCAACTCCGCATAACGCCGGCCTAACAGCTCCCGCAGCTGGATTGTCTCACGGCTCTGCACGAGATTTTGCAGATCGCGATGAGCCGTCCACAGGATCGTCGGCGTCGGAGCTTCATAGAACTCGCGACTCTTGATGCCGAACAGGCGATCCTCGACCACGTCGCTGCGGCCCACGCCATGTTCGCCGCCGAGACGATTCAACTCGCGCACCAGCGGCAACAACTCCATCGCCTTGCCGTTGAGGCTCGCAGGCGTGCCTGCGTCGAAGCCGACAGTCAGGATGCAAGGCTCGTTGTGCGCCTCCTCGGGGGCCTTGGTCAGCACATAGGCCTCGGCCGGTGGTTCCTGCCAGGCGTCGGCCAGATCGCTGACGTAGAGACTGACACCCCAAAGGTTGCGATCGACTTTGACGCGCTCGTGGATCGGCTCGTCGACGGGAATGTTGCGTTTGCGGGCGTACTTGAGCTTGTCTTCGGGATTCTTCAGGCTCCATTCACGCACGGCGGCCAGCACCTTCAACTTCGGATTCTGGGCGGCGATGGCGGTTTCCATGCGGACCTGATCGTTCCCTTTGCTGGCGGCGCTATGGGCGACGAGTTCGCAGCCTTCTTCACGAGCCAGGCGCACTAGTTCCTGCGCGATGACGTAGCGAGCCAGGGCGGAGCCGAGGAAGCAGTTCGTTTGATAGACGGCATTCGCTTGCAGGACGGGAAGGGCGAACTCGCGCAGGAACATCTCCCGGCGATCGAGCACCTGGGCGGCGGTGGCCCCGAGATCGAGGGCGAGTTCACCGACCGGCTCCAGGTACATCTCCTGGCCGAGGTTGATCGACAGCGTGATGACCTCGTAGCCGCGCTCGTGGACGAGCCAGTGGAGCGCGAGGCGCGATTCGAGATCGCCGTTGAACGCGAGTATGATGCGAGGCACGGAGAGTCCTCCCGGATGGCGAGTCGAGGGGTAATGTAACACAGGGTCGGGAATATGTCCATGCAATCGCGTGGATGCGGTGCGCGAATCCGCAAGCGAGCTTCAAACCAACGGCCAGGCAAAGGCGCTTGGCGGTGTCGGACGTGTGTCATAAATCAGACCGTATGAACCCCTTCGATGCCGCTTCGCCGTTTGACGCCCGCTATTACTTTGCCGACGCCGGCTTCTTCGAGAAGCTGAAGCCGTTCGTTTCGGAGAACGCCCAGGTTCGCTACCTGGCATGCGTCGAGGCCGCGCTGGCCTACACGCTCGCGGACTTCAAGGTGTGCCCTCATGAGGCCGCCGTCGAAATTGCCCGTGCCGCCGAGAATGTGAAGCCGGAAGAGGTTTACGAGGAAGAGCGGCGCATCCAGCACAACATCCGCGCGCTCGTCAACTGCATCAGCAAGCAAGTCAGCCCGGCGGCGAAGCCGTACGTTCACCTGTTCGCAACCTCGGCCGACATCATGGATACCGCCCGCGCGTTGTGTCTCGTGGACGTGACGCGCAGCGTGCTCGTGCCGGACCTGATCGCCCTGGAAAAGCAGCTTATCCAGATGGCCCGTGCTCACGCCAGCACGCCGCAGATGGGCCGCACGCACGGCCAGCACGCGGTGCCGATGACGTTTGGCTTCGCAGTCGCCCTGTACGTTTCGCGCGTCGGGCAGCGCATCGAAAGCATCGTGCAGGCGGCGAAAAACTTGCGCGGCAAGTTCGCCGGCGCCGTCGGAGCGTATAACGCGCTTGCACTGCTGAGCAAGCAACCCGCCGAGGTCGAAGCCGCTCTGATGAAGAAGCTCGGCCTGGCGCCGCCGGAGATTTCGACTCAGGTAACGCAGCCGGAATACGTCGCCGATTACGTGTACGCGCTGATGGCTTGCTGGGGTGTATTCGCGAACCTTGCCGACGATTTTCGCCATCTGCAGCGCAGTGAAATCCGCGAGCTGAGAGACAAGAAGGCGGCCGATCCGAAGTCGCAGATCGTCGGTTCCTCGACGATGCCGCACAAGGTTAACCCGAAAGATTTCGAGAATGTCAAAAGCATGTGGAAGGCGTACGTGCCGCGCCTGCTGACCGTGTTGATGGATCAAATCAGCGAGCATCAACGCGACCTGACGAACTCGGCATCGATGCGTTTCGTGATGGAGCATGTGGCGGCGTTTGCGTATGTCATCCATCGGCTAAGCATGACGCTGGATGGTGTCGAACCGGACGCAGCACGGATGCGCGAGGTGCTGGAAGGGGGCAAGGATCCGATCATCGCGGAGCCGCTCTATGTCTTGCTGGCGATGCGCGGCCATCCGGAAGCGCACGAAAAGGCGCGGGTACTGGCGCGCGAAGCGCGCCTGCAGAGGCGGCCGCTCGCGCAGCTGCTGCGCGAGGATGCGGCGATTGCAACCTACCTGGCCAACATGTCGCCGGACCAACTGGCGATTCTTGACGATCCGGCTCGGTACTTGGGGGCGGCGGAGGAGCGCACGCGGACGTTGTGTGACGAATGGGAAGCGAAAGTCGTGTCCTTGCGATTATGATGCCGCGGCATGTTTCTTGAGGACAATCCGCGCGCGAAGGCGAGTAGTCCAATAGTCGGGATTCAGGCGAATCTCATACATGAATCGCTTAGCGATGTCACTTGGCACATTGGCCCCCTGTTCCCACGCACGCACCGTCTGAACCGACACGCCGAGAAACTTCGCGAACACGGTTTGACTGGCCCGCAGCATCTTGCGCGTTTGCTTGACGGTTTGAGGCTCGCACTCCATCGAATCGATATTAACCTTAACGTGATGGCATGTAAACGTCTTCTCAATGTCGACACCGCTTTCCAGTGCTTCAACAAATCCTTGCAAGCTTTCGACAAGCTGCTGCCCAATTCGTTTCTTCAGTTTCTTTTTCATTTTGCTGTTTCGCTAATTGCCGAAGCGCCGTTCCAAGTCGGCTTCAAGCCGTTTGAGCAGGCTCTTGATAGCCTTCTTTTCCGCAGGCAACAAGTCAACCTTCTCGTTCTTTGGAAACACCAATACGAGTACGACCGCAGAAAAGCGGGGAATGTAGGTGTAGCAAACCCTCAATGCTCCACGTTTCCCTCTTCCACGCGATGGAGGCGCAAAACGCATCTTCCGCAAGCCGTTCGTTCCCGAGATCACTGGTTGAAGGGTCGGATCCCATTTGATCAGATCTTGCATCGCGAAAAAATCGTCTGGGGAAAGCCGTAACCCATTCCATGCCGCACTGAAGCGCTCGGTTTCCATGAACCAAACGTTCAGTTTGCCGTTCCTTCCGTTAGAATTGTTGCGCATTATTCATTTCTGCTTCTAACACCCTTTGGCCGGCATTTCCTAGCCCAAAATATTGTACTATCCAATAGCAGTAAGTCAATGGTCTCATTTTCAAGCTCCACCTGAATTTTCACGTCTCCCGCCCAATTCCTGACCTATGTTTGCATAACGCATTCCCCGGAAACCCATGCGGCGGAGATTCCCCATGCTCATTCTCGGTGACGAAGGCCACTATCACGGTCGCTTTCCCTGGGTGACCGCCTCACTCGTGGTCATCAATGTCGTCGTCTATGTCGCCCAGGTCTTCATCGGCGAGCCGTTCACCAATGGCTTTTCCCTCGTGCCCGAGGAGATCGTCACGTTCCGCGATCTCCAGGGAACCAAGTATCACAAGGTCAAGTTCGAAGTGGACGGCCATTTCGATCACAAGGGCAAATACCATCCGCGCTACGAGACCAAGAGCTTCCCGATCAAGCATTACACCGGCCCGTTCCCGATTTTCCTCACGCTCCTGACCTCCATGTTCATGCACGGCGACATCTTCCACCTGATCGGCAATATGTGGTTCCTCTTGATCTTTGGCCGCAATGTCGAATGCGCCATGAACCACGGCCGTTTCCTTGCGTTTTACACCGCGTGCGGGATCTGCGCGGGATTGTCACATGTGGCGGCCGATCCGCACTCGATCATCCCGTGTCTCGGGGCCAGCGGAGCGATCTCCGGCGTCATGGGGGCGTATATCTCCATCCATCCGCTCAACAGTATCAAGATCTGGTTCGGCTGGTTCATCGGCATCGTCGAGGTTCCTGCCCTCATCGTCATCGGCGTCTGGTTTCTCCTGCAATACCTGTCGGCGTTCATGAGCTTTGACGACGACTCGGTCAGCGACGGCGTAGCCTACTGGGCCCACCTGGGCGGATTTGTCGCCGGGTTCATCATCATTCGCGCCGTCGTCTTCTATTTGCAGCGCCAGAGTGAGCAGGGGGAACTCACGGAGGAAGAGCCGCTCGTTCCAATGGACAAGGATGTGCTGACCGATGGGCTGCCCCCGGTCGAGCCCGTTGCGAACCCAATCGAACAGCCGACGGGCGTGAAAGCCGGCGCCCCCGATCCGTTCGCCGGGTTCCTATCGGTGCAGACGGTGCGAAAGATGGCGGAGCAGAAGCAGCAGGAAAGCGCCGGCAGTCATTAGGCCACGCCATTTCTGAGCCCAAAGCGCAAGTGAGGGATGCCTACCCCTCGCTTGCGCTTTGGGCTCATTGCATTTTTCACCTCAATCACATTTTGCTTGACACATCAAGCCTGTATCCTTACCGTGGAATCACCAGATTTCATGTCGGTACTCCCGTACGCGCTCTGAAGAAAGGATGTGCGTCATGACTTCCCCCCATGCCAATCGACGTGCCGCGTTCACTGCCCTGCAACTTGTTTTCCTGCTGGCGATTCTCCTGTTTCTGCTGGCGCTGCTCCTGCCCGCGGTGCAAAAGGTGCGCGAGGCGGCGATGCGCACGCAGTCGCTCAACAACCTCAAGCAGCTGGGGCTCGCCATGCACATATATCATGACAGTTACAAGGTTTTCCCGCCGGCCGTCGGCGAGAACGCCAACCAGAGCGGTCCCACCCAATTTCATCTTTTGCCGTTCATTGAGCAGAATGCCTTGTATCAGAAAGCGGAAGGCGCATCCTGGAAGAACGGCACGTACAGCTTCGTAATCCCGGTCTTTCTCGATCCGCGCGACGCGTCGGCGCCGGACTTTCTCTACAAGAACTGGCTCGCCACCACCAACTACCCCGTCAACTGGATGATCACCAAGGACGGCAAGATGCGCATGCTCAACATTACCGACGGCACCTCGAACACGCTGATGTTCGCCCAACGCTACCAGATGTGCAATGGTCAGCCGACCGCGTGGGGCTACCCGTCGATTCACCCGTGGGCGCCGATGTTCGCTTACTACAGCGAAGGCATGTTCCAATCGGCGCCGTCGCAGCAGCAATGCGACCCGCGCCGCGCCCAGTCATTCGGCTCCGTCATCCTGGTCGGGATGTGCGACGGCAGCGCCCGGGCGATCCCGGACATGATCAGTCCGACTTCGTGGTACTACCTTGTCGATCCAGCCGATGGCAATCCGCTGCCGGCGGAAGTTTTTGATTGACCCGGTTGCCGCCATCGGCACTCTCCACTCGTTATCCTTCTTTAAGGAATAATGCGATGAAACCGATTGCGATCCTTCTCGTCGGCGTCTGCATGTGCGTGCCAACGATCGCCTACGCCCAGAAAGAAGGCGGCGACCACAAGGCGCTGCTCGACCGCCTGAGCAATGGCGACCGCCGCGCCGTGCCCGCGGTCATCAAGCACGGCGAGGCGATCTTTCCCGAGCTGACCAAGCTCCTCTCGACCAGGCCGCGCGACGACAATCAATCGCTGCTTACCTACGCCGTCGCGGAAATCGCCAGCAAGATCGGCCCCAAGGCGAAAGGGGCGACGCCGATCCTGTGTACCCTTCTCAAGTCGCAGGATAAGGCGGTCGCCAGCGACGCCGCCCGTGCTCTCGGCTACATCGGCGCCGAGGCGGCGCCGCAAGTCATCAAGACGCTCAAGTCCATCGAACAGGAACCGGAGGTCATCAATGCCGTGCGTGCCCTGGGCAACATCGGTGCGGGCGCCAAAGGCTCGGCCCCGGCTCTAATTGCGGTACTGAAGTCGAACAAGAACCCGCACGTTCGCCTTGCCTGCATCGACGCGATCGGCGTCGCCGGCCCCCTGACCAAGGAGTCGCTGGGCGCCCTTCTCGACGTCGCCAAGGACAAGGAGAATCCGAAGGGGATTTACACGGTATCCTTGATCGTGGCGCTCGGCAACCAGGGGACCGGCGCCAAGGACGCGATTCCCTATCTCGTGGCGACGCTACGTCAGGCGCCCGAACCGCACGTGAAAGTTCATGCCCTCGAAGCGATTGCCAGGATCAGCCCGGCATCGAAGCACGTCGATGAAGCGGTCGCGTTGATGTTCGAGCAACCGCACGTGCCGAAGATCATGGTGCTGGAAAGTCTGAGCAAGGGAGGCCCGCTAAGCAAGGAGATGGTCAAGTCCATCGAGCAATTGATGCGCGACAAGGACGCCGCCGTCCGCTTGCAGGCGGCCTTGGTCGTCGGCAAAACGAAGGCGAACCATCCCGCCGTCGTGTCGATCCTGATCGAATCGCTGCAAGACAAGGACGCGAAGACGCGCCGAACCGCGGCCGAGGCGATCGGCACAATCCGTCCGAGCGACGAAGCCGTCATCGAGGCCCTGCATGCTCGCGTGAACGATCCCGATTCAGCGGTGCGAGCAGCCGTGGCAAGTGCGCTGGAGAAGTTCAAGAAAAAGTGATTTCTCCCCGTTTAGCGTTCGCGCTGCGCTTTCGGTGGCTGCATGCTGCAACCGATTGCGCAAAGCGAACGCTAAACGAAGACGCCGTCATTCCTTCGCCGGCTTCTTGCGCGTGTAATGCACTTCCATGATCTTGAAGTCCTTGTCCGCGCCGGCGGGTTGCGCGTACATCTCCAGCACCTGCTCGTCGGCGCTGATGATCTTGAGTACGTCGCGGATCTTCATCATCTTCTTGGTGTTCGGCTCGAATTCCTCGCCGAAGGATGTCAGGGTCTTCTTCCTGGAATCGAATGAACCCTGGGTGAGCCTCATGCTGGTGGACATGCTGTCGCACCACGTCGTCATGAACTTGTCCTTGTTGTAGTCATAGCCGATGATGGCGAGGCCGGCGAAGTTCTTGCCGGTGAAGTCGCCCTGGAAGGATTCCTGCAGGTAGTTGCCGCCGAGGATCATGGTGCGCGTCATGACGCCCTTGGATTCGAGCGGCTTGATGGGATTGATGTAGTACTTGACGTTGGCGTCCCAGGTGCCGACGAGGCTTTCGAGAACCTTGTGCTCTGGCCCGCGCTCGACGGGCGGAGGACCGCCAGGCGCCTTTTTCTTGTCGCCAGCGCTGCCGGGAGCAGCCATCGTAAGCGTAAGCATGCCGGCGACAACATACGTGATGACGCGATGCATGGGACCTCCGGGGGGGGCTTGTCATAGGAACCCGCGCAGGCTTGCTGCGCTCGCCTGCGGACTTGACGGGATCACAGTTGTAAGGTGGGCAGTTCGGCGGCAGCGGCGCCCATCTTGCCGGCCTCGGCGGCGACGACGCCGGCCAGGCTCAAATACGTCTTGGCGATCGGGCTGTCGGGATACTTGTGAACGATCGGATCGCCGCCGTCGCCGCACTCGCGGATGCGCGGATCGAGCGGGATTTCGCCGAGGAACGCGACACCGGCTTCCTGCGCGAGCTTCATGCCGCCGCCCTGGCCGAACGGGTGGTACACCTTGCCATCGTCCGCCGTGAAGGAGCTCATGTTCTCGACGATGCCCAGAATCGGCACGCGTACCTGATTGAACATCTCCAGCCCCTTGCGGGCGTCGATCAGGCTCACCTCCTGCGGCGTCGTCACGATCACGGCCCCCGACAGCGGGGCGGTCTGCGTCAACGTCAGTTGCGCGTCGCCCGTGCCCGGCGGCAGGTCGATGATGAGGTAATCGAGTTCGCCCCACGGGATTTGCGTGAGAAAGACGGTCAAATACTTGTGAACCATCGGTCCACGCCAGATCATGGCGGTTTCGGGCTTGACCCAGAAGCCCATCGACATCAGCTTCAGGCCGTAACGATCGAGCGGGAACTGCGTGGTGTTCGGATCGTAGACTTCCTGGATGCCCATCATGATCGGAATGCTGGGGCCGTAGATGTCGGCATCGAGCAAGCCGACGCACCGGCCGAGCATGTGCAGGGCGAGGGCGAGGTTGGTGGCAACCGTGGACTTGCCAACGCCCCCCTTGCCGCTGGCGACGGCGATCACCGACTTGACGCCGGGCATCTCGACTTTCTGCTGAACGGGTCCTGGCGGAGGCATAGCGGTTTTCCCCTTTTTGATTGCCGCTTGCGCCTTCGCGCTCGCGCGGCGCCACGCGAGCGCGAAGCCACAAGCGGAATTACTTCTTGACGCACTGCGGACATTGACACAACTGACGCAAGTGTTCCAGCGTGAAGAGACCAGAATCGTGGCCGTCGCTCCAGACGATCTTGTACGCATAGTAGCCGACCGGGATGATCGACACCGGCTTCAGCGGCCCGACCTCGCTCGGCTTCAAGATGTGAAACGGATCGACCGGCTGCAAGCGCGCCTCGCGGCAGCCGGCGCACGGGCATTCCTTGCGCAGGTGCGACCACAAGAATTCGCTGCGATGGCCGTCGTTCCACTCGATGATCAGACGGTCGTCGCCCTCTTTCTTGAGCGCAACGGGACGCAGCACGGACGCGGTCATGGCGAAACCTCGACACACACAGGGCTCACCATGAAATTATAGCGAGGGAGGATGGTAAAAACGAAGGGGCTATACTCAATAGTGTTCGGCACTCCGTTTGTTGTAGCGGGGTGACGCACTGCTGGTGAGTCGTAGGTGAGCGGCCAGGGGGTGGCGATCGTTGGGCAAAGGTCGAATGGTGATGGCGTGCGATG
>JACXTT010000938.1_pt1 | contig 49809 bp, 42 predicted proteins | sample 9270951 | NCBI WGS metagenome assembly JACXTT01 (sample SAMN15532306, study PRJNA645909) | rock metagenome | isolation source: weathered quartz diorite | place: Puerto Rico | collected 2017-06-21
AGACGCCGGTCGCCGTGTCGCAAACCCCCGCGACGTGGCACTGATCCGACGCTGTGCAGACGACCGGGTTCGCGCCGACGCAGACGCCGCCCTGGCAGGTGTCGGTCAAAGTACAGGCGTTGCCGTCGTCACAAACCGTGCCGTCCGTCTCCACCGAACAGTCGACGCTCGACCCGACCAAGACCGACACGGGCTCCGTGAGCCCGGAAAGCGATCCAGGGCCGATCTGGCGAAGCGGGGCGGCGTCGCCGCTTGCCGTTCTCGCGTAGACGGTCACCGACGGGGAGCAGGTGATGAACGTAAAGAAAGAGTTTCCGACGACGACCTCGTCGTGCGAGGAATCGAGAAACAGACCGACCGGAGTGCACAATCCCGTGTTCGGTCCGGAGATCTGACGAGCCGGGCTGATGTTGCCGGATCCTGAGCGCGGAAAGACGAGGATGCTCCCCCCGGAGCTGGTGGAGAAGGCGCTGTTCGCGACGATGATTTCGTCATGCTCCAGGTCCAACGACAGCTCCTGGGGCTTGTCGAATCCAGTGCTGGAGCCCTGGATCGTCCGAAGAGGGGCGACGTTGCCGGCCGCGCTCCTGGGAAAGACCGTGATCGAACCCCCGTTGGAAGCCTTGTAGTTGACGATCAAGACCTCATCGTGGACGAGGTCCACGACGATTCCACTCGGGCCGTCGATCCCGGTCAGCGCTCCCTGAAGGGTTCGGATCGGGGCGACGTTTCCATTGGCCCCGAGCGGATACACGGTGACAAACGAGCCGCCGTCGATATCGTTCGAGACGTACAGCTCTTGGTGGACAGAGTCGATCCCGACTCCGACGGGCCTGTTCAAGAGTGTGAGCGGCCCCGTGATCGACCGTCTCGGCAGATCGTTGCCGGGGAAGCTCGCATTCACGTCGTAGACGTTGACCGCCGGCAGCTGGGATTCCGCGAGGTTGTTCGGCACGAACAACTCTCGATTCACGTTGTCCAGTCGTAACCCGTGCGGGTGATCGAGCCCCGTCCGAATCGTTCTGGTAGGAGCGACGTCCCCGTTGGCGGTCCGAGCGTAGACAGTGATCTTGTTGGCAGAGTAGTCCGAGACGTAGACCTCGTCGGCGGACATTGCGAGCGGAACGCGAGATATCCCCCCGATCGCGGCTATCGCCCCGACAAGAATCTTCAGAGCGGACGCCCCGACCCGCCTCTGACCAATGTTCAATTGGACCTCGACCCCGACGTGCGGCGAAACGATACGATCAAGTTCGAACAGCGTCAACGATCCGTTTTTCGCGTCCCGCGTTCGGATCACACCAGATTCAAGGCTCGCGGGGCGTCCGATTGTCCGAGCGGAAATCGCCGCCGCAGCCAAAACCAACAGGCAACCGAATGAAAGCTTACGAGAATGTAATTTCTACTCGGCCTACCGACAGGAATCGGCTCGACGGTAGAAGTACAAGTCGACTCTTAAATCGTTGGCTCCCGGACGTTTGAAACGGCTTGCACGCACGTGGAATTGCCGCGTCACGATGGCACTTCGATTGCTTCCACCGAGTTGCCTTCGTCTTGGGAGGTTATCGTGCTCGTATGGCTCCGACGCTTGTCGCTCGCTGCCCTCTCCCTGGTCATCGTCGGGCAACACGCCGCTCATGCCGGCCAAATCAATGTAACTTGGGACCCGGTCCCGGGAGCGGCCGGCTACTACGTGTACTACGGTGTGAGCTCCGGCTCGTACGGTCCGCCCATCTCGACGACGGGTACCTCCGCGAGCATTACAGGATTGCAGGACTGTCAGACGTATTTCGTAGCGGTCAGAGCTTTCAACGCCGCGGGCATATCACCTAACTACTCGAACGAGATTTCGGGCTGGTCCCGGCCCGCGATCACGACGGCCACGCCGGCGAGCGCCATGCAAGGCGACCAGATCGTCATGGACATCGTCGGCGCCAACTTCGACCAGAACGCCACCGTCGATCTCGGAAATCCCAACATCTTTCTGACGGGATTGTCGGTCATCGACTGCACGCACATCCAGGTTCTCGCCACGATCGAGCCTACCGCGCGTGCGATTCGTGCGGCTCAGGTCGGGCGCGTCGATCTGACGATCTCGAACCCGGACTCGGTTTTCGGCATGAAGAGCCAGGCCTTCGAGGTCTTGATCAACCCGTATCGGTTCGACGTCAACCAAAGCGACAGTGTGACCATGAACCGCATCGACGGGAAGGACACCGTCTATCTCTCGCGGCAGTTCGGCCTCAGCGACGCCAATCCCAATTACGACCCGGACGACGACTTCGACGGCGATGGAATGATCGACGGCGTCGACCTCGCGTACATCGCCAGCAACCTCGGCAGGTGTTGGTCGTCGACGACGAAGTCGTGGTCGTTGACGGCATGCCCGTTGGGGCTGCAATGAGGGGGATGCGATGAGACTGAGCGCGACGATCCTCATTCTGGCGCTCCTCGGCGCACCGGCCTGTGGAGGCGGAGGGGGCGGGAACTCGGGTCCAGGCGGTTCACCCTCGCCGATCGCGGCGGGCTTCGTTCCGGACCGGCCCTCGCCGGCCGGGAACACCATCGCTATGGCTCTCGGTCCCACCAGCAACGACATCGTCACCGTCAGAGTCAACATCACGGATACGAATGGCGTCTATGCGACGGCCTTCGAAGTGCCGTACGACGACGTCTATACCTCGTATCTCGGGTACACCCCTGGAACCGCTCTCGAGCAGGGTGGCAACTCGCCGAACTATACGGTCGCCGCGAACGCAGGTCGCATCGTCATCGCCGTATCCCGCACCGGATCGACGGCGACCGATGTCGTCGGGTCAAAGCCCGTGCTGAACCTGCAATTCCGCGTGAAGGCAACGGGAGTCTTCCCGGTCACGATCGTGAATGCGGTGGCCTACGACAACCAGTCGACGCCGCAGCCGCTGCCGGGAATTCTGTGGTTCGCCGGGGCCGTAACCGGCGCCTGAGCCGAACCTGTCACGGCTCCGCCGGGCCTCCTCCCAGCTTCGAAAACCTGCGCCTCGGGGCGGTTGCCCCTGCTCGATCCGGAACCTAGATTTCAGCCTCGTCAGCACGGGGACAAAGAGTGAGCCGAGCCACGATCGCACGCGATGCGGCACCCGGGCGTGCCGCGACTGACGTCCTCGCGACGCCGGCGAAAGAGGACTTCTATCGCCGTTTGATCGAGGGGATGCGCTGCGGCATCCTGGTCATCGATCGTGCCGGCCACGTCGTGATGGTCAACGATCACGCAGCCGCGATCCTCGAGCTGAAGGAGGTGCCGTCGCGCGGCGCCGCGATCGACGTCGCTCTGGCCGATCATCCTCAGCTCGCGACGATTCTCCGCGAGTCGTTTTCGATGTCGCTCCTGCCCAATCGGGCCGAGATCGATCTCAGGAGCCGGTCGGAGAGCGGGAAGACGATCGGCCTCACGCTCTCGCTCGTCCCCGGCGACGACGGCACCCCGTCCGGCGCCGCGCTGTTCTTCAAGGACCTGACGCACGTCGAGCACAAGGAGGAGCAGGAGCGGCTCAAGGACCGGCTCGCGGCGCTCGGCCAAATGGCGGCGAACCTGGCGCACGAGATCCGCAATCCGCTCGCCTCGATCGAGGTGTCCTCTTCTCTGCTCAAGCGCCGGCTCCCCGGCGAGGCGACCGAGCGCGAGTTGCTCGACAAGATCATCGCCGAAGTGCGCCGCCTCAATCGCACCATCACCTCGAGCCTCGAGTTCGTAAAGCCGCTGTCGCTGTCGCTCACCAATGGACAGCTCGAGACCGTTCTCGATGACGCGTTGACGGTCGCCCTGGGTCGCCGCGGCAAGCCCGGTCTCCGCGTGCGCCGCGCGGGTTCGCGCTGCCCGGCGTTCCTGATGGATCGCGGACAGCTCCGGCAAGTGTTCGAGAACCTCTTTCTGAACGCCTTGGAGGCCATGGGCGAGGAAGGGTTCCTCGACATCGAGGTGTCGACCGCGGAGGCTCCGGCCGCCGCCGCGACGCCCTACCGGCCTGCGGGATCCTCCGACGCGCGGACGGGGTTCACGGCGTATGCGGTCGTTCGCGTCAGAGACACCGGGCCGGGAATTCCCCGTGAGCACCTCGACAAGCTGTTCCACCCGTTCTTCACCACGAAGACGCACGGGTCGGGCGTCGGTCTGTCGATGGCGAAGAAGATCGTCGACTCTCATCGCGGCCTGATCGATGTCGCGAGCCGGGTGGGCGAGGGAACCACATTCACCGTCCGGCTCCCCATGGTCGACTGCGGGAGCATGGAGATGCGCGCATGAAGAAGATGCTGGTGGCCGAGGACGAGCGCACACTGCGCGAGGGCATCGCGACGGCGTTTCGTGACCGCGGCTGGGACGTCGTCGAGGCGGGGGATGGCGCCGAAGCCTTCTCGCGTCTCGAGGAAGCGGTCTTCGATGTTCTGGTGACCGACTACCAGATGCCCGAGAAAAACGGCCTCGACGTGCTGAAACACGCGAAGATGATCAACGAGGGGACGGTCGGCCTCGTGATGACCGCGTACGGCACCGTGGAATCCGCGGTGGACGCGATGAAGGCGGGAGCTCACGACTATGTTCTCAAACCCTTCGACCTCGAGGAGCTCGAGCTGAAGGTCGATCGCGCGGTCGAGCACCGGCGGTTGCTCGCGCGGATCGAGGCCTACAACCGGAGCGAGATCGTCCCGAAGTTCGAGAACATCGTCGGCGAGAGCCCTCAGATGAAGGAGGTCTTCCGGACGATCGAGAAAGTCGCCCGCTCCAACGCCACGGTGCTCGTCCTCGGGGAGACGGGGGTCGGCAAAGAGCTCGTGGCGGAGGCGCTCCACCGGAATTCGAGCCGCTCGGATCGCCCGTTCGTCAAGATGAACTGTGCGGCGCTGCACGAGAGCCTGCTGGAATCGGAGCTGTTCGGCCACGAGCGGGGCGCGTTCACCGGCGCCGACCGCCAGCGGACTGGCCGGTTCGAGCTGGCCAACGAAGGAACGCTGTTCCTCGACGAGATCGGCAACATGACGCCGTCGACCCAGACGAAGGTGCTCCGGGTCCTGCAGGAGCGTGAATTCGAGCGGCTGGGCGGCTCTCGAACGGTCAAGGTCGACGTCCGGCTCGTCGCGGCGACGAACAAGAACCTGGAGGAGGCGATTCAGCGGGGCGAGTTCCGCGAAGACCTTTACTATCGCCTGAACGTCGTCAGCGTGAACGTGCCGCCGCTTCGCGAGCGCAAAGAGGACATCGTGCCCCTGGCTTCGCACTTCATCGACCGGTTCGCGAAGGAGCTGAACAAGGACGTCCGCGGGCTCGAGCCTGCAGCCGTACGCGCCTTGAAACGCCACACGTGGCCGGGGAACATCCGCGAGCTCGAGAACACGGTCGAACGGGCGGTCCTCATGGCGGAGGGGCGCTTCCTGCAAGAGGACGATCTCGACCTCGCGGGGACGGGGCGGGCCGCGGCGGACAACGTCGCCTCCTTGAACCTGCGCCTGCCGCCGACGGGAATCGCGCTCGACGAGCTCGAGCGCCAGGCGATCCTCGAGGCGCTCCGCATCAGCAACTGGGTCCAAAAGGACGCGGCGAAGTTCCTCGGGATCTCGTCGCGCGTGATGAACTACAAGGTCGCCAAGTACGAGATCAAGAACACGCGCTGGAGCAAGAACAAGCTCGTGGGCTGAACGTCGCGGCGGCAGCGTGTGCTAGGATCCGCGCCTCGATGTCCGAACGCGTCGACTGGCACACCTATTTCATGAACATCGCGCATCAAGCGGCCACACGATCGACCTGCGACCGGAAGCACGTCGGCGCGGTGATCGTGCGCGACAAGACGATCCTCTCGACCGGGTACAACGGCTCGATCCGCGGCATGCCGCACTGCGACGACGTCGGCCACGTCATCGAGGACGGGCACTGCGTCGCCACGGTGCACGCCGAGGCGAACGCGATCATTCAAGCGGCGAAGAACGGGGTCCGCATCGAAGGCGCGGAGATCTATACGACCGCGTCGCCTTGCTGGTCGTGCTTCAAGCTGATCTCGAACGCCGGGATCCGGACGATCTACTACGGCGAGTTCTACCGGGACCAGCGGAGCATCGAGGTCGCCCGGCAGCTCGGGATCGATCTCATCGACTTGAGCCACGGCGCGCTGCGCTAGGGGGGGCTCCACAAGCCGCCTCGATCGAGAAGTCGCGAGGGTCGCGCAGCTTCCCGTCCTTGACCCAACGACGAACCAGTGCGCCGACGGGCGTCTCGCGATCGCGTGCGGCGTACTCGTCGCGGCGGCGCGTGACTCGAGGATCGGCGAGCGTGCCGCAGTAGCGGCGCATCACCGGTTCGACGCGCGCCCACCGCGAAGGCGCGTACACGTTGGGCTGCCAGGATTCGTCCCACGCCGGGGTCACGTAGTCGCGCAGGGCGAGCGGCCGCTTCAGCCGCCAGCCGTCAGCGGAGCGAACGAGCGCCGGATGGTCGGGCTCGCAGAGCCCGCGGTAGAAGCGCAGCCCCTCGTAGTCGGCCTCGAGATCGGCAACCGAGAAGACCCCCGACGCGCCACGGCCCCAGATTCCCATCTCGAGCCCGAGGCTGCGCGTCATCGCCCGCTCGAGAGCGTCGTCCTCGTCCGCGCCCGCCTCGCGGGCGCGCCGGAACGCGGCCTCCGCCGCCGCGCCGTCGCAGAGAAAATGGCCGAGCTTGTCGATTCCGATCCGAATGCCGGCCACCTCGATCGTCGGGCTGGGAGGCATCCATCGGATCGGATCGAGAGGGGAAGTGTCGCGGTAGAGATACTCTCGGCGGTACCGGGGCTCCTCCGCGGCGTCGGCGGGAATGCGCTCCAGCTGCGACGTGTTCATCGCCCAGAGCTCGGGCCGCTCGACGATCAGGTAGCGAAAGCGCTCACGGAACGCCCGCTCAACGGAGGGGCAGCTCTCGTTGCCACCCCGGGAATTCAGCTTTGCCAGCACGCCCTCGAGGTCGGCGTTGATCTTCTCGTCGAGTGCCGCCTCCGAGTCCTGGAGAGTGCGCGTCCAGCCGTAGTACTGATCGGTCTCCAGCGCCCGGATGGGAGCGGCGGCGAGCGCCAGCCCGGCGACCGAGGCGACGACCCGTCCGACTCGCACGTCAAAACCCCCACCCGATCCCGCCGAACACCCGCCAGTCGCCCTCTCCTTGGACATTCCCAACTCGGCGAAACACACCGAGCCTCAAGCCCGCCTGGGCGACCCCGAACGCGCCTTCGACACCCACATAGGTGTCGCCGCGGTGGTCATCGGACGCGCCGCTTCCCCAGGTTCGCTCGACGGCGGCGCGAACGCCGTACCCGACGAACGCCGGCCGCATCATCCATCGACCGCGCCCCGTCTCGCCGGCCAAGCTTCCGTATCCGAGGGCGATCTCACCGGCCCGCGGCCCCGCCGCCCCGGAAATCGTGAAGCCACGGAAGAGGCAGGCCTCATCGCAGGCGTAGCTCGCCGGCATGCGGGCCGTGATGACGCCGAACCCCACGGATACGATTGCCGGGTAGTCGAGGTGCACTCGGAAGGTTCCGGCGGAGCGAAGCGCGATCGGGGCGTCGTCGGCGGCAAGCGAAGGGACCTCGCAAAGCGCCGCGAGGATTATCAGCACTGGCACGGACTTGCGCACGGCGCTCATCGTACCGAGGTAAAGAAAAGGGCCGGTGTCACCACCGGCCCTTTCCACGAACGGCCTGAGTTGTCTTGAAAACGAGTTACTTCTTCGCTGCCTTCTTCTTGGTAGTCTTCTTCGCTGCCTTCTTCTTCGTCGCCATCGCTAGGGTCTCCTATCCCCGGTACTAGGATGAGCACCGCCCGGGATACGGGGCTCAAGATCTGGTGGTATCACCAGAACCTGCCCCAATATAGAGGGTGCTACTACAGTGTCAAGAGGAATTATTCCTAGACGCCTTGGCCGACAGCGCCCGTTGGCTGAATGCCTGCGTTCTTGAGCAGCATGAGAAGGCCTGGCTTGTCGACCGCCTTCAGGTACGCCTCGTCGGCCGAGACCACATCCCGCTTCACGAGATCGACGAGCGCGTCGTTGAGCATGATCATGCCGATCTTTCGAGACGTTTGCATGACGCTTGCGATCTGGAACGTCTTCCCTTCGCGGATCAGGTTCGCGATCGCCGGAACGCCGATGAGGACCTCGTGCGCCGCCACGCGCCCGCCGCTCTTTCTCTTGAGCAGCGTCTGCGAGATCACGCCCTTGAGCGATTCGGACAGCATGACGCGGATCTGAGATTGCCGATCGGCCGGGAATTGATCGATGACCCGGTCCACGGTCGAGGGCGCGGTCGAGGTGTGGAGGGTCCCGAATACGAGGTGGCCTGTCTCCGCAGTCTCGATCGCGATCGCGACGGTCTCGAGATCTCGCATTTCGCCGACGAGCACGATGTCGGGATCCTCCCGCAGTGCGGCGCGCAGCGCACGCTTGAAGCCCTGTGTGTGGACTCCGATCTCCCGCTGATTGAGCAGGCACTTCTTGTTTGGATGCACGAACTCGATCGGGTCCTCGATCGTGATGATGTGGTCGGTCCGGGTCCTGTTGACGTGGTCGACCATCGCGGCGAGCGTCGTCGATTTCCCGGAGCCCGTCGGCCCCGTGACCAGCACGAGGCCCTTCGAGAGCTGGCAAAGCTCGAGGATCGCTTTCGACAGACCCAGGTCCTCCGCCGAGGGAATCTTGCTCGGAATGATGCGGAAGACTCCTCCCGGCCCCTTCCGCTCCGCGAAAACATTGCATCGGAAACGCGCGACCCCCGGGATCTCGTGCGCAAAATCCGTGTCCGATACCTCTTCGAACTCCTGCTTGTAACGGGGCGGCATGAGCTGGAAGAGCAGGCGGGCCGTCTCCTCGGCCGAGCACTCCTTGGAGCCGGGGATCCTGACCATCTCTCCGTGGAGCCGCAACATCGGGACCTCGCACGGCGAAAGATGCAGGTCACTCGCCCCGCACGAGACCATGTAGGAGAGGTAGGCCTCGATCGCGGGGGCTCCCGGCCGGACGTCGGCGAGATTGATCGGCTTTCCGGCGGAATGTTCGGCCAGGGTCGTCGCGGGTACCGGTGCCGCCGCCGAGGATGCCGGCGTGGGAGTTGCCACCGGCGACCCGCTGTCGGCGACGATTCGGGCGACGAATCCCGATGGACCCGCCGACGCCTCCACGGCAAAGGACATGCCTCCGGCGAGCGTGTAGACGAACCGGGTCGGGGAGCCGTTTCGGAGCGAGCCGCCGTTCTTGACGTCGGTGAGCTCCGAGATCAGCGAAATGATCTGCGCCCGCGAGAGGGCAGAGCGCGAGACGGGCTTGTCGCCGTCGGGATAGCGGAGGGCCGGCTGCACGCCTTCTTGGAAGAAGAGCTCGCGCGCACCCCGTTCGGCGAGCGCCTTCAACATCGCATCGAGCTGGGGCACCCCGGTCCTCCCCGGACCCTGTTTTGGCCCACGCTGCTCGGGGCCCGGGACCGCGGAGTCCAATATAGGTAAGGAGCGCGGAGAGGCCACCAGAGGTGCAAATCGAAGCCGGTTGCGGGTTTGGGGCGCCCCGCGTAGCATGACCGGCCGGTCTACGCGTAGAGCTAAAGAGAGGAGAGACATGAAACTGACGACTCTTGGACCAGTCGCGGCCATCGCCGTGGCTCTCGTGGCGGGGGCGGACGCCATGAGCGCTCCCGAAAAACTGACGGACCCTTCGAAGCTGACCGCCAAGGCGCCCGACACGTTCAAGGCGAAGTTCGAGACGACGAAGGGAACGTTCGTCCTCGAGATCCATCGCGATTGGTCGCCGAACGGCGCCGACCGCTTCTACAACCTCGTCAAGAACGGCTATTACGACGGCGTCAAGTTCTTCCGTGTCGTTCCCGGCTTCGTGGTCCAGTGGGGCATCCACGGCGATCCGTCGATCGCCAACAAGTGGCTCTCCGCGAACATCCCCGACGACTCGGTGAAGGAGAGCAATAAGCGCGGCTTCATCACGTATGCCAAGAGCAGCGCACCCAACAGCCGGTCGGTTCAGCTTTTCATCAACCTCGTCGACAACGGACGGCTCGACGGCATGGGCTTCGCCCCGTTCGGCAAGGTCGTCGACGGCATGGACGTCGTCGACAAGCTGTACGGCGGATATGCCGAAGGGTTGACCAAGCTCCAGGGGCGGATCGCCGAGGAGGGGAACGCTTTCCTCGAGAAGCAGTATCCACAGCTCGACGGAATCAAGAAGGCCACGATCGAATGACCGTCGCCCGGCGGGCGCTCTACGCTCTCCTCGCCTTGATCGCGGCCTCGGCCGTGGCGGATGAGCCGGGGCGCCCGCAGGGTTGGTACGCCGTGGTCGACACCACGATGGGGTCGTTCACGTTCAAGCTCCTCCTCGAGCAAGCGCCCCAAACCGTCGCCCACTTCACCGCGTACGCCCAAGGACGGATGGAGTTCGTCGATCCGTACACGGGCAACAAGAAGAAGGTGCCGTATTACGACGGCATCGCCGTTCACAAGACGGTCTTCGCGCAGCGGTTCGAAGCCGGCGATCCCACCGGCACGGGGCATGGAATGCCTCCGGTCTGGGTTCCCTACGAGCCGGGGCCGGTCAATTTCAACAACCCTTACCGTGTCGGCATGACTGGGGCGACGATGAGGCGCATCAGCGGGGTGGTGTTCTTCGTTTCGATCGTCTCGGAGCCCTACCTCAACACCAAGCACAACTGCTTCGGCGAGATCGTCGAGGGACGCGACGTCGTCGAGAAGATCTGCGGCGTTCGAACCAACGACCGCGGCGTCCCGCTGGAGCCGGTCGTGATCAATAAGGTCACCATCGTGAAGTCGGGGAATCCTCCGCCCCTCCCCGAGCCGGTGCACTATGACCCGCCGGTCCCCGTCTTCGGAGTTGCTCCTGCCGACAAACCCTGATCTCCAGTACCGCCGGGCGGCGGCGGAAACTCAAGGGTAAAGGTCGCGCCTCGCCCCAGCTCGGACACGACCGAGACGCTCCCGCCGTGAAGCCTCATCAGGTGCTTCACGATCGCAAGGCCGAGCCCCGTTCCGCCGAGCTCGCGCGAGCGGGCCTTGTCCGCGCGGAAGAAGCGGTGGAACACCTGATCGAGCGCATCCGCCGGGATGCCGGCACCGGTGTCCGCGACCGTGATCCGCGGGTGGCCTTCGGCCGCGTCCCCCGCGATGACCACCGACCCGCCGCGCTTGTTGAACTTGACTGCGTTGTCGACGAGGTTGACGAGGACCTGCTCGAGCCGCCTCCGGTCCGCGACCAGCGGGAACGGCGGCGCGAGCTCCAGCTTCACCTCGACGTCGGCGGCACGCGCACGCAACGCCAGTTGCGCGACGACGTCCCGTGCGACCTCCCACCCGTCGACGGGAGCGAGATCGAGCATGACGGCTCCGGTCTCGATCAGCGAGAGGTCGGTGAGGTCGTCGATCAACGCGCCCATGCGGTCGGCGTGCTTCCGGACAATCTCCAGGAACCGGATGCTCTCGTCGGGGTCGACGAGCCGCTCTTCGAGCAGGTTCTCCACGAACGCCTTGATCGAAGTGAGCGGCGTGCGCAGCTCGTGGGAGACGTCGGCCACGAACTCGCGCCTGACGCGCTCCAACGCCTCGAGACGCGTGACGTCGAAAAAGAGGATCAACGCGCCGGCGGGCTCGTCCGGCGATGTTCCCGAGAGCGGCGAGACGCGCAGCTCGAACGAGCGCCCGGATCCGGGAAGGTGCAAGAGGCTCTCTCGAATCTCGCCGCCGGGCGGCAGGGCGGCCTCGACTTCGCGAAAAACCGCCGGGTCGCGGACGACCTCGGCCAGGAGACGCCCCTCGGGGTCGAACGGCGTGCGGAAGAGTTGGCGGAACGCCTCGTTCGCGACGCGGATCTTCCGGTCGGCGCCGAGGACGACCATCCCTTCCTTCATCGCTCCGACGACCGACTGGAGCAGCCGGCCTTCGCGGCGGCCTGCTTCCACGCGGTCGGCCAGCTGCGCGACGTGGCGCGTGATCGCTGAGGCCAGCTCGCCCGCGGCGTTCCGCCCCTCGACGATGAAGGCGCTGTGGGTTCCGTCGCTGGGAGCAGCGTCGATCTGCGTCGCGAGCGATTCGATCTCGCGATCGAGCGCGCGATAGGCAAACCAGCCGACCGCCGCCGGCAACACGAGTGCGGTCGCGCCCAGAACCAGAGCGAAGCCGAACGTCTCGATCCCCGCGAGCTCCCCCTTGGCCGCGACGCGGGCCAGCTGGACGACGCCGAATCCGAGCAGCACGACGGCGAGCCCGGTGACCGCCGTGAGTCCCGCGAACAGGCGAACGCGTCCCGTCACGGCCCGCCCCGGTACCGGTACCCGACGCCGACGACCGTTTCGACGCGCTCGTCGACGGGGGAGCCGAGCTTTTGGCGGAGGCGGCGGACGTGGACGTCCACCGTGCGCGTCTCGCCCGGGTAGTCGTATCCCCAGACGGTTTCGAGCAGGCGCTCACGGGTGAGGACGCGCCCGCGCTGGCGCATCAGCTCGACGAGGAGGTCGAACTCCTTGCGGGTGAGCCCCAGATCGCGGCCGCCGACCTCGGCGCGCCGCGCCGGCACGTCGATCCGGAGCGCGCCGTCGGCCAGCGCCTCGACGGCTTCGGCACCCCGGTCGGCGCGGCGGAGCACAGCACGGACGCGCGCCAGCGCTTCCTTCGGCGAGAAAGGCTTCGTGATGTAGTCGTCGGCCCCCAAATCGAGCCCGGCCACGCGGTCGCTCTCGCCGATGCGGGCCGTGACCATGATGACCGGCACGGCCGCCGTCGCGCCATCCTTGCGCAAGTGGCGGCACACCTCGAATCCGTCCATCCCGGGGAGGTTGACGTCGAGCAGCACCAGATCGGGAGGATGATCGATGGCCATCCGGAGCCCCGCCGCGCCGTCGCCGGCGGTCTCCACGTTGAAGCCTCCGTCGCGCTCGAGCTTGAGGCGGAGCGACAGCGCGATGTCGGGGTCGTCCTCGACCACCAGGATGCGCTTCATGCCTTCTCGTCCGCCGCGTCGTCCGCGGAGATGGCCGGGTGCTTGATCACGCGGCCCTCCGCCATGAAGACGATCTGCTCGCCGATGTTGGTCGCCTGGTCGCCCATCCGCTCGAAGTACTTGGCGACGAACATGAGGCGCAAGGCGCGCGTGATGGTCTTCGGCTCTTCGATCATGAACGACAAGAGCTCGCGGAAGACCTGCTCCATCCGGTCGTCCAGCTCGTCGTCCATGGCGATCACCGCGCGGGCGCCGGCCGCGTCGCGCTGGACGAAGGCGTCGAGGGCCCCGCGAACCATCTGTTGCGCGCGGCGTGCCATCAGCGGGATGTCGATGAACGGCTTGAGCTGGGGCTCCGCGTTCAGCTCGATCGCGCGCTCGGCGACGTTGGTGCACAGGTCCGCGATCCGCTCGAGGTCGTTGGTGATCTTCATCGCGGTGATCACGAAGCGCAGGTCGCGCGCGACGGGCTGGTGGAGGCCGAGAATCTCCATGCCGATCTGGTCGATCTCGAGGTCGAAGCGGTCGATCTGCTCGTCGTCGGCGATGACCCGGCGGGCGAGCTCGGAATCGCGACCCACGAGCGCCGAAACGACGTTGCCGATCGTCTCCTCGACGCAGCCGCCCATCACGAGCACCTTCTCGGACAGGACGTCGAGCTGGTCCTGGAAGTGCCGCTGCAGTTTTTCCATGACGTTCCTCCCCGCTAGCCGAAGCGGCCCGTGATGTAGTCTTCGGTCTGCTTCTTCGCCGGGTTGATGAACAGCTTCTGGGTCTCGCCATACTCGACCATCGAGCCCAGATACAGAAACGCGGTGTAATCCGATACGCGCGTCGCCTGCTGCATGTTGTGGGTCACCACGACGAGCGTATAGCGGCTCTTGAGGTCGAGCATCAGCTCCTCGACCTTCGCGGTGGCGATCGGGTCGAGGGCCGAGCACGGCTCGTCGAGCAGGATGACCTCGGGCTCGACCGCAATCGCGCGCGCGATGCACAATCGCTGCTGCTGGCCGCCGGAGAGCCCGAGCGCGGACTCGTGGAGCCGGTCCTTGACCTCGTCCCACAAGGCGGCCGCGCGCAGGCTTCGCTCGACGATCGGGTCGAGCTCGCGCCGGCGGTTGACCCCCTGGATCCGGCAGCCGAAGGCAACGTTCTCGTAGATCGATTTGGGGAACGGATTCGACTTCTGGAAAACCATCCCGATGCGGCTCCGGAGAGCGTTCACGTCGAGGTGAGGATCGTGGATGCTGCGCCCCTCGAACAGAATCGTCCCTTCTGTCCGCACACCGTCGACGAGATCGTTCATCCGGTTGAAACATCGGAGCAGCGTCGACTTGCCGCAACCCGAGGGACCGATGAACGCGGTGATCTTCTTTTCCGGGATCTCCAGCGTGATCTCGTGGAGGGCCCGCGCCCTGCCGTACCAGAGTGAGAGATTCTCGACGGAGAGCACCGAGCCGTCGGTCATACCGCGCTCGACGCGTACTTCCGGCGGAGCCTGTTCCGCAGCGTGATCGCGGCGAGGTTCACGATCGTGACGACCGCGATCAGGAGAAGCGCGGTCGCGAAGACCAGGGGCTTCGTCGCCTCGACGTTCGGCGACTGGAACCCGACGTCGTAGATGTGGAATCCGAGATGCATGAATTTGCGCTCGAGGTGAACGTACGGCGCGGAGCCGTCCACGGGGAGCGCCGGGGCGAGCTTCACCATGCCGACGATCATCAACGGAGCGACTTCGCCGGCGGCCCGCGCCATCGCGAGGATCAGCCCCGTGAGGATTCCGGGCGCGGCGGCGGGAAGCACGACATTCACGATGGTCTCGAGCTTCGTCGCACCGAGCGCGAGCGATCCCTCCCGGACGCCGCGCGGCACGGCCGCCAAGCCCTCTTCGGTCGCGACGATGACCACCGGAACGGTCAAGAGGGCGAGCGTCAGCGCCGCCCACAGAATACCGCCGGTGCCAAGCGTCGGCGTGGGAAGGGCCCCGGCGAAGAACAGCCGGTCGATCGAGCCTCCGACGCCGTACACGAAGAAACCGAGTCCGAACACGCCGAACACGATCGACGGAACGCCGGCAAGATTGTTGACCGCGATCCGGACCATGCGCACCAGCGGCCCCTGGCGCGCGTACTCGCGAAGGTAGAGAGCCGCCAGCACCCCCAGCGGCAGGACGGCGAACGACATCAAGAACACCATCATCACGGTACCGAAGATCGCGGGGAAGATCCCGCCCTCGGTGTTCGACTCGCGTGGATCGTCGAGCAAGAACTCCCGAATTCGGGATGCGCACACCACCGTCTTGCCCAAGAATCCAAGCGCATTCGGATGGACGGCGCGGACGACCGCCGACTGCGGGACGTCCTTCGTGGCTCCGGAGGCGGTACGGACGACGAGCGAGCCATCGGGCCGCGTCTCGACGACGACCCCGTACAGATTGCCCCACTCCACCCGCTCCAGCACGAGCGCATCGGCGGGCTCGGATCTGGCGACGATTTTCGATTCATCGATCCACTGGAACTCCGCGTCTCCCAGATCGCGGTTGCCCGCCCGAATCTTGAGGCGGTAGGCGACCGGCGACCGCGCATCCTCCCGCGGGATCGGCTCTCGATCGCGAATCTCACCCATGATCTTGACGCCGTCCGACAGCGTCAGGAGGACAACTGGCCGGGGCCAGAACGCACCCGCCCCGTTCCAGATCAGGAGCACGAGGAGCCCCGCCACGAGAAGCAGATTCAGCGCGAGCGTGCCGCCGGTGAGCCACGTCATCGCGCGGCCCGGAAGATCGGAAGGGCGCTCTCTCTCGGCCATGGGTCGACTCTAGAGCGAAGAGTACTTGCGTCGCAGCCGCTGCCGCACCAGCTCCGCGACCGTGTTGACGAAGAACGTGAGCAGGAACAGCAAGAGTGCCGCGAGGAAAAGGGTGCGATAGAGCGTGCCGCCGTCCGGCGCCTCGGGAATCTCGACGGCGATGGTCGCGGACAGAGTCCGGAAGCCGTTGAAGGGACTGAGCCGCATGATCGGAGTGTTTCCGGTGGCCATGACGACGATCATCGTCTCGCCGACCGCCCGGCCGAATCCCACCATGACGGCAGCGAAGATTCCCGGGCTCGCGGTCGGGAGGACGACGCGGGTGACGGTCTGCCAGCGCGAAGCGCCGAGCGCCAGGGATCCCGAGACGAGGCTGCGCGGGACGTTTGAGAACGCATCCTCGGCGATGGCGAAGATGATCGGAATGACCGCGAATCCCATGGCGAGCCCGACGACGATCGCGTTGAGCTGATCGTACCGAATGCCGAAGACTTTCTGGAGCCACGTCGGAAACGTCCCGCCGAGAACCGTCCGTTCGATGAGCGGCTCGAGGCTCAGACACGCCGCCCCCACCAAGACCAACACGACGATGAAGAAGAACACCTCCGCACCGGCGAGGGGACGAGCTCGGAAGCGCCGCATCGTTCGCTCCCAAGAAATCCCGGCCAGGAAGATGGTAGGAGGGAGGACGACGACCATGACGGCGACGGCCGGAAGCACGCGGGAGAGGAGCGGGGCGAGCCAGAGGCCCGCGAGGAAGCCGAGCACGACCGAGGGGAGCGACGCCATGATCTCGACGACCGGCTTGACGACGCCCTTCAACGACGGGTGGAGGAATTGCGAGGCGTACATCGCCGAGAACACCCCGAACGGCACCGCCAAGAGGAGGGAGTAGAACGTCCCCTTGAGCGTTCCGAAAAGGAGCGGCGTCAACGAGAGCTTCGGCTCGAAGTCCTCCGTCCCCGAAGAAGATTGCCACACGTATTCGGGCTTGTCGTACCCCTCGTACCAGACCCTTCCGAACAGCGCCCTGAGGCTGATCTCGGGATGCGGTGCCGCGATCGCGAGCATCGCCGCGCCCTGGGTCCCGGCCACGAGCGCACCGTCCGCCTTCGGGGCGTACGCGATCGCGGACGCGCCCGGCACGGGCACGTGGCCCGACCAAAGCACGCGCTCGGAGGTCGAATACATCAGCGCCATCGCACCGCCGGCGTCCAGCGCCAGGAATCCCTTGCCTCGCGGCGAAGGAGCGAGCGCGGCTACGCGCGAGGGGAGCGTCGGAAACGATCGCGCGTGGCGCAGCGAGCGATCCGTGCCCATGAGCTGCGGAAACCAGACTTCCAGGGCGCCGTTGTCCCGCCCCACGACCAACGACCGGTCGCCGATGAGGAGCGTCAGCGCGGAAACTCCCGACGGGAAGAGGGGCGAGAACATCAGGTCGGACGGCGTCCCGTCGGCGGGAATTCGAAACCAGGCGATGCGCCCGTCGGCGAGCCCGGCATAGAGATTCGCCTGCGCGACGTCGAGGGCCATCGCGGTCACGCCCCTCGGAAGCACCGCCCGGCCACGCGATGACGATCGGATGACGGCGCCGGTCATCGCGTTCGTGGTAGCGGTCTCGCGAACGAGGACGAGCGCGTTGTCGGACGTGGCGCCGGCGACCACCAGGCTTTCCCCATCCGCGGAGATCTGACCGGCCGCGTGGACGACCGCCCGTCCGGCGTCGTCGACCACGACGGCGGAGGCCTCGGGGAGTTCCGCGGTCGCGGTGCGGCGGCCCGCCGCGAACGAGGCCGAAAAGAGGACTCGTTGAACGCGCACGCGCCCGTCGGAGCCGGCGACGACGAACGCGGTCGAGCCGGGGGGTACCGAGACGGAGCTCGCCGCGACCGGTCCAGGAACGAGCGCGACGTCCGCCAGCACCTCCCCGGTGGCCAAGCGGACGACGCGCGCGTGGCCGTCGGCGCCGAACGCCGCGGCCAGCTCCCGATATTCGTCGGTCACGACGGCAAGCGGCGCGGCGCCGGGAAGCTCGTGGGCGGCGCCGGCCGCGACCTTGGCCGCGACGGCCAAGGGCGCGACCTCGTGGACGATGAAAAAAAGGATGCCGAGGATGCTCGCGATGATCGCGAGCCCCCCGGCAGTGACGATCCATCGCGCCGCCCTGTCGGCGAAGAGGCGGCGGGGGGATGTCAGCCTCACGTCACTTCAGCTTCGGCAGCTCTTCGGCGACGTGCTGTCCGAGAAGCGGGAGGTAGCCGTCCTTGATCACGATCTCCTGCCCTTCCTTCGACAACACGAAAGCCAGGAACTCCTTGACGAGCGGGGAGAGCGATTTGTCCGGCGCCTTGTTGACGTAGATGTAGAGGAACCGCGCGAGCGGGTACTTGCCCGAGTAGACGTTCGGCGCATCGTCCGGAACGAACTCGCCGCCGTCCTTCCCCGCCAGCTTCACGGCCTTGACGTCGGAGGTCTTGTACCCGACACCGCTGTAGCCGATGCCGTACTTGTCGGCGGTGACCCCCTGCACGACGGCGGCCGAGCCGGGCTGCTCCTTGACCGTGTCTTTGTAGTCGCCCTTGTAGAGCGCGTGCTCCTTGAAATAGCCGTACGTGCCGGATGCCGAGTTGCGGCCGTAGAGGCTGATCGGCTTCCCGGCCCACGCGCCGGTCAGGCCGAGCTGCCCCCAGGTCATGATGTCGTCCGGCGCGCCGCCCTTTCTCGTCTTTGAAAAAATGGCGTCCACCTGGGGCATGGTCAGCTCTTCGAGCGGATTGTCCTTGCTGACGTAGACCGCTATGCCGTCGACCGCGACCCGAACGGCGGTCGGCTTGTAACCGTACTGCTTCTCGAAGCCATCGATCTCCTCGGGCTTCATCAGCCGGCTCATCGGCCCGAGCTGGGCGGTGCCCGCGATGAGGGCCGGCGGCGCGGTGGTCGAGCCCTTCCCCTCGACCTGGATCTTGACGTTCGGGTAGAGCTTCTTGAACGTCTCGGTCCAGAGGGTCATCACGTTGTTGAGCGTGTCCGAGCCGATCGACGTCAAGTTTCCTGAGACCTTGTCCGCCTTCATGTAGGGCTTGATCGTGCTCTCGACTTCGACGCCTTCGGCGCGGCCCGGCACCGCCGCGACCAGCGCTCCCGCGATCGCGAAGGCACCGAGTGTCTTGATCCGTTTCATGGTGTGGCTCTCCTTCAGAGTGATCAGAACTGGACCGTGAGCTGCACGCGGGCTTGCTTGTCCTTGAGCTCCGTCCCCGGCAGCGTGACGAGGCGCTTCGTCGGATCGAGCGTGGGGGATACGTTCCGGAGGGCGAGGGCCGACAGCGTCGAGAAATTCTTCCCGAACGTGATCTCGCCGATGTCGGTCTGGATCTTCAAGTTGTGCCCCTTGATGTAGTAGCCGTAGACGAGGCGATACTCCTTCTGCTTCGCGTCGGCGACGTCCTTGTCGGGCTCGAGTTCTGCTGCGCGAATCGCGAGCTCGTGCTGCGTCGGGTGAACCATGACGCCGAACTGCGCGTGCCAGCCGCGGGCGGTGACGTCGGGGCCGGCGGTCGGATTCTTCTGCTCGTCCTTCTGCTCGAAGTACTCCCCCATCGCCCAGAGCCGGCTCCAACGCCAGGCGATCTCGAAGTTGGCGGCCGTCTCGTTGTCCGGGGTCTCGAACACGCCGGGCGTCGCCGTTCCCCTCTCTACCTCGCCGCCTCGGTAGCCGAGACCGATGTGAACGATGTTGGCCTTCGTTGCGTCGTTGGCGGATTCGAAGAGCTTGTATTCGCCGAGCGGGTCGATCCAAACCCGCGCGGCGTACATCTGCTTCTGGTCCTCTTGCGGGTTGTTCTGCCCCGAGCCGTTGAAGAGGCCGACCTGGTAGCCGAACTTCTTCTCCCACGCGTAGCCGTAGAGCATGAGGCCGATGTCGCGGCTCGGGGTGAACTTGGCGTTGACGATAGAGCGGTCGACGAATTCCTGTCTCGTGTCCGACGTGAGCTCCTGCAGGCCGAACGGCACCTTGTACTGCCCGACGCGAAGGGTCGCCGCGGACCACTTCGCGAACTCGGCGTACGCGTCGGTCACGCGAGCGTTGTTGACGTTGTTGGTGGCGTCGGTCTTGAGCGGTCCGACCTCGATCTCGATCTTGTACCTCAGCCAGGGCTTGAAAACCGTCCCCTGAATGTACGGACGAATCTTGTGCACCACGAATGAGACCGAAGTGCCGTCCTCCTTGCCGACTCCCGACCCGGCCGTGTCGGCGTCGTACTGCTCTTTGTCGTCGGCGATGATCCGGAACTGGCCCCAGGCCCCGAGCGTCAGCGAGTTGTCTCCGGACTTGAAGGTCACGAAGCCTTTCGTGGGATCCGAGGCGTCGACCGTCGTCTCCGGCTTCGCTTCGGGCTTCGGCTCGTCAGCCGCCCACGCCGGGATCGCGAGCCACGCCCCCACCGCCAGACTTCCCACCAGAACACTCCAGCTGTCACCCCTCACGTTGGCCTCCGTGCGAGCCGACCCGCGCCCCGGTCACCCCAGTTGTGCACCGGTCGGAGCCGACAACTCCATTGAAAGGGCTCGCATTTGCCAGCATGTAACGTGAGTGTTAACGGCGTGTTAAATCACCCCCGGCAGGACCTCCGCTCAATAGCTCCACTGGAACTGGATCGTGCCGAGGATGTTCGTGTCGTCCTTCAGCCCCGGGAACGCGGTGTCGTCCAGGAAATTGGCCGTGCTGTTGTTGATCTTGACGGCGAAGCCTGACGACCCCTGCGCGTTGACGCCGATCTTGTAGTAGCCGATCGATGTCGAGAGCTGCATCGTGTGCTTGAAGAAGTAGTAGGCGTAGTTGATGGTCGCCTCGGTCCGCTCATCCTTGTCGAGGTCGTGGTCGTTGTCGATCCACGAGATCCGCGCGGATAGCTCGTGGTGGTCGGTCTTCCCGAGCCTGATTCCGGATTGCGCCGTCCATCCCGACTGGTCGCACGAGAACCGCCCCTCGATGAAAGCGCCGTAGCAGGAGGACGGCAGGTCGAATCCCTGATCGACCTCGTACCGCCGCGTGTAGTACTCGAGGAACAGGTTGGCCCGCTGTCGGAAGAACATCCCGAGATCGGCTTCCAAGCGCGTGTTGCGAACGTCGCTCTCGGGAATCTGCGGATTCAAGCGCACCGGCGTGTCCGTCGACTGATACCAGGCGATCCCGCCCTGGACGCGGACGCCGAGCGACGGCGGCTGATCGATCACGTCCTCGATGTCGAGAAACGGACCGGAGGATGTCGCGGTCAGGCGCGCGGCGTACCCGAGACTCCTGTCGATGTTCTGCGACTGCGCCAGGCCGGTGCCATTGAACGCGCCTACCTTGTACTGGACTCGCTGGGTGTCGGTCCCACCGAAGAACATGGCGCCCCGATCACGGCTGGGCGCGAAGAAGTCCGACGCGATTCCTCGCGAAGTCATCTGGAGCTGCTTGTCCGAGACCAGCTCCTGGCGTCCGAACGGAACCTTGAACTGACCGATCCGCGCGCGCGCGGCCGCCTTCGGAGCCAGGTCGATGTACCAATCGAGGAGCTTGACCGACCGGCCGTCCTGGTCCTGGGGTCCCTGCGTGACGTTGACGCCCGGAAAATCCGACACGCCACCGGCGGTGAACACAGGCGGGATGAAAATGGCGCGAAGCCCCTCGTCGTTCCCCGCCAAATCGAGCTCGAGGACGTAGCGGATCCACGTCTTCCACAGAGAGCCCTGGGCCGCGAGTCGGAGCCGCCGGACCTGGAACGAGGGCTCCGTGCGGCCGTTGTTCTCGATCGAGAAGGGGGGAAAAGTCTGCGTCAGGTTCGAGCGCTGATACAGGTCACGATTCAGCTCTTGGAACCTGAATTGGCCGTAAAAGCTGATGTTGATCTTCGTGGTCCCGTCCTGCGAAGCGATGGTCACACCCTGTCCGGGCTCCGTCTCGATCGTCGCTTGCGCGTGAGCCGCGCCCCATGTCGTGACGCACACCACGGCCGCCACGACCTTCACCCCTCGAACCGTCATCGGCCGTTCCCCTTCGCCCGAATCTCTCGGCGGCGCTCGTCGTAAGCGGCGCCCGAGCAGGCGGCCGGGATTCTGGAGAGGTCATGTCACGGAGTTGTGACACACCTGGAACGAGCGAGCGACGGAACTCCCGAAGTCTGGTCACACAATAGTCACACATCCTTCAGCGAACCGTCTCGCGCAGAAGATCTCCTATCCCTGGGTTGAACACTTCATCCAAAGGAGGAATCTCAGTGAGAACACTTGCAGTCGGGGGGGCGATTGTGCTGGCCGCGGCCGCTTGGTCCGGCGACGCGCTCGCCGCACCCTGTGCGAACACCTGCACGACGCCGCAGGTCAACATCGTGTACTTCGGCGCCACGGCGGTCAATCAATCGATCAATCTCGCCATGTCCAATCTCTACGGCGATCCGGTCAATACGTGCACCGGCGTCATCAAGGTCTACCAGTGCATGCGCGATCTCAACAACGACACCGTTCCCGAGACCTGCGTGCGCGCCTTTGTCGGGGACAACCTCGGATCGTGCGAGGGCGTTCAGGCTATGGACGAGAAGCTCTCCAACTTCAACGTGTGCGACCCCGGCGCCGCCGGCGCTCCGAACAGCGGTGCCGCGGGTCTCAAGGCGGCGAGCCTCATCAACGACGAGGCCGGTCACCCGCTGTACGCCAATTACAGCGGCGCCGACGTTTCCTACGCGCTTTGCGAGCCGGTGGTCAACGGAGCAGTGATCCAGCGCCCGAGCGTTTTCGACGACACCGAGCAGAACGTCTTTGCCAACGGCTTCGGATTCATCGTCAATCGGGGGATCGAGAGCCTTTTGAACGCCCGAGCGAAAACGTCACCGCCGTCCTGCGCCTATGGCGCGGGCGACTGCCTCAAGCTGGATCTCAACATTTCCGCCGCCAAGGGTAAGGCGATCTTCGGCAACAACAACTTGTGCGATTGGCGCTGGCTCTCGAAGGACATCGATCCCTCGGTCGTCCGGAACATAGGCACCGTGATGCGCAATAGGTTGTCCGGCACGCGCAGGAACCTGAACGTGACGGTTCTTCAGGACCAGGCTCCCGGACAGGGGAACATCTACACCTCGGGCTCGGGCGCCATGGTCACTCAGGTCAACGGCAATCACTGGTGCGGCGACACGGCGGCCCTTTGCGGCGAGAACCAGGCGACGGGGGTGCTCGGCGGCGGCGCGGTATCGGCGGCGTGCACCGGGTCGAACGCGAACACGATCGATCTCGGCTACCTTGGCGTCGATCGGTTCACCAACGTCGACAACGGCACGCCGGCCGATCCGCACGACGACTGGGCGATCCGCAACAACTCCGCGGACAACTATGACCCGATCAAGTACGAAGGACACGATTTCAACAAGGCCGCGATGCGCTGCGGTCGGTATCAGTTCTGGTCGATCGAGAAGAACTATTACGACAACGACGCCAACGTCGCGATCAACGGCCGGACCGGCTACTACGCCCCCCTGGGAAGCATCCGGGAGAAGGCGGTTCAGGAGCTGATCAATCAGGTCGTGACCGACTCGGTCAGCGACCCGACGCTCATCCCGCTCTCCGCGATGTACTTCTCGCGGGCGCGCGACGGCGCGGCGCCATTCCCCAGCAAGCCCTACGACGCGTTCTGCAACGAGCCGTAATTGGAGCCGATGATGACACGCAACGCATTCTCGATGAGGCGCACCGCAGCCCTCGTCCCCCTCATTCTGGCGCTTCTTGCGATCGCCGTGAGGCCGATCCGGGCGGTCGACACTTGCATCACGCCGGATCCGGGGGACGTCTACTACGTCGCCTATCAAAACAGCCCCGCTGGTCCCGAGTACATCGTCGATCTCGGATCCAAGGACCAGTTCCTCAACGCGACGACGAAGCTCACGTTCGCCGACATCCGCGCCGCGGATTTCGCGACGGTCTTCTCGCCGACGGCGCCGAACCTGTGGATCGCGCTCTTCGGCGTGCGCAACCCCGTGACGCGGGATGCGATCGTCGCCGCCAACGGCCCGAAGGACCAGTTCTCGCTCGACAACAGCTCGATCATCGGTGCGTCGCAGCAAATCGACTCGTGGGCGACAGGTCTCCCGCAGTTCGCCAACCCGCTGGGCGGCGGGCCGTGCAGTCTCAACGCCGGGTCGTTCCCGGGCCGCGTGTTCGGGTCCTATCAAGACACTCTTAACGGCGGGGCACAGGGCTCGATCTCCGGAAACCTCGTCTGGAACACCGAGACGCGCCTTTCGAACTCCGCCGGAACGCGGACCAATACGGCGAAGATCAAGTTCTTCGACGCGCAGGGGAATCCGGCTGCCGGCACGAGCTCGAGACGTCCCATCGGGTATTGGAAGGCGTATACCGACGGTACCGCCGAGTATTGGCCGGATTTCGACGGCGATCTGCTTCCCGACGTCGCCGCCGGAACCGATCCCGAGGCGGATCTCTGTCCTCAGGTCGCCAGCAGCGACAACACGGACGCCGACGGCGACGGGCATGCGACGCCGTGCGATTGCCAGCCGGCCAATCCGGCGATTTGGGGATTGGTCCCCACGGAAGTGGTTGCTGTATCGGTCGCTCCGGACAAGCAAACGATCAGCTGGAGCGTCCCGTCGCAGTTCTTCGGAACGAATCCCGTGTACGACGTCTTCAAGGCGACGCAGAGCACGGCAGGCGCGAGTCCCACGTGGACCTGCCTGTCGGGCGACCAGCTCGGTACCAGCCTGTCCGATCCCCTGACACCACTCTCAGGGAACGTGTTCTTTTACATCGCTCGAGGGCAGACCGCCTGCGGCAATGGAACGCTGAACCGACCTGGCGACGCCAAGCAGGTCGGCAACCGCGACACCGCCGCTCCGACCTGTCCGTAGTTGGCTGAACTCGGGCCGGCCGGCCCGATCAGAAGGGGCGCGTGGGGGGACTTCACCCCTCCTCCCCGCGCGCCCCGGTAGTTTCGGATGAGGGGTGATGAGGCCGCGGCCCTTGCGGCATCGAGGGGTGAATGAATCGACTCGCGATCGTGCTTTGTGCGGCGCTCGCCAGCGGCCCGGCCCTCGCGGCCGGTGGCTCCGTCGCCGGAATCATCGTCGACAAGGATGGGCCGGTCGTCGGTGCGGTGGTCGCGCTCGTCGTGTCGGAAGCGGGGCCCGCCCCCAAGGCGGTCGTCACCGGCGCCGATGGTCGCTACACCTTCACCGGGGTCTCGGCGGGCCAATACAACGTCAGCGCGTCGTTCGCGGGCGGCGACCCCGTCGCTTCGAAACCGTTCGCCGTCGCGAACGGCGTCGCCGTCGAGGTGCCTCCGTTGTCGCTCGAGGTCGAGACGATCGAGGTCAACGCGAAGACCGACGAGGTTCCCGTCAGCGGGAACACCACGACCGGCGAGACATTTCAAGCTTCCAAGCTCGAGTACATCCCGACGGCGCGCTCCTACACCGAGGTCCTCAAGATCGCCCCGGGAGTTTCCGAGGACTCGGGCGGGGGGAACTCCACCGCGCCGACAGGGATCTCGGTCTACGGCTCGTCGGCACAGGAGTCGTCCTACATCATCGACGGGGTCAATACAACCTCGATCGACACCGGCCGCCCGTCGACCAACATCAACTACGACCTGATCGACAAGATCGAAGTCAAGACTGGCGGGTACAACGCCGAGTTCGGAGGCGCGCAAGGCGCGGTCGTCAACGTGACGACGAAGACCGGCTCGAACGAATTCGAGGGCTCGCTGAATCTCCTCTTCTCTCCCGATCGCCTCGCCTCGGAGCCGGAAGCCAACGAGGTCGGAACGGAGCTCGCGCGACCCGGCGGTCGTGAGATCTCCGGAACCGTCGGCGGACCGATCGTCAAGAACAAGGCGTTCTTCTTCGCGGCCATCTCGTCCCGCGTCTACTCCGGGCTCTCTCCCCAGCGCTACCTCGATCTCCTCAACCAGGGACAGCCCGGGACCGGACGCACCGTCGCCGAGGACAGCGACAATTCGGGGCTCTACTCGGCGAAGATCACCTGGCAGGTGACCGCGTCGAACCGCCTGACGGCGACGTTCTTCTCGGACCCGCGCTCCGCCAGCTTCCGCGACGAGCTCGGTGGGTACGGCGGCGACTACGACTTGAACTCGGGGACGACCAGCACCTCCCTCGATTGGCAGTCGATCATCAAGAACCGATGGGTGCTCGCGGCGTCGGGGGGATTCCATCACGAGAACGCCGAGATCTCGCCGACGATCGACCGGAAGGCGGCCAACCCGGTCGGCGCCGACCGGCGCCTTTCCTACCAATCGATTCGCGTGAGGCTCAACGACACCACGTCGGCCGGCGGGGCCGTCGGCGATCTGTCGCTCAAGTCGGGACCCTACGCGTACTCCGGCGAGACCAACGGCGGCAGGCGCTTCATCAAGACGTCGCTGGAAGGGTCGTTCCGCAAGCACACCCCGAAGATGGGGCTGGAGTACGAGCCCTCCGATTTCCAGCAGAGGCTCGACTACGGCTACGGCACCGGGATCGCACTTGAATGGAGCGAGGCAACCGCGGCGAACAGCAACCAACCCGAGCAGCTCGTGGGTGTGAGACGCTGCTGGGGCGACGGGAACGGGGCCTGCCTCGACTGGGCCCACCAAGTGGACGCCCAGGCGAAGACCGGCTCGATTCGCGCCTATGCACAGGACCAATGGCACGCGACCGACAACCTGACGCTCAACTACGGGCTCCGCTGGGACTCGCAGACGATATCCGATGCCGCCGGCACGAAGCTGGTCAAGATCGATGGAAGCTTCGCCCCTCGGTTGGGCTTCACTTGGGACCTCCTGGGCGAAGGGCGCTCGAAGCTGTATGGAAGCGCGGGACGGTACTACGACAACGTGCCGCTCCAGGTGATGAGCCGAGCGTTCGCGCCGCGCATCACGATGACCCGCCTCTATCGGACGCGGAATTGGAGCTACCAGGACTTCATCAGCAGCTTCAACGTCGGTCCCGAGCAGTCGGGATACGGCTTGTGCGCTACCAACACGCCGGCGGACGACTTCAACGTGCCGACGTGCTGGGACTTCGAGAGCGCCGACCTCGTGTCCGATCCGACGAAGACCTCGGGGTTCGTGGACAAGATTTACTCGCCGAACGGCCTCTTGAACTCGGGCAACCCGCGCGGCCTCTTCCGTCCCGAGGTCGTCGTGAATTCGGGCTCGCTCTATCGCTCGCCGATCGATCCCGACCTGAAGGGAGCGTCGACCGACGAGGTGATGATCGGCTACGACTGGACCTTCAAGCGATCCTGGACTGTGGGCGCCCGCATGATCGGCCGCCGCCTGAACGACGCCATCGAGGACATCAGCCTCGACCTCGGGCACACGTTCATCATCGGAAACCCGGGCGGCCCGTATCGGTTCTACGTCGATCCGCAGAATCCGGATCTCTGGAACCCCAACTACGTTCCCGGGTCGCCGACGCCCTCCAACAAGCCGGGCCTCGCCCAGCTCTACGGCTGCGGCGTCGGAGCGGTCTGCACCGTCACCTCCGATATGACGCGGGCGCTCGGTTATGGCGCAATTCCTCCCGCAGAGCGGAAGTTCAAGGGGTACGAGCTGTCGCTGAACAAGCAGCTCACCGACAAGCTCTGGTTCACGCTGTCCTACCTTCACTCGAGGACGACGGGAAACTACCGCGGTCGGTATTTCGCCGAAACCGAAGAGCGCGACCCCAACCAGACCGAGGCGTTCGACGTGCCGGCGCTCGCCGTCAACACGAGCGGGAGGCTGCCCCAGGACCGCCCCGAGCAAGTGAAGTTCTACGGCAGCTACCGTGCGACGACGAATCTCACGCTCTCGGGGACGCTCCGCCTGCTCTCCGGCACGCCGATCGACGCGACGACCGACCCGCTGGGCGGCACGACGCCGTTCCTCGGACCCATTTTCCTCCTCGGGCGCGGCTCCGCCGGGCGCACGCCGACGCTGACCAACGTCGATCTCGGACTGGCCTACGACGTCCGGGATTCCAAGAAGATCAAGCTGACGTTCATGGCCGACGTCTTCAACGTGCTCAACGAGCAGAAGGCCGTCCGGGTGGATTCGCAATTCCTGGCCGCCGGCCTTTGGAGAGGCGTCCATTACGATCCGACGCTGGGGTTCTTCTACCAGGACGAGGGGCGTGGTGAGCCGTACGACGGCTACGTCGACACGGTCTTCGGGAACGGCGATGGACTTCTGACCCCCGACGAATGGAACCGGTGGGCGGGATCGTTCGAAGGGCGCTTCCAGAACACCGAGCAGCTCTACCAGTTCCTCCGCTCGGAGACCTTCACCACGACCGTCGACGGAACCGTCATGAACGTGCCGGCGTATCCGGGATTCCAGAACTGCTCGGCAACGCTCCCCTCGGATTTCTCGAAGTGCGGCGCGCTCAACTCGAACTACGGCAAGTCGACGCAGCTCGAGGCGCCGAGGACGATCCGCCTCGGCGTTCGGCTGACCTTCTAGAGGACTTCGACATGAAGGACGTGCGCCCGCTCTTCGTCATGCTCCTCGCCGCGGCGTTGGCCGACGGCGGAGCCACCGCCCAGATGGATCCGCTCCTTCCGCATGGAGCGCCCGAGATACCTCGCGCCGACCGGACCGCCCCAGGACCGTCTCCCGAGGATCTCGGGCTCTCCGCACCTTTGCTCTCCGTCGACCGATTCTCCGACGAGGCCGGGACGCTGCTGAGGCGGAGCGCCGATCGGACTTTGCCGAAGCCCAACGAACCGTTCTCCCTGGACGACCCGCATTTCGCGGTTCGAGTCTCGGGACCGGGAGAAGCGTCGGGGGAGTGCTACAACCTCGACGTCCGACCGGCCTTGCCCAACCGCTACTACGTCTTTTACGACTCTCTCAACTATTACCGGATCGGCCAGTTCCCGGTGATCGAGAAGGCGCCCGGCGATCCGGGCTATTCCGACCTCTGGGATATCTGGAAGATCGTCACCCCCGACACGTTTCGGGAGACGAATTGGGTCCGAGATGCCGACACGGTACGGCGATTGCTGGCCGACCCGTCGAGCGGATTCCGAGGGGGGTCCACCGGGATTTACCTCAACGCTCCCGTGGTCCCCGAAGGTACCAAGGCCGGAAGCAAAGCCGAAGGGAGGGGAGGAAGCGCCAGCATGCTCTACGCGTGGTACCGCGGGATGCGCGCGCCGTTCCTCTACTTCGAGGGAAGCCTGCACCTCGACCCCGAGGGCCGGATCCCGGTCTCGAGACTCAGCGTGTCCGCGGCTGACGCTCGCTGGCCCTCCGGCGCGCCGGCATCGGCCGCCGCCTGGCCGAAGGGGAAGGGATACTCGCCGCTCGTGACGATTGTCGACGGCGTCGGTAAGCCCGTGGTCAAGGGCACCGTCAACTGTCCGATCGTCGGGACGGCCACTCCGTAGACGAACCACTTGCTTCGGTCGGTGGGGGAACCTAGCTTTCCGCTACCGTGGATCGATCGTCCCGTCCTCGACCGCCGATCGTCATTCGTGTCGGCGCCGCGCTCCTGGCCCTCGGCTACTGCGGCGCTGCGGGCGCTCAATCGAATCTCGAAGGCACTCGCCCGATCCTGAAATCGATCCTCGAAGCCTCGGACCTGAATGAAGGCGAGCGGCGGATCCTCGAGGCTCGATTCGATACGCTCGCCCAAGACGTCGCGGGCAGGTTTGGAGCCATCCGCTCTCCCGAGAGGCGCGCCCGCCGTTTGCATCGCTGGCTCCACGAGCGCGTGTTCGAGCACTATCGGGCTGACGCTGACGGGATCGACGACGCGATCGTGAGAGGGGATTTCAACTGCGTCTCCTCCGTCCTCGTCGAAGGATTGCTCGATCGCGCGGTGGGGCTCACGCCGACGATCATCGCCGAGCCCCACCACCTCCTGCTGCGACTGACCCTGCCGACGCGCACCGTGGAGATCGAGACGACCTCCAAAATCGGATTCGACACGCTGGGACGCGCCTCGGCGGGCACACGGTTGCTTCTGGCGGATCGGGACTATGAAGCGGGCCCGGACGCCGCCCGCGGCGACCCGGAACTTCGGCAGGGGAGCGCCGACCGGCGTCCGGAGGTTCCGTTCGCCCAGGGCGCGGCCTTCGTGTGGCACAACGCGGCGGAGCGGGCGCTCGCTCGAGGAGAGGGGCGCGCGGCGGCCGAGCACCTGCTCGCGGGTGAGACGCTTTATCCGGGCGTGGCGGGGTGCGGCGAGAGCCTTCAGACCGAGCTTGGCAGGGCCTTCCGGCTGGAGTACGACGCGGCCCGGTTCGACGATGCGTACGTGACCGCGGCGATCGGCGTGCGGCTCGGACCGAGCGTGGTCTCCGCTCGCGACCGCCTGATCGCCGCGGCCGCCCAGCGCGTCGAGCGCCTCGTCGATGCCGGGGACGTCGGCCAGGCCGAGGACGTGCTCGTCGAGCTTCGGGGAATGCTCGGGGACGAGTCGAATCGGTTCGAGCGGCACGTTCTGCCGATGATCGTCGCCGCCTCCGTGAGGGTCGGCGACTGGGAGCGGGCGGCGTGTCTGTCCGACCGGTACGGCGACGTCGAGCTGGACGCGGTCGAGGCCCGCCGGCTTCAAACCTGGGTGCGCGGCCGGCGCAGCGAGGCGGAAGCCGTTCGCTAGCCCACACGGCGGCCTGCAAGTTACAACGACTTTACGCGGGTGTAACGCCGCTGCGACGATCCCTCCGTACCGTGACCCCGGGAAGCGGGGGGCTCGGAGTGAAGCAGAGTCTGCTCGTGGTGGAAGACGAGAGCGACATCGCCGAGTTCTTGCAGCACGTCTTCTCCAAAGAGGGATTCAGGGTCGACGTCGCGCGCGACGGGCTGAGCGCCCTGGACGCGATACGGCGCGGGCCGCCGGATCTGGTCGTTCTCGACTGGATGCTCCCGGAAGTGTCCGGCATCGACGTGCTGAAGGAGATCAGGGCTCGCAACGAGACGCGGATGGTCCCGGTGATCCTGCTGACCGCACGACGCGAAGAGATCGATCGTGTGCTGGGGCTCGAGCTCGGCGCCGACGACTACGTCACCAAGCCGTTCTCCTCCCGTGAGCTGATCCTGAGGATCCGCGGGCTCCTGAAGCGCGGCGAACGGCAGGCCGATCCCAGGGAGGGCGCGCTCAAGATCGGTCCGATCGAGATCCATGCCGCCGATCACCGCGCTCTCGTCGGGGACAAGATCCTGAATCTGACGGTGACGGAATTCCGTCTCTTGGAAGACTTGGTGCGCGCGAAGGGACGGGTCAGGACGCGGGAGGCCCTGCTCTCCGAGGTCTGGGGATACGACTCGGACGTTCTCTCCCGCACGGTCGACACGCACGTGAGGCGGCTGCGCGCCAAGCTCCGCGGGGCGGCCGATTGGCTCGTGACCGTTCGCGGCGTCGGTTACAGAATTCAAGATCCGGCCGAAGAGAGCTAGAGTCCGAGGGATCGTCCGCGGTGAGAGAATGCGCTTGCCATGATGCGCATCGCGGCGATCGACGTCGGAAGCAACTCCATCCACATGATCGTCGCCGAGGCCCGCCCCGACGGACACTTCGTCGTCCTCGATCGCGCCAAGGAGATGGTCCGTCTGGGCCGAAAGAGCCTGACCACCGGCCGGCTGAGCCGCAGGGCGATGGACCTCGGGATCAGCACGCTCAAGACGTTCAAGAGCATCGCCGTGCGCCATGGGGTGACGCGCATGAGGGCCGTCGCCACGAGCGCGGTGCGCGAGGCGCAGAACGGCGGTGAGTTCATTCAGCGGATCTTCGACGAAGTCGGTCTGCGCGTGCGGGTCATCCCCGGCCGCGAGGAGGCCCGGCTCATCCACTTGGGGGTCGCGCAGGTCGAGGACCTGGATGGGGCGCCGTCGGTGCTGCTCGACATCGGCGGAGGCAGCGTCGAGATCGTCCTGGTGGCCGAAGGGCGCGCGGTCGAGCTCCACAGCCTGAAGCTGGGCGTCTCGCGCATCAGCGAGGCGTTCTTCTCTCAGGATCCGCCCCGGTCCAAAGAGGTCCGGCGGCTCGAAGAGTACCTTCGCACGGAGATGGAGCCGGCCTTGGCCCAGGCGGCGCGCCGGCGGGTGCGACGGGTCATCGGAACGTCCGGCACGGTGCTGACTCTCATCTCGATGGCCGCGCACAGGCTGGGTGTCCATCCGGGTGCCCAGATCCACGGGCTGCAGGTACCCGCCGAAGCGATCGGAAACCTCCGACGCTCACTGGTGCGAGCCGACCGGGACTCCCGCCTCGCCATGCGTGGCACGGACCCGAAGCGGGTCGATCTGATCGTGTCAGGGGCGATTCTGGCCGACGTCGTCCTGCGGCGACTCAAGGCGCCAACCATACAGGCGTGTACCTGGGCCCTTCGGGAGGGACTCCTTCAGGACTTCATCTCCCGGCACGCGAAGGGGATCGAGGAATCGGCCCGGATCGCGGACGTGCGGCGCCGCAGCGTCGTCCGCCTCATGCGGCGCTTGGGCAGCCCCCAGGCCCACAGCGAGCAGGTGGCCCGTCTGTCCCTGCGGCTCTTCGACCAGCTTCGCGGACGTCTCGGTCTCAAGGCCGAGGCCCGAGGATGGCTGGAATCGGCGGCCCTTCTTCACGACGTCGGCCACCTGATCGAGCACGAGGAGCATCACCGGCATTCCTACTACCTCATCGTCAACTCCGAGCTCTACGGTTTCCAGAGGGATGAGATCGAGGCGATCGGTCAGATCGCGCTGCACCACCATCGCAAGGGGATGCCCAAGCCCGGCGAGGCGGGAGGGGAGCCGCTTTCTCCCGAGACCTGGCGTCAGGTGAAGGCCTGCACCGCACTCCTCCGCCTGGCCGAGGGGCTCGACAGGAGCCACTACGGGGCCGTTCGCGACGTTCGCATTCGGGGGCGCGGGCACCGCGTGACCGTCGATCTGTCGACGCAGAACGAAGCGGCGCTCGAGGTGTGGGAAGCGCGGCGGCGCACCGATCTCCTCGAGAAGCTCCTCGGCGTAGAGGTCGTGCTGCGCGTGCACAAGCAGCGAGCGCGCCTCCAGAAGAAGCGCGGGTGGCCGAAAAAAAAGAGGGGACGCCGCTGACGGCGTCCCCATTTCTATCTGATATCTATTGGCTTTTCGTAGCGCGCGAGCTACTTCTTCGCGGCCTTCTTCTTACCGCCCGACTTGGCGGCCTTCTTCTTCGTTGCCATCGCTGTTCACCTCCCTCCGGAGATCGTCGCGTCGACGACCGGCATTCTCGAACCCGGTGCCGAATATAAAGGACCCCTCCGGCATGTCAAGATGGAAATGCGTCGTCAACCGCGTCGCGTCGTCGCTCGCTCTCTCAAGAACCACGACTGAGCGTTGACCGCGGGCGCCTCAGGATCGTTGGCGACGCGCGAGTACGACCCGTCGGAGTGCATCACGCGCGCCTTGGTCGTGTCGGCCAAGTAGGCGCCGAGGATTTCTTCGCGCACGACGGTGACGAGGCGCGGATCGGAGACCGGGAAGAGCACCTCGACACGGCCGTTCAGGTTTCGCGGCATCAGGTCGGCGCTGCCGAGGTAAGCCTCCTCGTCGCCACCGTTCCGGAAGAAGAAGATCCGGCTATGTTCGAGGAACCGGCCGACGATCGACACGACCCGAATATTGTCGCTCACGCCGGGAATCCCAGGGCGGAGGCCACACATGCCGCGGACGACGAGGTCGATGGTGACGCCGGCCTGGGACGCGCGGTAGAGCTGTCGGATCATCCTACGATCGACCAACGCGTTCATTTTCAAGGCGATGTGGCCGCGGCGGCCGGCTTTCTGGTGCTCGATCTCGCGCTCGATCAAGGCTTCGACCTTCTCCCGCAGGTTGATCGGCGCGACGGCGAGTTTGACGTAGTCCGTCTTCGCCGAGTACCCGGTCAGATAGTTGAACAGATCGGTGGCGTCGGCCCCGATCTCCTCGTCGCAGGTCAGAAGGCCGAGGTCGGTGTACTGCTGGGCGGTGAGGGCGCTGTAGTTCCCGGTCGACAGATGGGTGTAGCGGCGGATCCGGTCACCCTCCTTCCGGACGACCAAGGCCACCTTGGCGTGGGTCTTCAATCCCAGGAGCCCGTAAACGACGTGGACACCCTCGCTTTCCAGGGCGCGGGCCCATTCGATGTTTCGCTCCTCGTCGAATCGGGCCTTGAGCTCGACGAGCACCGCGACTTGCTTCCCTTCCTCGCGAGCCTCCAGCAGAGCCTTGACCACCGGCGAGTTCCGGCCGACCCGGTAGAGCGTCATCTTGATGGCCAGCACGTCCGGGTCGACCGCGGCCGCCCGGAGGAAGTCGAGCACCGGTCCGAACGAGTCGAAGGGGTGATGCAGGAGGATGTCCCGTTCGCGCACGGCGGCGAAGACGTCGATCTCCTTCCCTTCGAGCGCGCGGGGGACCGCGGGGAGGAAGGGTGGCTCCTTCAGGTCGGGGCGATCCACGGCGTACAGCGAACCTAGGTTGACGAGGGCCAGAGGGCCGTCGACCATCTCCGCATCGGCCCGGTCGCACTCGAGGTTGACGAGCAGGTCGTCGAGGATCCGCGCCGGCATGGCCGTCTCGACCGTCAGGCGAGTCACGAACCCGAACTGGCGCTGGTGAACGCTCTCTTCGATCGTCTCGAGCAGGTCGCCCGCCTCCAGCTCCTGAATGACCAGATCGGCGTTGCGCGTCACGCGGAAAGGGTGGACTTCGACGATCTGCGTTCCGGGGAACAACGAATCGAGATTAGCCGCGACGAGCTGCTCGAGGGCCACGAACGCAACGCCGTCGGGATCCGGAAGCCGGGGGACGGGGACGAATTGGGGTAGCGTCGCAGGCACCTTGACGCGGGCAAAGTGCTCGCGCCCCGCCGCGTCTCGAACGACGACCGCGAGATTGAGGCTGAGATTCGAGATATGCGGGAACGGCCGTGACGGGTCGACGGCGAGCGGGGTCAGGACGGGGAACACCGAGGTCTCGAAGTACTTTCCCAGCTCGATCCTCGAATCGAACGGCAGCGCGTCGTAGTCGAGAACTCGGATCCCCGCCGCCGCGAGCTGCGGGGCAAGGCGATCCCGCCACATGACCCGGGCCTCGTGCTTGATCTCGTTGGCGAGACGCCGTATCGCGACCAATTGCTCGGCAGGAGACAGGCCGTCTGGTCCAGTCTCTTGGACGCCGGCGGCCACCTGTTGCTTCAAGCCGGCGAGCCGGATCATGAAGAATTCGTCCATGTTCGAGCCGAAGATCGAAAGAAACCGAACTCGCTCGAGCAACGGGACGGACGGATCGTCCGCCTCCTCGAGAACGCGCCGCTGGAACTCGAGCAGCGCCAGCTCCCGGTTGACGTAAAGCTGCGGCGCGTCGAGATCCGCGACGAATTGCTGTGGACGATCGCCGATTTCAGCCATGGAAGACCAACAGTAAGTCTCGATTCCTCGTGTGACAAATCTGTTACGGGGTGAGAATTCTACGGCGGCGGCGTTTGCTCGCGATATCGAGGCCGAACAGGCGGATTTTTCGCTGCAGCGTCCGGACCCCGATCCCCAGCATCTCGGCGGAGTGGGTCCGGTTGCCTCCGGCCTGCTCGAGGGTCGCGCGGATCAGCTCGCGCTCCATCTCCCCGAGCGTCGAGCCAGCGGCGACGGTCGTGCGCCCGGGCGCCGAGCGCTCGCGAAGCACCGAAGGCGGGAGATCCTCCGGCTCGATCCGGTCGCCGCTCGACGACACGAGGACGCTCTCGAGGATGTTCTTCAGCTCGCGGACGTTGCCCGGCCAGTGATAGGCCTGCAGGGCCTCGAGCGCAGTAGCCGAGATCGCCTTCCTCGGCACGGCGTTGTCCCGCGCGAGCTCTTCGAGGAACGACTCGACCAGCGCGGGGATGTCCCCCCGGCGTTCCCGCAGAGGCGGTACGTGGATCGTGACGACTTTGAGGCGGTAATAGAGATCCCGGCGGAACGTTCCCCCTTCGACCATCGCCTCGAGGTCGGAGTTCGTCGCCGCGATCACGCGTACGTCGACCCGGACGTTCTGGTCTCCGCCGACGCGCATGAACTCTCTCTCCTCGAGCACGCGGAGCAGCTTCACTTGGGTCGCCAGGTCCGTCTCTCCGATCTCGTCCAGGAAGATCGTCCCGCGGTGCGCGATCTCGAACTTGCCGCGTGCACGCGCGTGGGCCCCCGTAAACGAGCCCTTTTCGTGGCCGAACAGCTCCGATTCGATGAGGTTCGCTGGGATCGCGGCGCAGTTGATCCCGAGGAACGGGAAGTCGCGGCGCGGGGAGTTGAAGTGGATGGCGCGAGCGACCAGCTCCTTGCCCGCGCCGCTCTCCCCGAAGACGAGGACGGTGGCGCGGAGCGGGGCGACACGGAGGATCCGATCGATCACCGCGCGCATCGCGGGAGAGTGGCTGACGAGGCTCTTCACGCCGTAGTTTCGAGACACCTCGTGCTGGAGGAGGGCCAGGCGCGAGTCGAGGTCGTGCCGCTCCAAGAGGCGCACCAGTCGCGCGCGCAGCTCGAAGGCATCCGCCGGTCGAACGACGTAATCGTCGGCACCTTCCCGAAGCAGGCGGACCGCATCGAGGATGCGCGGGGCGTCGACGATCAAGAGAATCGGCATCGAGGGCGCCTCGCGGCGAAAAGTCTCGATGAGCCTGTCGTGCACCGCACGATCGAGATCGATCAACGCGGCGTCGTGGGGCCGGCGTTCGTTGAGCTCGAACGCCTGCCGCCCGCTGACGGCGAGTGTCGCGGTGTATCGGGAACGGGCCAAGACGCTACGGATGCGCTCCGCGTGCTCACGGTCGGGGTCGAGGACAAGTACTCGTTTTTGGTCCGGAGCCAACCCGCCCACGATACGCATTATATAGATGAGGTACTGAACCCAGCCAAGGTGGCGCAGTCAGACTCCAAATCGGCCAAACTGACCGTCGCACTAGGGCGACCGCTTGTTTTCCCTCGGAAGATCGAGGGATTCAGCCTGGTATAGCTCTTGATAGCTCTATGGATTGCCCGCGGATCGTGTCGGGGAGGGAGGCGCCGTGGCCAGCAGGAAGACGACCGCCAAAGTCGAGCCCAAACACAAAGTGATCGACTTCAGCTTCGGGACGCAGACGTACCAGATCGACCCGGACCGACAAAAGGTCTACCGGCGCTTCGTCGAAATCGAAACCGGCAGGGCCTCGACGATCTTCGCGAGCTGGCGTGCGAGTAACGCGTAGCGCGGCATCGCGTCTCGCCATCTCATTCGGAGCGGCGGTCCTCATAGCGGCCGCGCCTCGTTCCTCCTCGGACGAGATTTCCTGGGTTCGCAAGGACGGCACTCCAGGCTGGAGCACCGTCATCGCAAAGGACGCGCATTCCGAGGGCGGCGCCTCGCGGCCGCTCGACGCGCCGGTCTGGTTCGCGAAGTTCCCCGCCGTCACGATGAAGCTCGCCCCGAGCGGTTCGTTCGAGATCGCCTCGGCGCGCGGCAAGGTCGTCCTGGTCGATTACTGGGCCTCTTGGTGCGCCCCCTGCATCCAGGAGCTTCCGCACCTCCAGAAGCTGCACGAGTCCAGAAGCGAGAAAGGCTTCGTGGCGCTCGCCGTCAATGCCGACCAGGGTCCAGACGCCGCGGCGGCGTCTGCCAAGAAGCTCGGCTTGTCGATGATGATCGGCGTCAACGACACCAAGGTCTACCGCGACCTCGGTGTGAGAACCCTGCCGACGATCTTCATCATCGACAAGGAGGGACGCACGCGAGCTCACTGGGACGGGTATCGCCCCGGGTTGGAGAACGACATCGCCGCCACGGTCGACAAGCTCCTGGCGGACGACGCCACTGGGACGACGCGGGAGGTCGCGCAGGTTCTCCAGGGACAAGGGAAGCTCGGAGTGCGCTGGTCCCGCGACCTCGCGGGCTCCGCCGACGGCGTCGTCGGAGTGTCTGCGGGGCAGGATGGCGGGCTGCGCGTCGTCGCCTCCGGCGGCGGAGAGCTCGTCTCGTTCGATCCACAAGGTGAAGTGATCGCCCGGCTCAAGGTGTCCGGCACCGCGGGACGGCTCGAGCCGTTTGGAGCGTCGGCCGACGGGTCGCGCGAGATCGTCGGCTACCGGCGTGGAGGGACATCTCTCGACGTGATCTCTTTGCGCAGCGGGGCCGAGCGGGCGGTCGGATCGCCCGCACCGGTGCTCGACGTGGCCGTCCAAGCGGAGTTTCCAGGCGATGCCCGCCGCATCGCGCTGGCGACGGTCGGCGGCGCGGCGCTCGTCGGCGCCAGCGGACAGCGGGCCGCTCCGATCGACGGCGCGGCGGGTGTGCGCTCCCTGGCGGCGCTTCCGGGTCGCGGTTTCCTGGGCCTCGACGAGCACGGCGCGATCGGCGGCCTCGACCCGTCGACGCCCGCGTGGTCTCAGACCGCGGACGGAGCGCAGGGGATGCTCGCCGCTCGGGAAGGGGGCGCGTTCGTCGGGGGAGCCGGTGTCCTCACGGCGGCGTCCGGTCGTTTTCTCGAGGGAGGCGGGCGTCAACTCGCAGTCGCGACGTACGCGGGGCACCTCGTGCTCCTCGATGAAGCCACCGGCTCGGTCATGTTCGACGCGGCGTGGAGCGAGCTGCACGATCTCGCGGCGAAGGATCTCGACGGGGACGGTCGCGACGAGCTTCTCGTCGCTTCCGGACGCTCCGTGACGGCGCTCGGAGCCGCGTCGCCCTGAGCGCCAAGGCGAGAGCCTGGAGGCGGCTGAACGCGGAGATCGTCTCCTGTACACGTTGTCCGCGACTGCGGGCACACTGCAAGAAGATCGCCGCCGTCAAGCGACGCGCGTTTCGAGAGGAGGCGTACTGGGGACTCCCGGTTCCCGGGTTCGGCGATCCTCGAGCCCGCGTCCTCCTCTGCGGCCTCGCTCCCGCCGCGCACGGCGCGAATCGCACCGGGCGCATGTTCACCGGCGACGATTCGGGAAACTGGCTGTTCGCGGCGCTCCACCGGGCGGGATTCGCGAGCCAACCCAGATCGACCGGCAAAGGCGACGGGCTAACGCTCGAAGGAGCGTTCATCACCGCGTCGGCGCGCTGCGCACCCCCCGACAACAAGCCGTTGCCCGAGGAGCTCGCCTCGTGCGCGCGGTTTCTCGAGCGGGAGATCGAGCTGCTGGACCGCGTGCGTGTCGTCGTCGCGCTCGGCCAGATCGCCTGGAACACGATTCTTCGCCATGCCGCTACCGTGGATGCGTCGTCGGTGCCAGCCCCTCGTCCGCGATTCGCCCACGGCGCCGAGTGCCGCGTCCGGATAAGGCGCGGCGATTCCGGCATCATTCTATTGGGCAGTTACCACCCGAGCCGGCAGAACACCAACACGGGCCGGCTCACACGCCCCATGCTCGATTCTGTCCTCCACCGCGCCCGTCATCTTGTTGGGGAAGCGTCCGCTATTCCAACCCCATAACGGCGAACACGGTGGCGGAGTCCGAGAGGTCAGGGAGCAAAGCGTCCGGACCGGCCGCAACCAGGTGCTCGCGGGAAGCGAACCCGGATTCCACGGCGATCGAACGGAAGCCGTTGGCGCGGGCGCAGGCGACGTCGAGCTCGGTGTCGCCGATGATCATCACCCGGTCGGCCGGAAAGCTGAAGCCCGCCCGGTGGGAGAGCTTCCGATGAGCGATGCGCGCGATCTCCGTGCGCTCCGGGTGGTCCGACGAGAATCCGCCGTCGACGAAATAGCGGTTCAGGCCGAAGGCCTCGAGCTTGGCTCGGGCACCTTCCTCGATGTTCCCGGTGATCAGGCCGAGCATGACGTCAGGGCGGGAGGAGAGGCGATCGAGAAGCGCGCGAACTCCCGGAAGCACGCGTCGGCGGGGGTTGGGGACAGCCAGCGCTCTCTTGAGCTCGTCGAGGTATGCCGTTTGAAGTTCCGCGTACCGCGCCTCCACGTCGCCGTCCGGAATGCCTGCGACGCGCGCGATCTCGGCGATGATCGCCGGATCGGTTTTTCCGCCGAACCGGACGCTCGCAGCGGCCGCAGCGACGTCCTCGAGCCCGAAGACGATGCGAAACGAGGCCTCGAGCCCCGCACGGCCAGCTCCCGCCGTGTCCACGAGCGTTCCGTCGACGTCGAAGAGGGCGAGCGTGGGGCGCATCAGCCCCCGCCGTGCGCCGCGTAGTAGTCGACGATGTGCCGCCAGGTCTCCTCCGCGGTCTCCGCGTAGCGGAACAGCCGCACGTCCTCGGGGGCGATCAGTCCTTCGCCGACGAGATACGGAATGTTGAGGAGCCTCTCCCAGAAGGCGCGCGCGACGAGGACGACCGGCAGATGCTCCATCTTGCGCGTCTGGACGAGCGTCAGCGCCTCGAACAGCTCGTCGAGCGTTCCGAGCCCGCCGGGAAAGGCGACGAGCGCCTTCGCGCGCAGCATGAAGTGCATCTTCCGGATCGCGAAATAGTGGAAGTTGAACCCGAGACCGGGTGTGATGTACGGATTCGGCTGCTGCTCTTCCGGAAGCACGATGTTGAGCCCGAGCGACTGGGCTCCGATGTCGTGGGCGCCGCGGTTGGCCGCTTCCATGATCCCCGGCCCGCCTCCCGTCACCACGACGTAGTCCCGCCGCCCATCGGTCTGACTTGCGGAGGAGACGATGCGCCCGAACTCGCGCGCGACGTCGTAGTACGCGGCGTTCGCGGTCATGCGCTCCGCGACGCGGAGCTCGCGCTCTGCCGCCGGGTCCCCCGGACGCTCGTCCCGGCGTTGTCTCGCCGCCGCGAGCGCGACCCTGGCCACACGCGGCTCGCGAATGCGTGCGCTGCCGAAGACGACGATGGTCGAACGAATGCCGACCTCGCGCTGCAGCATCTCGGGCTTCATCAGCTCCAGCATGAGGCGGACCGGACGTAGCTCGTCCCGCTTGAGGAACTCGAGGTCCTCGAACGCCTTGATGTAGCTGCGATCGAGCTTGTCGGTCACGGCTCACTCCGACCGAGCGCCAGCGCGGCGAGCACGACGCAGAAATAAATCACGCTGACGAGCGCGTTGGCGTTCAGGAACGCGGCGCCGAGCTTGGACAGGTCGTCCGTACGGACGAGGGAGTGCTCGTAAACGAGCACGCCGGCGACGACTGCAATGCCGATCCCATAGGCAGGATGGAGCGACGCGGCGATTCCCACGCCCAACATCGCCCCGAGCGCCGCTGCGTGAAAGGCCCTCGCCAGCATCAGCGCCCGCGGTATGCCGAAGCGCGCGGGGATCGAGTGTAGGCCGTCGCGCCGATCGAACGCGGCGTCCTGGCAGGCGTAGATCGTGTCGAATCCCGCGACCCAGCAGCAGACGGCCGCCGCGAGCCACAGCGGAGGGGGCGCGAACCGGCCCGCGATCGCGAGCCAGCCACCGACGGGTGCCATCGCGAGCGAGGCTCCGAGCACGACGTGCGACATCCAGGTGAATCGCTTGGTGAACGAGTAGAAGAAAACGGTCGCGAGCGCCAACGGCGCGAGGGCCCCGCACAGCACGTTGAGCTGGAACGACGCGACCACGAACACGCCCGAGAGCACGGCCGTAAACGCCCACACCGCGGCACGCGAGAGGGCGCCGCGCGGAAGCTCACGACCGGCCGTCCGCGGGTTCCGCGCGTCGATCGCATGATCGGCCAGCCGGTTGAATCCCATGGCGGCGTTCCGCGCGCTCCCCATCGCGACGACGATCCAGAGAACCTGCCGCCACGAGATGCCGTACCGCGCGGCGGCGAGGGCGGCGCCGCTCAGCGCGAACGGAAGCGCGAACACGCTGTGAGAAAGCTTGACCATCCGTCCCCAGGTCCGGACGGTCCGGAAGAGTCCCGGCCGCGCGCTCACCGCGTCGCCGGCTCCCACGTCGCCTGCTGCAAAGGAGCGACCGTCTCCGACGACCACGTCACCGCCTCCAAAGGATCGTCGTTCGGATCGTTCAAGCCGACGACGGCGAGCGAAGCGATCTTCCCGGGCTCGATGGTTCCGAGATCCCGTTCGAGACCGAGCGCCCGCGCGCCGTTCAGCGTGGCGATTCGCAGAGCTGCGGCGGGAGAAAGCCCGGGATGGTCCTGCCGCAAGTGCGCGACCTCTGTGAAGACATCGACGTCCGGCGCCGTCGCCTGCGAATCGGTGCCGAGCGCGACCGGAATGCCGGAGGCGAGCAGCTTCGGCACCGGCGCTTTGCCGACGCCCAGCCGCTGATTGCTTCGGGGGCAGGTCACCACCGTCACGCCACGCGCCTGCAGCCGCGAGAGATCCTGATGGTCAATGTGGATGCAGTGAACCGCGAGCGTTCTCGGCGTGAGGACCCCGAGGCGGTCGAGATACTCGATCGGAGTCAGTCCCGGCGCCTTCCAGCCGTCCTCCCATGCGTCGCGCTCGATCAGGAAGTCCTTGAACGGTCCGGTCCCGTCGCGGAGGAGCTGGATCTCCGCCTCACTCTCCGCGACATGAATCGAGAGCACCTCGCCCGAAGCGACGGCGCGCCCGCCGAGGGCCCGAAGCAACGGATGAGACGTCGTGTGGGGTGCGTGCGGGGTGAGCACCGTCGTGAGCCGCTCTTTCGCCGCCCGCACGTCGGGATGGGCATCGATCGCCTCGAGCCGCTCCGCCGCGGCGGCGAGGATCGATTCGGCGTTTGCGGAGCGGAATCCGAACAGCTCGTGGAACGCGATGCCGCGAAGCCCGGAACGAGCGAGGATCGGCGCCGCCCACGTTTCGTTGGCGACGTCGCCGACCGCGACGGTTCCGCGCCCGACCATCGTCTCCGCGGCTTTTTCGGCGGCCCGCGCCGCCGCGGGGCCGTCGAACTGCGACCGTCGCGCGACAAAATCCCGGACCCACGTCATGAACGTACCCCCCGCGGGGGGCTCTCCGTTCATGTAGGACAGTTCGAGGTGAGTGTGGGCGTTGACGAGCCCGGGCACGATCACCGCGTCCCCGAGGTCGCGCACCTCCGCGCCCGCGTGGGACTTGACGACGTCTTTCCGCCGCCCCACGGCGACGATCCTCTCGCCGTCGACCACGACCGCTCCGTTCTGGATCGGGCTCGAGGCGACGGGAAGGAGATGTTTGGCCGCATACACGATCATTCGCATGTCGATTATACGCGCCGGTCCCGGAGAAAGTGCGCGTGCTAGACTCGCTCGAGACGGTGCGCGAAGGAGATCGAACGGTGACCGGACGACAGGGCGTGCGCTTGTTTCTCGTCGTGCTCGTCGCCCTGGCCGCCTCCGCCGCGCGGGCCGATACCGGGACCGAGGTCTACAAGCTCATCGGCGTGAAACCCAAGGACGTGATGAACAGCTCCATCGCCACGGCGCGCGTCGTCCCGGGCGAGGCGAAACAGGTCGTCTCGGTCGTGACGTACCTGACGGGCAAGAAGGGCGAGGCCGATGCGTTGGGGGTTCGGCTCGACGTCTTCCGCACGGAGGGTGAGCAGCTCGTCCCCCTGTTCACGCGCGATGCGACGAAGGAAAACGGTGGGTACGTCGGACGCGGCGAGGTCGCGATCCTCGATCTCGACGGCGACGGCGTCAGCGAGATCGGCCTGTACTACGACAATCTGAAGAACAACCTCATCCAGGATCGGAAGCTCGAGATCATCACCTACGACGAGAATGCGTTCCACGTCGCGTGGACGGGCTCCGTCAGCTACGACGCGACGAAAGCAGTGCGCGACGTGCCGCAGGACCGGCGCGATCGCTACCTGCGCAAGCTCGACCTCGTCAACACGCGGCGAACGAAAGGGATCACGCTGTTCATGACGAAGACCGTGATTGCGATTGCGGGCGAGCGGCTCCCCCACCCGAAAGAGGTTCAGGAGACGTATCCGCTCAAGCCCCAGGAGCCTTAGGGCCGCCCTTTCTTCGCGCCGCCGCCTCCTCGAAGAGCTGGGCCACCACGTCGAGCTTGAGGTCCTCGATCCGCTTGAAACGGATGCTCGACGTCCCGACCTCGACATCGCCCAGCGTCCGCTTCCGCTTCGCCACGAGGTCGGCCTCGGCGACGTAGATCTCCATCACGCGCGGTCGGGAGGCGAGCGCGAAGAGCGGCCCGTGCCACTCCCAGGTGGGTAGGCCGTATTTCATCGTGGGCTTGGCCGCCGGGGCCGCCTTCTCCATCATGGTGCGAAGCGTCGAGAACGCCTTCCGGCGATCGTCGGGCAGCTCCTCGATGTACGCCGTCACCGTTCCCGCGTTCACTCTCATCGCGATCCCTAGTACGTCGGCCACACGCCCGGTGTTGCCAGCTCGATCGAGTGCCCTTCCGGATCGCGGAAGTAGATGCTGCGGCCGCCGCGCGTCCACCGGACCCGGCTCTCGACGGTGACCCCCGCCGAGGTGAGGCGCGCCTCCCACGCATCGAGCTCGCTCTCGTCGACGGCGAACGCCAAATGCGTTGGACCGCTGCCGTCGTGCGGCGGGATGTTCCCGTCGGGGAAAGCTATGCCCTTCCGCGACGCGCCTCTCGCGAACAGCAGAAGCACGGTCTTGCCCGAAGCATCGAGGGCGACGAGGCGGTCGTCGCCCGAGTGCTGCGCCAAGCCGAGAACCTCGCGATAGAATTTCGCGGTCCCTGCGAGGTCGTCGCAGTAGAGAGCCGCCTCGAGCAGATGCCGGATCATGGCCCGTGGGACTTCCCGAGAAGCTCGCGAGCCGCGCCGGCGAGAGCGTCCACGCCCGTCATGATGGTCGGCTCGGCGTCGGGAGCGAAGACCGACGAGTGGAGGCTCGGCAGGATCGTCCCGTCGCGCGAGGCCTGGTCCAGTGTCTCGGGCTTCACCGCTCCCACCCACATCATCAAGATTGGCACCCCGGCCTCCGCGTAGCGGGAGAAATCTTCGGCCCCCATGACGGGGATCGCCTCGGTGACGCGGTCCGCGCCCAGGCTCTTCTTGAGAGCGGTCTCGACGCGGGCGGCGAGGGCGGCGTCGTTGACGGTCACCGGCGTCCGATCGCTCAGCGTGACGTCCGGCGGGGCAGGGGCGTGGGCCGCCTCGCACTCGGCCTTCGCGATGCGTTCGATCCCACTGAGCAGACGATCGCGCACTTCTGCCTTGTAGGCGCGCACGGTGAGCTGGAGGCGAACGTCATCCGGAATGATGTTGTGCTTCGTGCCGCCGTGGATCGAGCCGACGGAAACCACCGCCGGGTCGAACGGGTCGTTCTCGCGCGAGACGAGCGTCTGAAGGCTGACCACGATCTTCGCCGCGATGAGGATCGGGTCAACCGTCCTATGGGGGCGCGCCCCGTGTCCGCCTTTCCCGTGGACGACGATCGTCACCGAGTCCGCGCTCGCCTGCAGGGGGCCCGCCTTGATGCCGACTTTTCCCGACGCCAGGGCGTCGTTGTCGTGAACCGCGATCGCGAAGTCCGGCTTCGGGAATCGCGTGAAGAGGCCGTCGTCGAGCATCGCCGAGGCTCCGGCGCCGATCTCTTCCGCCGGCTGGCCGATCATCATCAAGGTGCCCTGCCAGCTCTTCCGTTCGTGCGCGAGGGTCGTCGCGGCGCCGAGCCACGCGGTCATGTGCACGTCGTGGCCGCAGGCGTGCATGACGGGGACCGTCTCGCCCGCTGCGTTTTTGGCCGTCACGCTGCTCGCGTAGGGAAGCCCCGTCTTCTCGGCAACCGGCAGAGCATCGAGCTCGGTGCGGATCATCACCGTGGGCCCGGCGCCGTTCTTGAGGAGCCCCACGACGCCGGTCTTGCCGACGCCGGTCGTCACTTCGAATCCGAGCGTCCTGAGCCGCTCCGCCATCTTCGCCGCCGTCGCCGTCTCCTGGAACGAGAGCTCGGGGTGCGCGTGAAGATCCTCGTAGATCGGCTCCAAGGTCGGCCACAGCGATTCGGCGGCCGCGGGAGCGGCGTGGAAGACCAGGAACGCGGCCAGACAAGCGGTTCGGCGCATGGAAGCCCTCCGGCGATCGGGGCAGCATACCGCCGCCGGGAACTTATACTGCGGAGTTCATGCGGGAAGGCACGCGAGAACGGACGACGCCGGCGCCGGATTGGCTGGGGCGCTACGGCGCATGGCTTGCGGTGCTCGCGGCCCTCGCGTTCGTGGCCTACGTCCGGCTCCGCCTGGCCGATGTCCCGTTGGAACGAGACGAAGGGGAGTACGCCTACGCGGGGCGACTGATCCTCCAGGGCGTCCCCCCGTACGGGCTCGTCTACAACATGAAATTCCCCGGGACCTACTACGCGTACGCCGTGATCCTGGCGATCTTCGGCCGCACGCCCTGGGGGATCCACGTCGGCCTGCTGCTGGTCAACGCCGCGACCGCGATTCTGGTGTTCGCGCTGGGCCGGCGGCTGCTCGGGATCTTTGCCGGCGCCGTCTCCGCGGTGACCTTCGCGTTTCTGTCCGTCGACCGATGGCCCTTGGGCGTGTTCGCGCACGCGACGCACTTCGTCGCACTCATGGCGATGGCCGGCGTGCTGCTTCTCCTCGACGGGCTCGATCGCCAGCGGCTGCGGGATTTCTTCGCGTGCGGCACCTTGTTGGGGTTGGCGGTGGTGATGAAGCAGCATGCGATCTTCTACCTGCCGCTCGCGGCCGTGCTGGCGTTCGCGGACGAGGGGACGACCGACCGGCGCGCGCTGGTTGCGTCGTCGAGGCGGATCGGCGCAATCGCGCTGGGCGCCGCGCTCCCCGCGGGGATCCTGTTCGCCGCGCTCCTGGCGCAGGGCGTGTTCGGGACGTTCTGGTTCTGGACGGTCCGCTACGCTCGCACCTATGTCACGCAGATGCCGCTGTCTTCGGCGCTCTCGACGCTCGGTCAAGCGTCGCTCGGGGTCACGCAGGCGAACCGCGCTCTCTGGATCTTGGCCGGGCTCGGAGTGCCCGCGCTCTGGCTACTGCCGTGGAGCCGCCGGGCGAGGCTGCTCGTCACCGGCTTGCTCGTCGCGTGCTTTCTCGCGATGAGCCCCGGCTTCTACTACCGCCAGCACTACTTCATCGTTCTCCTGCCGGCGGCCGCACTCCTCGTCGGAATCGCCGTCGAGTCGCTGCGGCAATTGCTCGCGCCGGTCGCGCCGCGCGCGGCAGGACCGCTCGCGGCGGCAGTCCTCCTGGGCGCGATCGGGCTCTACGTGGGGAAAGAGGCTGACTATCTGTTCTCGATGAGCACGCGCACGCTCAGCCGGACGATGTACGAGGCGAACCCGTTCATCGAGGCGGTCGTGATCGGCAAGTACCTCCGGGAGCGGACCGACGCGAACGACCGAATCGCGATCTTCGGGTCCGAGCCGGAGATCTACTTCTACGCCGACCGCAAGGCGGCGACCGGGTACATCTACACCTACCCACTGATGGAGCCGCAGCCGTTCGCCGCCCAGATGCAGACCGAGATGATGCGCGAGATCGACACGGCCCATCCTCGCTACCTGGTCTTCTCGTTCGTCACCAGCTCATGGCTGAGGAAGCCGGAGTCGGCCGACGCGATACTCGATTGGGCGCAACGCTACGCGAAGCAGTGCTACGACCCGGTCGGCGTCATGGAGATCGTCTCCGACGAGCAGACGAACATCGTCTGGGGCGAGGACGCGAGGAATTACCGGGCCGCGTCGGGTGACTTGATCTACACGTTTCTGCGGAAGAGCAACGCTCCCTGCACCGTGAGTCCGTGAAGGACGCTCACTCCGCCTCGTGCAGCCCCGGCCAGTTCTTGTCGGCGCGAGCGATCCGGCCCGGGATGTCCTTCTCCCACGTTCGCTGGATCTTCACGTCGTAGTTCAGGTAGAGCTTACCTTCGACGATCTTGTAGGTCAGGGGATCGACGTCGGCGGTCCTGTTCTCGCTGACGGCGTACGCGCAGTACCCGCCGTACTGCGGCGTGAACTTGGCCTGATCCTGAGCGAATTTCTTCCGATTCTCCGCGGAGACGAACCGCCACGTCGCGCCGTGCGCGCTGTACGAGAAGGAATCGCGTCCTGGCGACGGCCCGTCCGCCTCGAAGTAGCTGACCGGATCGTAGCCGTGGAGCGCGACCCCTTTCTTGTCGACGTTGATCGGCGGCACCTTCTGCGCCGCGACGGGCGAGTGGATCGCGGCGCCCATGATCGAAGCCGTCGTGATGACCACGAGCAGCCGATTCCCACGCATGCACGGCTCCTAACGGGGGAGTGTCCCCTATTCGTACCTCAAGGCATCGATCGGGTCGAGAGCGGCGGCCTTTCGCGCCGGGTAGAAGCCGAAGAAGATGCCGATCAGGGCTGAGAAGCCGAAGGCGACGGCGATCGCGCTGGTGTCGACCGAAACCGGCCAGCCGGCGAATTTCGCGATGATCCGGGACACGCCGATGCCGATCGCGACCCCGAAACCACCGCCGACGACCGACAGGGTCACCGCCTCGAGCAGGAACTGAAGGAGCACATGCCGGGATTTCGCGCCGATCGCCATGCGGATCCCGATCTCGCGCGTCCGCTCGGTCACCGAGACGAGCATGATGTTCATGATCCCGATTCCCCCGACGATGAGGGAGACGACGGCGATCGAGGCGAGCAGGACGGAGAGCGTGCGCGTGGTCTCGCTCGCGGTCGCGGCGATCTCCTCCTGCGAGCGCATCATGAAATCGTCATCCTGGCCGGGACCCAGGCGGTGCCGCTGCCGCAGGAGCGCCTTGATCTCCGTCATCGCCTCGGAGATCGCCTCGGGGGATTTCGCGGAAGCCTGGATGACGTTCAGCCGGTTGATGCCCGAGAGCCGCTTCATCGCCGTCGTGTACGGAATGACGATTTGGTCGTCCTGATCGTTCCCCATCGTGCTACCGCCTTTCTTCTCGAGCACTCCCAGGACCTTGAACGGGACGTTCTTGACGCGTATCACGGCGCCAATCGGGTCAGAGTCGGGGAAGAGATTCTCCTTGACCGAGTTTCCCAGGATCGCGACCTTCGCCGCCGACTTCACCTCCGCATCCGAGAAGAAAGAGCCGGTCGCGAGATTCCATGACCGTATGAAGGGCCAATCGACGTCCGCCCCGAAGATTTCCGTGGACCAGTTGTTTTCGCCCGCGACGACCGACCCGCCTGTCCTTGCGCCGGCGGAAACATAGGCCACCGAGGGGCACTCGGACTTGATCGCGTGCGCGTCGTCTTCGGTCAGCGAAGACTGCGCGGAAAAGATCCGCGCTCCGCCGGCGGTCACCGCGCCCGGGAAGATCATGATGTAGTTCGCGCCGAGCGAATTGATGTTCGACTGGATCGACACGGCGGCGCCGTTCCCGATGCCGTCTGTGACGATGACGCACCCGACCCCGATGACGATGCCGAGCATCGTCAACGCGGAGCGCATCTTGTTCCGCGCGATCGACCGCAGGCCGACCTTCACGATGTTCACGGTTCGTAGGACGATGCTCCTCATGGCTTCGCTCCGCTGCGGGCGGCGGCCCTGTTCGCTCGCGCCTGCTGGATCTTCTCGTCCGTGACGATCTTCCCGTCGCGCAGGATGATGGTCCGCTTCGCGAACCGCGCGATGTCGGCTTCGTGCGTGATCAGAAGCACCGTCTCGCCCTGGTCGTTCAGCTCCTGGAAGATGGCCAGCACCTCTTCCGACGTTTTCGTATCGAGATTTCCAGTTGGCTCGTCGGCCAGGATGATCGGGGGGCCGGTGATCAGCGCGCGCGCGATCGCGACGCGCTGCTGCTGGCCGCCGGAGAGCTGCGACGGCGTCGACCTCTCACGCCCGGCGAGGCCGACGCGCCGGAGCGCGTCGCGCGCGCGCGCGAGCCGGTCGCCCGAGCCGACGCCATTGTCCGAGTAGAGCAGGGGCAGCTCGACGTTCTCGATCGCCGTCGTCCTCGGAAGAAGATTGAAGCTCTGGAAAACGAATCCGATCTTGGCGTTCCGGATTTCCGCGCGCGCGTTCCCGTCGAGGCGCGAGACGTCGGCGCCGTCGAGGATGTAGGTGCCGGAGGTTGGCCGGTCGAGACAGCCGAGCAGATTCATGAGCGTCGATTTCCCCGACCCCGATGGTCCCATGATCGCGACGAACTCGCCCTTGTCGACGGAGAGCGAGACGCCGTCCAAGGCCCGGA